>Ga0315288_10006641_pt1 | contig 14667 bp, 20 predicted proteins | sample YL17G11_20_MG_FD_203454 | JGI IMG/M metagenome (GOLD analysis project Ga0315288, IMG submission 203454) | Sediment microbial communities from Yellowstone Lake, YNP, Wyoming, USA - YL17G11_20 | ecosystem: Environmental > Aquatic > Freshwater > Lake > Sediment | place: USA: Wyoming | collected... | reverse complement strand
TATGGCTTCACAACAATTAAGACAAACTCTTCAGGATGGTAAATGGTATATGAAAGCAACTACTTACACAAATTCTAGTGTTAATATTCCTAGTGGTTCTTCAGGAAACCAACAATTATTACTCCAAATCAGAAATTCTTCAGTTAAAAGCATCATCCATCAATTTGGGATTTCTCAAACTGCTGTATGCCCCAATGGATACTACGATGCTGTCAATATCGCCCTAACCTCTCGACAATGTCAAGTGGGGGGTCAATTCTTCCCAAATCGTCCGATCAACGATTGCGCTAGACCTGCGGAAGGTTATCCCTACCTCATACAATCGCTCGGGGGCGGGCTTGCTAAATCATTAGGGACTGTTGTAAATTCTAGTTCTTATAATGCAGTTATTCCTTCAATTCCTACTGGTTCTGATTCTAGATTAGTCGTTCCTGCGGCCGGTATTCGCGCGGCCTACACTGGTTCAGATTTTACTGATACTAATATAGCTAAATTCCCCAACTCTGCTTATTATGGTTATGATCTTGAAAAAGTTTCATCCATTCTTTTCAGTGGTTTAAATACTCGTGCTTCTCCTCCTTTCCTCAATTTAGTTTTAGGAACCGCATCCACTTCATCTATTATCTGTCAAGCATGGGGAATTTCTGATGTTGTCTTAGTTTTCGATACTGTTTCTAAACAAGTCCAAGCATTCATTTAAAATAATATGATTTCTTTTTAATATATATATACTATAATATATATATTAACCAAATAATTGATAATTTAACTAGTTTAACTATGAAATTGATATAAATAAGCTGTTTAAACTTGTTATATTATCAATAAAATTAATTTTATTGAGATATTAACCCCATTAACTACATTATTTATATCAATTTATCATTTAAATAAGTTAAATAATAAATTATCCAGTTAAAAGCCCCTACTTGTTATATATATATAATAAAGAATTATTATTATTTATGATTTTAATTTATTAATAAGTTCTTTTTGTTTATTAATATCTAAATTCTGTAATAATTGCATATTCAATAATACTTTATTAGTATTCATTCTTCTTTTGGTTCATCCATAACAATCCTTTTTTTACCATCCTTTATAACTGTCATAAAATCTTCTGTTTCTTTTGGTTCATCTTGAATTATTATTTGTTTTGGTTTCATTCTGTTATTGCGTGCTTCTTCTTCTTTTGGTTTCATTATTACTTCTTTCTTTTTTACTGCTTGATTTTTAACATCTCCCCAAGCTTTCAAAAAATCAGGTTTATCACTTCCAAAAAATGAGGTGATTTTGTTTTCTGTGCTCCATGTCTTTAAAAAATTGTTGTAATTTGGTTTCATATATATTAGTTTTATATTTTTATTCTACGATCATATCATAAAATTTCTTTATATTCACTCTTCTTCTTTCTCTTCTTACTAAGTCATGAACAATATTATGTCTATCAAGTTTATCTATTTTTAACCAGTAATTATCTATACATGTAATATGATAATAATCGTTTTCTATATTCACTTTCTCTTTATCAATCTTTCCACAAATAGAACATTTTTTTAACATTTTTTTGTATATATAATATATATATAAAAGAAATTCTATGAATACAGATAAAAAATTATATCATCAAAATTATAATAAACAGTATTATTTAAAAAAGAAATTTGGGAAAGAAACAAATCTAAAAACATTTTTTAAAAAAGAAGAAAAGCCTAAATTTTATATAAAGATTGAAGAAACTGTAAATGATAAAAAACCTTATATAATTTTTTAATTGTTTAATATATATATAATGAGTATAACTATTAAAAAAAACGATATACCAAATTTAAAAAAACCTTCTTTTGTTGTTGATTCTGAATTACATAAAAAGCTTAATGACTACGAAATAACGAGTCTGATGAATAAACATAACTTTTGTTTATTCCTCGGAAAAGCTGGAAGTGGTAAAAGTACGCTTTTGATTTCACTTTTACAGAGCCCAAGCATGTTTAAAAATATCTATCATACTATAATATGTTTTATTCCTCCAAATAGTCGAGTGAGTATTAAAAATGATTTTTGGTCTATATTGCCTGATGAACAAATATATGATGAATTAAACATTGATAATTTAGCAGAAGCTTATCAAATAGCTGAAGATAATGCACAATTAGGATATAAGACATTAATAGTATTAGATGATGTTCAAAAGAGTTTAAAAGGTGAATGTGAAAAATTATTATTACATATGGTAAATAATAGAAGACATTGTCATTTAAGTATTTGGATGGCTTGCCAAACATATAAAAGTATTCCAATGCAGGTTAGAATGGGTTTAACATCTTTATTCATATTCAAAATACAGAAAAAAGAAATGAGCACAATTTTTGATGAACAAGTAGAAATACCTGAAAATGTTTTTAAAGACATTGTTAAAATTGCTTTTAAAAACTCTCATGACTTTATTTTTATTGATTCAAATAGCCAAAAAATCTTCTTGAATTGGGATCAAATAATAATTTTATAAAAATAATATAGTATATAATAATATATATAGAATGTCAGTTAGAAAATTTTTTACAAAATTAGGTTCAGATACTAAAAAATTCTTTTCCAAAGGTGGAACCGCAGATGTTGGACTTAGAAAAATTGGAAATACTTTTACTAAAGTAGGTGGGATTGGCTCTGCTATTGCTCCATTATTATCTATAGTAGCCCCCGAAATAGGAATCCCATTAATGGCTGGTAGTGCTCTTGCCGGTGTAGCTGGAAAAACTGCGAAAGGTATTAGAAGTGGAGCGAGAAAAGGAGGAGATATAGTTCAAAAAACACAAAATATTGTTGATGCTACAAAATCAGGTATTGAGGCCTCCAGAGCCCCAGTTTCCGATTTAGGTGTTAATTTTTCTTAAAAACTTTTTTTAAATTTTAATATATATTATAATAATATATAATATGAATATTAACCAAGATTATGACAATCAAGAAAAGTATAAAAAAATGAGTATTATTTCATTACCTTTAAAAAAAAATTTTAAAGTCTGGTTAGATAGTAATACCACATCTTCATGGTCTGGAACACAATTTAATGCTACTTTTCCAGTCAATTTAAATCAGTGTGTTAGTGAAGTTTGGAGATTAAATAGTAGTTATGCTATGACATTTTCGTTTATTTCAAGGGCTTCACCTTTTTCAACTGGGACAATTTCAACAAATAACCAATATACATTACATATTGATTTAGGAAAAGGAACTCCTACAATGTTTCGATATACATCAACAAAAACACCATCAGGAATTATTAGAGTTTTAACAGATGGGACTGGGGTTTATGTAAATCCTGCCGCCGCCGGTAATTTTGATATACCCTGTTATTTTGATTCTAAACCAACCGACAATGAACCAGTATTAATTAATGATTTAATAAATGTTGTTAATATTAATTTGAATCTTATTCAGGCTGGATCAGGAACATTTAACAGCTCAGATAATGCAACAGTAAATACAAATACCCGATATATATGCTGTTTAAATTTTCAAGAATTATAAACTATTTAACTAAAATTTTTATATAATATATATTATATAAATGTCATCAAATTATGGCTTTGAACCAACCCTAGACGGTTTAAATAATATAGACTCTGATTCAACAACTACAACGAATATTATATGTGATACGATAATAATAAATACAAGTGGAACAGCGCCAACTGTTTCATCAATATCAAATGATACAAATATAGCAACGACTGCTTGGGTTAATAATCATGCAAGTGGGTTATACGTCACATTAGCAGGAGCATCACAAACAATTTCAAGTGAAAAGATTTTTTCAAATGCTAATACTTTTATTACTGGTGCTTTAAATGCTCCTACAATTAAAACAACATTGGGAACAAGTATGACAATAGCAACAGATCCTCTTGGATACACAGATGATATAGATATTACAACAGCAAATGATTTAAACCTAACCGCTGGATATAATGCTGTTATAAATTGTTATCAAGGCAGTTTTGGTGCTACAAACTTCCAAACTTTTACGAGTGGTGGAGGAATGAGTTTTAATTACACAGGATTAACTGGTTTAAACTTTAATGGAAGTGATATTTTTTTTAATAATACTGGAAGTCAAACCGTATTTTATGCTATACCTTCTTGTGCTATTGCCCCTACAACTGGAAATATGCTCTGTAATAAAACCTATGTTGATAGTGTAAGTAGTCCATTAGCAACTAATAATGTTTGGACTGGAACAAACGCATTTAATACTTCATTACCTACTTCAACACTAACACCGAGTAGTAATACTCAACTAACTACAAAACTTTATGTTGATGATGCCGACACAATCGTTTTTGGTTTATGTGCTAAACTTGGTTCAAATAATACATTTACAGGGACTACAAATAGGTTTGAGGGGTTAAATGGGGTTAGGTCAGGAACATCTACAGATTATGCTTCACTTACACAGAATGGCGGACAATCTATTTTAAACGCATTTGGGTCATCAACAAATGTGTTATATTTACAAACAAACGGTTCATCAAATATGACATTTGGGGAAAGTGGAGGCATAAAATATGGTATTAATAGTGGAGATTTTTACAACACAACAGGTGATATGTTTATAAATCAATCAACCTATCCACCAAGCAATACATCGGCACTCGGTTATAACGTCACAACGACGGCAACAGAATTCACATTTACAGCAGACACACTCGGCACAATAGCAAGTTTTACTGTGCCTTCTAAAGGAGTTTGGATTTGTAATATTTCGGTTAAATACAGAACTACGGGCGGGGCAGGTTCATTTGAAAATGTTCAATTATTTTTAACGGATAGTGCTTCAGGAACAACAGCATACAGAACTTTTGAGTATTTTGATGAAACAGACCTGACAGTTGGAGGTAATGGTAAAAGATTCGTCCATACAATAAGTGGCACTATTACGACAACAGCATCACAAACTTATTATATACGAGGACTAAACGATACAACAGGTATAACAACATTAGCAGAGGCAATTTACAGTTATACAAGAGTTGGATAATAAAAACAAATAGAAATAATAAATTTATTATATAATATTATAATATATATATGAGTTCAAATTTTTCCTACATTTTCCCCAAAAATGGACTTGCTAAAGATGCTAAAATTAACAAATTAATTTCTAAAATTATTGAAAAAGTTGCTAGTATCCCAAACCATAATGAATATAGAATGAATCTAGAAATGCTCACAATGGTCTGTTGTATGATCGAGCACGGAATAAACAACAAGAAAGAAAAAAAGAAAATAGACAAAAAAGACATTGTTTTCCAAGTCTATAATAAATTATGGAATGGTATGAGCCCCCAAAACTTAAAAGACTTAGAAGCTAATATTGAATATCTTCATGAAAACGGCCAAATTGTTAAAAAGAAATTATGGTCTGTTATTAAGCATTCTTGTATTGATTGGTTTGAAAGAAAGATTTTAAACTAATAAAGGATATTCAAGAATGGGTTTTTGAATATCTAAGAACAAAATTTTTAAAAAGTATTAATGTGTCAAATAAAATGATAAAATATGTAAATACTTTAATGTCATTAGATGGGTTTGTTATAATAAGTATGATTTTAAAACATTATGGGCTGGCTTATTTATCAAATTGGTTATGGTGGTTTACTTTAATATAAAACATATTTTTATGTATTTTTTATATATTATTTATGTATAGAATATTTTTTTTTATATATAGAATATATATATTATGATATTTTACATCTACAAAATTGAAATTAGAAATTTTATTTACATTGGTTCTACAAAAGATTATAACCAAAGGAAACAAATGCACAAACAAACATGTAATAATCCCAATTCAACAGGCTATAACTCTAAAATTTATCAAGTTATCAGAGGTTTGGGAGGTTGGGATAATTGTGTAATGATACCAATAGAAAAATATGAATGTGATTCTAAATTAGATTGTCAAATTAGAGAAGAGCAACTAAGAAAAGAATATAACGCTACTTTGAATACAAATAAATCTCATAGGAGTTTAGAAGAATATAAAAAAGATTTTGGATATGATCCGGAAAAATATAAAAGAAAAGTTATGTGTCAATGTGGGATTATGTATCCATACGCTAATATAACACAACATAGAAAAAGTAAAAAGCATATTGAATACATTAATAACTTAGATAATGAACAAATAATAGAACCTGAAATAGTCCAAATTGTTGAACCAGAAAATATTATTTTTAATAATAGATGTATTGAATGTGGTAAATAATAGAGTCATTTTTTTACATATTGTAATGCTTGTAATGGACTATTTCCCATCTCATGAGCTGTATTAGTTAAGTCTTGTAAATTTACATTTGAAAATTTAGAAGTCAAATATATATGTCTAAGCATAGAAGTGCTAATTGGTTTTTTGAATATATTATTAAGTCTGTGGGTCATTTGACTAGGTGTCAGTTCTTGTCCTTTAGAATCAAATAATAAAAAGTCCATATCATCCGGGATATTACTTATCCATTTTTTCATAATTGGATACAATAATTTGGGTATTTCTAATATTTGTTGTCCTTTGGATGACTTTGTTTTAAACTTGTTAAATACAAATACTTTTTTTTTCATATCTATATAATTGTCTTCTTTATCATTATAATTTTTATATTTCATTACCCAATCTAATGATCGCCTAGGACTTTGATAAATACCACTTGTAAGACATAATAATATATAATCTTGAATCTTTTGGTATTCTTTCATATCTAACAAACTCTTTTTATATAAATGTTTAGCTTCTTTTTCATGTTCTCTTAATACTTTTTCTACTTCATCTATAGAAATCATATTTTCGAATTTACCATCTTTTTTCTGTAATACTTGTTCATCATTATATTTTTCAATATCTTCTTTCATTAGTTTAGTATATTCTTTATTACCTGTTATAACTACTAATGAGGCCAGGGTTGTTTTTCTTTTGTTAAAAGGAATATCTTTTAGGTGGTTTAAAATACATTTAGTATCATCAAATTTCTTTAAATCAATTTCATCATCATCCGGATAACATTTCCTGTATATGTTAGTTAAAATTGATTTGTAAGTTTTTAAAGAATTGTCTGATAATTTAGGCCTTTTTTCTTTGATTGCTTCTGATAAATCCATTATTATATATTATTAACTAAGATAAAATTTTAGTTAATTTATAATTTAAAAATCTTTTATACATTAAATAAATTTGGGTAAATTTTTTTTTAATTGATTTGAATCTATCCTTGATGCTTTCCCACCCATTACAGCACTATACACCCTACCATATCCCCATTGCTCCTTTGATTTTACATTAGGACGTACTGATTGAGGATTTGAAAAAAATGCTCCTTCTGCTTTTTCAAAAATTACTTTTAAACCAGGTTTTTTATAACCTGTTATTTTGGCTATCTCGTCTATACTGTGGGATTCGTTTTTATCAAATCCAAACTTTTTATTAAACTTATTCTTATAAGTTAAAACCATTATATATACTATTATACATTAAATTTTTTCTTATAATCATAAAAGTTTTTATCAATATTAGATGAGGAACCCCAGAGGATATACCGGCTCAAACTACCCGGGTTTATTTTTGTCCAATCTTCATTAGGAGCATGTCTTTTTATATAGTTTTCTCTTTTCTTTTTGTCTGCATGATCAATATATGTATTCCCAGATTTTAAACCAAAATTAATGATTGTTTTATCTGGGAATATTGCCTGGAATCTTTTGTCTTTTCTACTTGATGGACGAATTAACATATATAATACATTTATAATAAAAATATATATAAAAATAAAATATATAGTATATATATATATAAGAATGGAAGATAAAAATAAAACATATCATGATTCACAAAAAAAAGCTATAAGGAAATATAAAGAAACCGATCAAGGAAAAGAGAAAGCCAAAGAAGCAAGTAGAAAATATTATTTGAAAAATAAAAATAATATTGATTTTGTTGAAAAGATGAGAAGTAAAGCAAAACAATATTATTATGTAAAAAAAGAGAAAATAGAAAATTTAATAAAAAAAGAATATGACCAACTAGCTATTAATGATTAAGCAAAATAATCATCAAAATCATCACCACCAATATTTTTTAATTCTTCTACATCAATTTTTAATTCATTTTTAATAATCCAGTTTCTTTCTTCCATAGTTTTTAAAACATATTTTGGGGTAAATCTAAAAACAGATGTTATTTTTGTTTTTTGTCTATGAATTTCTAAATCTAATTCTAATAATCTACTAGTAAATTTTACTAGTGTAGCCTGATATGATTTATCAGTAATATATCCAAATTTTCGGCAGTAATCTTTATATTTTTCATAAAAATCAACTGTTGTGATTTCTATTTTATTATTAATATATTCTTCATCTGATAATTTTGAATTTAAATTATTTTCTATGTGCTCTTCAATCCAGGATTCTAAAAACATAGCTTCAACAGGCACATATAATTTACACATATCTAAATAAGCCTTTGTAATTGGTCTTGATTCTTTCCATTTAATTTTATTCAAATCAATACTATTTAAATCCTCATATAAACAGGCTATAAATTCAGGCTTTTTAAGATGAGCTACCAATTTTTTCCAAAATGTTGTTCCATATTTTTCATCTAAATATTTGTCTGTTGATTGATAAACCACATATCTTCTATCCTTGGATCTAACATCAATTGGGACTGGATTAGCCTTATTAGTGAATATTATTAATCTTGCATAGTTGTTAATTGTATATTGACGGACGAATTTAGGATTTAATGTCATTTTATCTTCTGTAATAATAGATTTCAATCTACCTTCATAATCAAAAGTATCTTTACCTTCGCATTCATTGATATTTACTAATAATTTTCTATATAATCCTTCAGCATAATCACCAAAAAAATCTTTAGCATTTGATGAACTTATATAATGTGCTTGTCCTATAATATTCCCAATTGCATTTAACATAACATTTTTCCCAACTCCTTGTTTTGATTTGAAAATAAAAGCTATTGGGATTCTTTCATTTGGTTTCTGGATTAAATGGCCTAAAAAATTATAAAAATAATCAAAACATTCTTTATCAGCACCAACTAATTCATATAATAAATCTTTGAATGGTTTTAAAAGTTGTTCTTTGTTTTCTTCTTTATATTTTGGGCTTCCATCTTTATTCTGACCAATAATATTTTTGAATTCAATATTTTTATTATAACCATTGAATAAATTATAAGTATCTTTATTATTTGTTTTATTAATGTTTCTAATACCATTAAAAGGTAAAAAATCCATACATTTATAAGTTTTCATTTCATTATCATTAAACCATTCATTAATAAAACTTGTTTCTTTCTCTTTTTTAAAAATACCACTTTTCAGATGTTCAAAAGCAGTTGTTAGATTATCTTTAGAATATAATATTGTATTAAAATCGCTATCCTTATTATTTTCTGACCATATAAAAATAGCTTGGGGTTGTAATACTTTACAAATAAAAAGTTCAAAATATGTTTTTTTATTTTGATAAGTTTTTAAAGTATTGAAATATGTAGTATCAAAATTATCAATATACATTTCATCTATTTCAAATTTATAAATTGGTTTGATTTCCTTGTTTATTTTATTATATAAATCATTATCTATATCTTTTATCCATTTTTTTAATGATCCTAAAGTTATCATTTGTTTATCTGGTTTGATATGGGTTATTAGTGAATCATAAAAACCATTACATTTTTTCTCACCGTCATATTTAGGCATTTGTTTTGATATTTCATTAAATAAATCTGCTCCTTCATCGCCTAATATATTTTTAATAAGGAATCCTAAATTTCTCCATCTTTCATAATTTTTTTCTGTAGTGAATAGTTCAAAGACTTTATATTTTAAGCATACTTTTATATAATCAATTGTTTCATTGTCATTACTTGTGATTGGTTGGAATCCTACTTTATCTTTCTTGTCTTTCTTTTCTTTTTTGTCTTTTGGTTTTTCTTCTTCATCATCTGAAAATTCTATATCTACTTTGTCATTATTGATTGACTTGTTAAAAATTGTTTTGATTTGATTATATTCTATTTCTGGGATTGAATCGTCGTAATTATAAACTATTTTATCAAATGTTTCCCAAATATTATTACCTTTATTTTCTTCATTTTTTCGGCCTATTAAATCACCTTTAAAATCATTATAAACATCAAGCTCTGATGTGTATTCTGGTATATTATCAATTTTGCAGTATATATGAATACCTTTATTATTTCCTTTAGTCCATGGGCACTTTTGAATATATTCTACAAACTTATTATTTTTTTCTTTTAATTTATTGACAAAGTCATCTAATGATTTTATTTTATCATCATCTACATCAATAACATATACATTTTTAGTGTGTTTTAAAAAGATAGAATAACATTCTTTTAATGTTTCTTTTTGTTCAGGTGTTAAATAATAAATTTGTTTTTTCATATGGTTTTGTCTTTCTACTTCATCAATATCATCTATTTCTTTTATAGTCATTGTGTTTTTATCACCAATTGGCTTTTTTTCAGTAGTCATATAATAATAAATTTTCATTGCTTTGATATTCTCTAATTTTAAAAATTCTTGAATTCTCATTTTATTCTATATATATATATTAAAGAAAATAAATTTTTAAATTATTTTAATTGTTCTATATAGAAAAAAATTATTTTTTATAAAAAATGGTTGAAATGGTTGAATTTTTCAGGTATAGGTAAATATAATTTTTATTTTTATTTTTTTTTTTTATACCCATACCTAAAAAATTCAACCATTTCAACCATTTCAACCATTTAGGTATATAAGAAGACTATTTTAATATTATTATGATTTATAATTACCTACCATTTTTAAGAAAATTCAACCATTCCTACCATTTAGGTATATAAGAAGACTAATTCATATTATTATTATTTTTAATTTCCTACCATTTCAAATAAAAAAATTATTATTTATAAAAAATGGTTGAAATGTATGAATTTTTTATTTTAAATAAATTTAATATGAATTAGTCTTCTTATATACCTAAATGGTTGAAATGGTTGAAATGGTTGAATTTTTTAGGTATGGGTATAAGTATTTTTTGGACAATCTATAAGTATTTTCCCCTATCTTATATAAATTCAACCATTTCAACCATTTCAACCATTTAGGTATATAAGAAGACTAATTCATATTATTATATTTTTTTAATTCCCTACCATTTCAAATAAAATAATAATATAAAAGTATGCTATATAATATATATATATAGAAAATGAAATGTTATTATTGTAATAAACCATTAAAAATAATAGGTTATGAAAGAAAAAATGGAATAGGAGATTATAAAGATTGGGAAAATAGAGGATTTCATAAAAAGTGTTATAAAATGATTAAGGAATTCAAAGATAATGATGTTATCACAAAAGAAATATTAAAATTAGATTATTCTTATTGCTATTGTCAATTATGTTTAAAAGTAAAAATACCTAAAAATGAATGTCCAATTGGTAGAGATTCTATTGATTTAATATAACACTATTACTCTTCTTCACCTTCAAAATATGGATCAGTAATAGGAAACCTTATTCCAGCTTCTTTAGATTTGGTTGATTTATTCTTCTTTTCACCACCTCCAGAAATTTGTTCTTTTTTTAATAATTGTTTATCTAATTCTTTTAAATAAGCTTTTTGGCCTAATTTTTGTAAAGCTTCGTTCCTTGCTATTGCTCTGGCTTCCTCTTTTACTTGTGCTCTTATTTGTTTTTCTTCTTCTGATATTTCTGGTCTTCCTCTCTTAATGGCTTGTTCTAATAATGTTTCATCATTATTAATTGGTGCATTAAAAACATTATTAACTGTTTCTTCATCATTGACTGGATCATATGGTATTTCAGGTTGTTCTTCTGTTCTTGTTGGTATTTGTGATGGTGGTTGAATAGGAGGCCTAATACTTTGTTTCAATTGGTCAATAATGTTTAATAGTGCTACATTTTCACCTGTTCTATTAGAAAAAGATGGAGGTATGGCAGACGCCCCACCACTACCACCTCCTCCAGTGCTTTGGACATTTACTTTAACAATCTGTTTTACATTTTGCTTCTGTTTTTGTTTTGGTTTTGGTTTTGGTTTTGGTTTAGCTTTGGGTTTTTTCATTTTAGTTTCCTTTAACTTTTTAAGCATGTTTATTATATAATATACTATTATATAATTTTTAATAAAAAATAATGTTTGATTTAGTTGGTTGTTGAATAGGTTGTTTGGGTTTTTTAACATATACTATTTCTTCCTCTGATTCGCTTTCTTCAATATATTTTATTGTCTTTGGCTTCTTAACTGGCTTACTTATAACTTTTCTTACAACCTTTTTTATTGGTTCCATTATTTCTTCTTCTTCTTCAGAATCACTTTTAACTCCAAAATCTTTATATATAGTTTCTTTTTGTTTCATAACCAATTTCAATTTCTTGTCAATTGCTTGCTGTGTTAATTCTTCTTTTAATCTTCTTTTTTCTGCCCAGGTTTCAGCTAGTTTAGCCCGTCCTAAAGCTAGATTTTCAGGTTTTCCACCTCTTTTCTTTTTAGGTGCTTCAATAACTTCAGGTTCAATAATAGGTGTTATAACTTGTTTTATTTCAACTTCTGGGATTTCAGGAGCTTTAACAGTCAATTTTTTCTTAGCTATTTTAGATATTTTATTTTCTTCCATATATAAACTATATATATATTAAAAATTTAAAAATTTAAAATTATTATATAAATTATATTATATAATGGATAAGAAATTTAATCGAGAAGTCGAAGGTTTAGTAAAACTTGGATTACCTGAAAACATAGCTATCATTACTGCATCAGTAAAACTTGGAAAACCAGAAATAGCAGAAAATTATATTGAAGAAATAAAAGATGAACAAAATGAGCTAAAAGAATTATTATCATTCATGATGCCCTTAGAAGAAGCCCAAAAATTACAACAAGAAGAAGGAACTAAATGTATATCACTAACTAAACCTGAAATATTAGAAATTGAAGATAAAAAAGAATAAATTTCTATGTATATTATATATAAAAATGATTAAAACAATTTCCAAACTTTTTAATATAACATCAGCTATAGGTAGACAAAATGGAGACTTTTGTTCTCAAATCCTGGTTCAACTACCTGACCTAACATTCCATTTAGATCATGTTCAAAATGCTTATTTCAGTGTTGTTCATTGTGAGGTGCCCAATTCCTTTTACATCTTAAATTACACTAATAATCAATTTGTTCTAAATGGAACTGTTTATACCCTAACTAGGGGAAATTATAATGTTAATACATTTATGACTATGTTATTATCAATTATTCCTTTAGGCTATACAATGACTTATAACTCAATAACAACTAAATTTACTTTATCACACCCAACAACAAATTTTACTATTAATTCATCAGACTCAAAAAGCACTGTAAATAGTGTTATGGGCTTAGGAACAACTGATTATACAGGTAATCTAACATACACTTTTGAAAATGTAGTAAATTTTATTCCTTTACAAAGAATTAATTTTAGGACAAATTATTTTAAATTTGGTTGCTATTCTACTTCTGATGGATCAAATGATATTTTTCTACCACTTCAAAATAACGCTGGACAAAACTCTATAATAAACTATGTCAATCAGACACAAAACAAATTTTTAATACAAGATAGGAGTATTACAACATTTGTTATCAGAGCTACTAATGATTCTAATCAATTAATAAATTTTAACGGTGTGGATTGGTTGATGACTATTCAAATAGATATAGATTATTTAGAACAACCAAGAATAACTAATTTTAATAATATAATTCAAAAGTTTTAAAAGTTTTAAAAGAAAAATAATATATAATATAAATTATATATTCAAAATGGCTTCCTCAATGTTTCCTTCATCTGCTATGGGTCTCCCAGCTTCTTTAAAGTATGATTTACCACCTTCTATGTCTGATTCTGCTAGATCTTATTCGGTCAATGTCGCGCCTGATGGTCAAACCTCTGTAGTGGGTCCTACACCTGCTGCAACCTCTTTTGTTGCTAATAGTACCGGTAATTTTGGTAATTATACAGCACAAAATATTTCGTTCACTATTCCCAGTGGAATGAGTGAATCGGTTTTCTGCGACCCAACTCACACCACTTTATCTTTTACCTTGACATATTCCACTACAACGGCTTCTTCTACTACTGGTGGATTTATGAATTTGATTGGCTCTGGTGCTTCATGGTTTGATTCACTTGTCCTATATTCAAACAACACTCCAATTGAAACTATTAATCAATATGGTATGCTTCAAAATTTTCTCTTACAAAATACCGTCAATTATTCTGAAAGATACGGTGGGATTTCGGTAGCAATGGGCACAGATTCGAATACCGCTAACGGTATCGATTTAGCACATACCGGCACCACTTCTTATAGATACAATTTTTGTATTCCTTTATTATCTGTTATTGGTGTAAATTCTCCTGACAAGCTTTTCCCAGTTGGTTCAGTTAATAATCTTCAATTAGTTATGACCACTGCGAATTTAGTTCCTTTAGTTAGTTTTTGCACAGCTGTCGTAACCCAACCAGTTTTTACTGCTTTCACCCTTAGTGAATTCCAATTAAAC
>Ga0315288_10006640_pt1 | contig 14667 bp, 15 predicted proteins | sample YL17G11_20_MG_FD_203454 | JGI IMG/M metagenome (GOLD analysis project Ga0315288, IMG submission 203454) | Sediment microbial communities from Yellowstone Lake, YNP, Wyoming, USA - YL17G11_20 | ecosystem: Environmental > Aquatic > Freshwater > Lake > Sediment | place: USA: Wyoming | collected... | reverse complement strand
GGCTTAGCAGGTATTCATAAAGCTGATCAGTCAGTTGCACAGCCTTCATCCAGAGATACCCTCATTGTGAGTGTGCCGGGCGACCAACACTACACGGCTAGACGCTATAAACGCGGGACTCTAGCATTTATCATTAAAGTAGGCACCCACAACCTTCTTAGGGCAGGTCCTTAGGGCCCCTCCAAAAAGGCACTTTATTTATGGACGGGCCCTTACTCGCTAGCTGCGGCGCGTGCTGAGCGGCGCATGAGATAGGCGCTTTCTGGACGAGCCGCATCTTTGTCGCCCGTATCATGGGCTAGGGGGCTGCAGTCTTTAGCGACCGATCGTTGCCCAACATTGAAATGCAGGCCCGAGTTAAGCGCTTGTTGGTAGCGGTCATTACTGATCCGCCCGAGGCTTAGCATACGGCGCAGGAGGTTATGGACCAATTCACGGTACTTCGGCGTTAGGTCACCTTTGCAAAAGTAGCGATAACGAATTTTCGGACTTGGTAGCAGGGTCGCTAAATAAGCCGACTCAAGCAGTGTCAGATCGGCAGCGGGCTTACCGAAAAAATGCTCTGAAGCTTGCGCGATACCGAATATGCCCGGCCCTAGTTCGGCAACATTCATATACAGCTCAAGGATGCGTTCTTTACTCAGCGTCCGATCCAAATGCCAGGCTAAAAATAGTTCCTGCATTTTACGCGACAAGCTGCGCTCAGGGGTGAGAAAAAGGTTTTTAACAGTCTGCATGGTAATGGTCGATCCACCCGCCGCTATGCGCCCCTCAGCGAGATCACGACGAAGCGCACTGACCAGAGCAGCAGCATCAATTCCTTTGTGCAGATAAAAAGCTGCATCTTCGGCGCTTACGAATGCGACCTGCGCATTCTTAGCAATCATCGAAGTTGCTGCAAAGGAAGGCGCTAGCTTATCGAGATGAATGGTTAGTGGCGGCGTATCCGGCTCGACTTGGCGCTCGACTGCTAGGGGGCCGTTGAGATGACTCGCTGTAAAGGCATAGGGGGCTTCGCGCACGCTGCAGCCAAATACTGCATCCTGCAATGCGAAGCGGCTATTCTCGAGATTTTCCGTCTGGAAATCAAACTCGAGGGTCGCAGCTGCGTCGCCACTCAGCTTAAAGCCCTCGACTAACGGCAGCAGTCCGTCAGGCGAAGCCTCAACTAAGGTTTTACACGAAGTGGTGGGCAAGGCTATTTGGCCATGCATGGCCAGATGGGGTACCACATCATGGCTCACACTAGCTTGAAATCTGGCAGCGACACGCAAAGGGTCATCGCCGAAGGCCCGAGTGAGGCGACTCGGCAAGGTCAGCGTGGCGGCATCGACGACCAAGGTGCGACTGGTCGGCTGGATCGATCCGCTAGCTCTAAACTCAAAAAATAATGGGCCGAGCTCACGCGCACTGACCAGGGGCAGGCGCACTGTTGAGCCCAAGCTCTGAATCTGCGCTGTATACTGCCAGTCGCCCAATGCCCTAGTCAATTCGATCTGAAGCCGCGAGCGCAGTCGAGTCACCGCGAGCGGTTGACCTTTGAGCAAATTAGCTAAAAAGGTTGGACGGCGATGAAAGGCGAGGTTCAGTTGCACTTGATTCAGGTCCTTCCTAACCAAACCCGAGCTAGACCAGATGCGGGCCTTGGCACTCGGTGAGACCTGACTCTTAACGAAGAAGCGATAGTCGGGAGCGCTAGAGCTAAGTTCTAGCCGACCATAGAGGTAGCTTTCATTGAATCCGCTCAAGGTCTTCAATTGGGCGATGCGAAAATCAACTTCATTAGTCGATTTATCGACGGTGAGCCTTAGGTCGTTGATTTTAACGATCGGTGCTCCTTGCGCATTAAGCACGGTCATCTGTGCGCCATATACCGTCAGGTGGCGGCTAGGCAACGAGCTGAATATTTTGGTGATAGCCCGCTCCAGCGACATAGGGGCGCTCTCCGCTGAATCCTGCCCCAGCCCATCAGGAACCACCACCTTGCGCAGGTTATCCTCAGTCATCGTCAGCGCGAAGCGGTCGATGCTGACCTCGTCAAACTCGAAAAACGGTCGTCGAAATGGCTTGAGTGCTACATCCGCTTCGATACGGCTGATTACGACCTGGGCCTCCAGTCCAACGCGGATGTCCTCAACCGCTACCTGGAGGGGAAAGGGAGTGATCTCAACCTTGCCAACCAATACAGGGGTGCCAAGCTTGCGGCCAAGCTCCGCGGCAGCTTGCAAGACCCGGCGCTTAACCAGACTCTCAGCCTGATCCCAAGCGAATAGAGTTAGAGCACAACACAGCGCAGCCACGCCTGCGGCAATGCAGGTCCAGCCTACCCAGGTCCAATGAACCCAGTTAATTCTTGGTTTGAATGTCATGCCGTGCTTTAGAAAAAAGACTGGAGGAGGCTCTTGCTTTGGGAGCGGGCTCGAACAGCCCTGCCCCTAGTCTAACAGATTTAATTTAGCCACTAAAGGGCTTGAAAACGACGAGGTAAACGATGATCAGCATCAAAATGGTCGGCACCTCGTTGAGCCACCGTAGCCGCTTTGAATGCGGCAGATTTGGCGCGTCCGTAGCAAAACGTCCAATCAACAGCCCGGCCTTCACCGTAAAATGGGTCATCAGCAAAACTAAAACAAATTTAACCATGAACCAGCGCTCATGCCCGATCGTCGGCACCAACCCGACCATGGCCAGGCCACCGACATAGGCGAGGATCATCGCCGGCAAGGTAATCACCTTGTACAGGCGCCGGGCCATCAACACCAACAGCGCCTTGATATCGGCGTTGGCACCGCGCTCGGCCAGATAAACTAGGAGGCGATATAGATAAAGAATACCTGCCATCCAGCTGATTACTGCGACGATATGCAACCATTTAAACCACTGATAGGCCAAAACTCACCTCACAACAAAATTTATAATTTTTCCGGGGACATAGATCTCTTTAAGCAAGGTTTTTCCGGCCAGTTGGCGCTGCACTCCCTCAATCTCTTTAGCGGCGGCGATCACGGCCTCAGGGGCCTCGTCCTTGGCCAGAGTCAAAGTACCCCTGAATTTGCCGTTTACCTGCACCGAAAGGATGACCTCATCTACCACCGCTAAGAGCGGATCGAAGGTCGGAAAGGGAGCGTAGGCCAGCGACTGCTGGTGGCCAAGGCGCTGCCACAACTCTTCAGAGAGGTGCGGAGCATAGGGTGCCAGCATCAAGATCAGGGCCTCGGCGGCGGCAATGCTAAAGGTAGATTCTTTATATGCGGCGTTGACGAACTCCATCATCGCCGCAATCGCCGTGTTAAACTGCATCGCCTCACTATCATCGGTCACCTTCTTGATGGTCCGATGCAGCAACTTATTGAAGGCCAAGGGCGGCGGCTCGCGCGACAGTCCCTTGCTGAGTTGGCCGTCTTCTCCCAGGATCAGACGCTGCACGCGCTTAAGAAAACGGTAGACTCCATTAATACCCGACGTTTGCCACGGCTTCGCCGCGGTAAGCGGGCCCATAAACATCTCAAAAAGACGCAACGCATCCGCCCCCCACTCGGCGATGATGACGTCAGGATTGACGACGTTGCCGCGGCTTTTTGACATCTTCTCGCCGTTTTCGCCGAGCACAATGCCAGGATGGAGCAAGCGCTTAAACGGTTCCTTGGTCGAGACTAAGCCGCAGTCATAGAGGACCTTGTGCCAAAAGCGGGCGTATAGTAGGTGCAGCACGGCATGCTCAGCGCCGCCTACATAGAGATCGACCGGCATCCAGTATTTCTCGATGTCTTTATCCCACGGCGCCCGGTCATTGTGCGGGTCCATAAAGCGCAGATAGTACCAACAAGAACCAGCCCACTGCGGCATGGTATTGGTCTCGCGTCGGTAGGTCTTGCCGTCCTTGGTCAAGCTGAGCCAAGACGTGGCCCGTGCTAGTGGCGACTCGCCATCGCCGGCCGGCTTGAATTGGTCAAGCTCAGGCAAGGTCACCGGCAGGTCCGCCTCGTCGAGCAGCAAAACGTTGCCATCCTTATCGTGGGCCAGCGGAAATGGCTCGCCCCAATAGCGTTGGCGTGAGAATAGCCAGTCGCGCAGCTTATAGGTGACCGCTGGCTTGCCTGTGCCATGCTTTTCAAGCCAAGTGCAGACGGCCAAGGTAGCTTGATCCTTCGTCATGCCATCGAGAAAGCCGGAGTTGACCAGCGTCCCTTCAGCGGTGTGAGCGCAAGCTTGGATATCTGGCTCGCCGCCACTCAAGACGCGCCGGATCATCAAATGGTGTTGCTTGGCAAAGGCGTGGTCACGCTCATCATGGCCAGGCACGGCCATGATCGCACCACTACCGTAGCTACCGAGCACATAGTCGGCGACGTAGATCGGCAGCTTCTCGCCACTGACTGGATTGACGGCAAATGCACCGGTATCGACGCCGGTCTTATCCTTGCCGACAGCAGTACGCTCCATATCAGACTTGGCCTTAGCGGTCGCACAATACGTGGCCACGGCATCCTTGGCGGCCGCAGTCACGATGAGATCAATCAACGGGTGTTCTGGCGACAACACGCAAAAAGTAGCGCCAAACAGCGTGTCGGGGCGCGTGGTGAAGACCTGAAAGGTGTCGCCGTGGCCATCGACTTGAAAGCTCACATGAGCGCCGACACTCTTGCCAATCCAGTTGCGTTGCATCTCCTTTAGGCTCTCAGGCCATTCAAGGTCATCTAAGTCGGCGAGCAGCTGTTCGGCATAGGCAGTGATCTTAAGTACCCATTGGCGCATCGGCTTCTTGACAACGGGGAAGCCGCCAACCTCGGACATTCCATCGATGACTTCTTCGTTCGCTAAAACCGTGCCTAATTCGGGGCACCAGTTGACGGGGGCGAAGGACTGGTAGGCCAAGCCTCTGGCGTAGAGCTTACGAAAGATCCACTGCGTCCATTTGTAGTATTTGGTATCTGTGGTATCGATCTCGCGTGACCAGTCGTAGGATAGACCTAGGCGTTTGATCTGGACCCGAAAGCGGTCAGTGTTGGACTTGGTGGTCAGCGCCGGGTGTTGGCCAGTTTTGACGGCGTACTGCTCTGCTGGCAGGCCAAACGCGTCCCATCCCATCGGATGCAGCACGTTGAATCCGCGCATGCGCTTATAGCGCGCATAAATGTCGGTGGCGGTATAACCTTCGACATGACCGACGTGCAGGCCATCGCCTGACGGATAGGGAAACATGTCGAGGATGTAGTACTTTGGTTGCTCTGGCCGCTCCACCGTCTTAAAAGTCTGGTGGTCATCCCAGTACTGCTGCCATTTGGCTTCGATCGCCTTAAAATCGTAATCATGCCGCACGCCGTCGCCACCCATAACCTAGCCCCTCCGCAGATGCTCCTTAACAGCGGAAAGGTAGCATAGGGCCGTTAGCGCGCCTACAAGAAGGATGACCCGGGTCTTAAAAAACCTTATCAAACTGCAAATAACTGATAAAATAGTCACTGATCAATATGACCACCAGCGACAGCACCACAGCTTCGGTGGTCGCCCTGCCGACGCCTTTGGCCCCTCCTGCAGCGTGAAAGCCCTTAAAACAGCCGATCGATGCCAAAATAACGCCAAAAACTGCGCCCTTTTCCATGCCCTGGGCGATGAAGTTGGGCTTGACGATCCAGCGCATCTTCTGAAGAAACGTACCGATATCGATGTCAAAAAAGGTCACTCCCACCAAGTAGGCAGACATGACGCCGACCAGCATAAAAATCGCAGTCAGCAATGGCAGCATAATTAAAGCGCCGAGGATGCGGGGGGCCACCAAATAGGCATAGGGGTTAACGGCCATGACGCGCATAGCGTCGATCTGCTCGTTGACGCGCATCGTCGCGATCTCGGCAGCCATCGACGACCCGGCCCGAGCAGTCACCAAAAAGCCGCAAAATACCGGAGCCAGTTCCTTGCTCAAAGCCACTCCAGCGGCGGCACCTAGCATCGATACGGCACCGAAATTCCGAAAGATGTCGCCGAGGATCAAGCCAAAAATCGAGCCAATCATGACCGCCGAGATGACGACGATGACGAAGCTGCGGTTACCGATAAACTCCAACTGTTTGAACAATAGCTGCGGTTGGACCGGGGGTACAAAGCAGCGCCCAAGCGCATTCTGCATAAATATCGTAAATCGACCGAGACCGTTGATTGGCTTTACAAGGAGCTGCGTGATCGAAATCAGTGTCGAAGTGGAGGTCAAGGCAAGGCTCCCGGTGATTGCGCCTTCCTCAGTCTAGCACAGCCGCATTAGTGTGCGGGAGCCTGCCACTCCGGTATGGTAAAAGACCGTGGCACGGCCCTGGACGCAACCGAGTCGAGCTTGACGAAAAGGTTGTCGGTGATCCGTCCCCAGCCGTTTTCCTCTACCACCATCAAGATATCGCCTTGGTCGACGGAGCGGGTAACCGGCGCTCCATCGTCTGCTGCAGCGTACAGATTGGTTTGATCGGCTTGGATATAACGAACCACCCGCGACGAACCAGCAGCGGCTGGCGCTGTTGGCGCCGCGGCCTGAGCCGCAGGTGCTGGGTCTTGAGCCGCAGGTGCTGCGGCCTGGGCAGCTGCAGGTGCGGCTTCACTTGAGGCCACCGCATCACTAGCCATGGTCGCGCCGCCGGTTTCAGCCCCGTCGACATTATCGGCACTTGCCACACCGTTGCTCAATGCGGCGGTGGCGCCTTCAGCATTAGGGGTGTCGGCAGATGCGGTGGCCGCGCCTTCGGCGTCACCACCCTCAGCTGGTGCCTTTGCCTCGCTTGCGGCGTCACCACCCTCAGCTGGTGCCTTTGCCTCGCTTGCGGTATCGGCACCGTTGGCCGCTGCGTCAGCGTCTGCGCCGGCAGCGTTCTGTTCGCCACCTTCGCTATTGGCCGAGTCAGGCGCAACTTGCTCCTCGTCGTCATGGCCTGTACAAGCGGCGCAGCTTAATACACAAGCGGCAGTGATAGCCAGAGGCCTGAATAACGATTTCCATTTTTTTAGATTCATGTCTCAACCCTTTACGTGCGACATCATTCGTACCCTTTGATTCGGTGGCGGCTAGGAAAACTTTAATCGGCAATCTTTGCCTGCAATGATCGTCCTCGGCTAAACCTTTGAATTTACCAATCCCTTCGGTTATCATGGAAGAAACTCCAGAGTCGCAATAGGCTGTCTAACTGAGGGGCCCACCCGTGATTCAACGCTTGCTTTGGTGCCAATCGTGCCTAGCCCTCTGGCTGGCTATAGCCTGCGCCACCGTCCTAGGCGGCTTCAGCACAGCGGCTTCAGCCACTTGCATGTCGTTGATCAACGGTCCAGTCGTCTATGAGGTTCAAGGCTGCAAGGCCTTGGAGCCAGAAAAACTCTTCGACCTAAGCAAGGATAAGTACGCCTGGATTGGCGGCCTCGACAGCGCCGGTCGCAAGGCCTTCTACAACAGCTATCGTGGCCTCTATGTCAAAGGGCGGGTGATCAAGTCTCAAGCCAATGCGCGCGGCATCGCCGCTGAAGATGGCGCCCTAGGCGGTGACACCCTGTTCATGTATATTGCGCCGGGTGGACTGCAGTGCGCTGCGGTCCTCGGCAAACGCCTGTCGGCGAACCTGCGCCAGATCTGCTGCGAAGGTGGTGGCGATCCCCCCTGCCTATTGGACACGTCCTATGTCCTAATGCAGCCTCAAGTTCTGGCCGCTGGCGGCGGTGATCAGTCAAAGGCCAAGGCCAAGCGCTCAAAGGACTACATCGCCGCCGAAGCGGCTTTTAACCAAAAAAGGTACAAAGTCGCAGCGAAGGCCTACGAAAAGGCTAGAGCCAACGACGAGCTAGATGTTCCTGGCTACTACCATCTCGGCTACTCCTACCGGATGCTCGATCAGTGCGCCGATGCCTTGCCGGCGTTGCGTCACGTCAGCGACATGGAACAAAAAAAGCAGATTTGGGCCGACGATGAGCAAGATGCCCGCAAGGCGACGCTGCTGCTAGCGCGTTGCTACGCCAAGATGAACGACCCGCAAAGCTCGGTCGCCATTTTAAACTCCTACTTAATTGAACCGTTGAAATATCAAAACGAGATCGCCGAATCGCTCAAAGGCGCCGATTTCGGCTGGATCCACACCAGCCGCGATTACCGCGACTACAGGAAGGAAGCGCGCAAGAAGCAGCGCCAGCCAGGGCCTACGGTGGCGCCGCCAGCAGGGTCGAAATAAAAGCAGCGGCCCATCGCAGTCATGCCTGCAGCCACCGCGCAAAGGCATCGAAGGCCTGACGGCGGTGGCTAATGCTGTTTTTTTCGGCACTGCCCATGTCGGCCATCGTTACTTTAGCACCCAATGGTACGAACAGCGGGTCGTAACCAAAACCTTGGTTGCCACTGGGAACAAGTGTCAAATGGCCCGCGCAGCTGCCGCTAAATGCGTGGCCTTGACCGGCCGCATCGATGAAATAAAGAGTGCAGACGAAACGCGCCGTCAGCGCTGCCAGCGGCAGGTGGCTTACTGCCGCGAGCAACTTGGCATTATTAGCCTGGTCGTCAGCCTCCAGCCCGGCATACCGGCTGGAATGAACGCCTGGCAGTCCGCCCAGGGCATCCACCACTAAACCTGAATCGTCGGCTAACACGCAGTCCTTGGTCAGCGCCCGCACCGCTTCGGCCTTGATTTGAGCGTTGGCGAGGAAGGTATCGCCTGATTCGTCCCAGGTAATGCCCGGTGCTAAATCACGCGCCAATCCAACCGTCCATGGCGGCGTAAGTTCCCCCAACAACTGCTGAAGCTCATCAGCTTTGTGACGATTATTGCTGGCGAGATAGAGTCGTGGCATAGTGAGCCTCCCAAGCTCCAGAGGTTACAATATGATTACGGCAGAGATCATCACCAATCGACTAAAAGACCACCTTCCGTCAGCGCAGATTCGCGCCACCGATATGACCGGGGGCGGCGATCATTGGCAGGTCCGCATCAGGGCCGCTGAGTTCAAGGGCAAGACGCTGATACAGCAGCATCAGATGGTATACCAAGCGCTTGGCGAGCTGATGAAATCTCAGATCCACGCCCTGTCCCTTGATACATCAGAGGAGTAGTGACTCAGCCGGCATGGCGGTTGTTTTGGCGTTTCAGCTCTTCGCTGCGGGCTTTAAGGACCATCCGCTTAATCTCAGGCGACGTTTTTAAGTAATTCTGCATCGCTTTTCTGATGCTTCGGTAGTGACCAGGACGGATATGGTGAATACCCATTTCGAGGAAATACTCCACGACTCGATCCATCATCACCTGCGGCTCAACACGCCAGGAGCTGACGATCGTCTGGACCGGAGGCGTGGAATACTCCTGGTTGACGAACATATGCACGGGGACACTGTGATGTAAGCTCATGGAGGAAGCTCCTTTACGCATGCTACAATGGCTTATCGGCAGCTTGGCGTGACCCTTGAGGTTCTCGCTACATTTTTAGAAACAACTAATTATATCAGGTCTTTATGGCCAAGCAAGCGAGTCAGCGCCAAGGCCGAGCCGTCAGGGCGCTGAAGGCGGTCGAGCCTAAGGTAGAGCCAAGCAACGGCATGCTCGAGCTGACGACTGGCCACCAGATCTACTATGCGGACTCCGGTGGCTCGGGCCCGGTGTTGTTCTATCTATATGGGTTAGGCTGCTCGATCGCCCACTGGAAGTATCAGCTAGCCTATTTTGCCAGCGTACATCCGGACGCCCAACCGCTGGTGCCTCGCAGTACCTCTAAAGCAGCGACTCCGTACCGCCAAGTGTGGTTTGATTTTCGCGGTCATGGCCGTTCGCCGCCTTTGCCTCTAGGTGAAAAGCTGACCATGGCCACGATCGTGGAGGACGTCGTGGCGTTGGCCAACTTTCTGGGCATACGCCAAGCGACTTTCCTCGGCCAATCGATGGGCGGCTCGCTGGTGTTGCAGCTTGCTCGCGACTACCCAAAACTGGTGCGATCGCTGGTGCTCCTCGCCTCGCCGGTGCGCAATCCAAGTCGCACCTTGCCCATGCAACCGTTTTCATCCTGGCTCTGGCGCGGCGTCACGGCGCTCCAAGAACGCATGCCAGACGCAGTAAAATATGCCAATATTTTCAATGTGCTGCTGCTTCAATATCCGCTGTTGGCGGTGCCATTACGCGAATTCCTGCGTGCCTATGGTTTCAACCCTAACCTGGCCCAGACTGCCGATATTGATGAATATGTCCGCGAGATGCTAAAGGTCGACGCCCGTTTGTTTACGGCATTAGCCGCAGAATTAACCGACTTCGACGCGGTGCGGTTTGCGCGGCAGATCAAATGCCCAGTGCTGATGATCACCGGCGCTCATGATTTAGTGGTGCCGCCCAGTGAGAGCCGCCGGTTGCTGCGGTATTTACCGAATGGTCAATTGGCCATGATTCCTCATGGCAGCCATTGCCCCCACTTTGATGATCCGGCGCTGGTAAACGCCACCTTGGCACAGTTTTTTAGGATATCTGACACTTCGCAGTTAGAGGCGCCCAACGCAAGATAGGGACCTAGAGGAACCATTGCCGTGACTCAACATATTGAGATTTATAACGCCGCGCTCAGTCCGGAGTTTTGCGACGAAATCGTCGCTAGATTCGATGCTGATACGCGGGTTCAGCCCGACCCGCAGCCAGACTATAGCACTAGGCGCTATCTCAATGCCTCCCAATGCCGCGACTGGCAATCTCTTAACACGAGGCTGTGCAAGGTGGTCAACGACCTCACGGCGCGCTACTTTGCGCGGCCCGACGAGTTAGCGCAGAGCACTTATCATGAATGGGGCGACGATGGATATATCGTCTCGTGCTATGACATCGGTGATACCTGCATCATGCATATCGATGGACAGACCACGGAAGAGCCACACAATGGGCTGCGCATTGCCACGCTGCTGATATACCTAAATGATGTTCCAGAAGGCGGCGAAACCTGCTTCCCCATGCAAGGCGTTGCAGTCAAGCCGGAGCGGGGGAAAGCGGTGATGTTTCCAGTTGGGTTTACGCACCCACACTCGGTGGTCAAAGCTGCAAGCAAACGATATATCGTGCAAACCTGGATCACCCACCCTGCATTTGTGGTGCAGGAGTTGGAATAGTCGGGCACTCTAGCAGATGCTTCGGATTGACGCCAGGTGCGGTGTCTTCTATTGTTTACCGTGGCTTGCTAAGGCTGGCCTGGCAGTTATCAATTTTGGAGATCATCATGAAATGGCTCATTCTGTCTTGGATGCTGCTAGTGGCTGCGCCGTCGACCGTAGCCGAGGCTAGCACCGCCATACTCCCGGCTCAGGCTCGTGCGACTGCAGCGTTAGTACTGCTGGATACGCAATATTCAGCCGACCGCAACGTCGACTACAACGCTACCGGCACGCTGCTCTTTGGCGGCTATAAAACGGCGATCAATCCCCGCTTCGCCCTTGGCGGCGGCGTCGGCATACTCTTCGATGGCGAGACCACAGGTGACATCAAGGTTAAGAATGGTAACGGTTTACGGCTAGCCGTCGATACTGATATAGATCTGACGCATTTCAGCAATAACGAACTTATAGGCTCGATTGGTTTGACTCGCGACGCATTCACCTACAAGCGAGACGGCGTCAAACTTGAGATCACCCAGACCGATTTAATCTTGGGATTAATGGTTCGGCGCAACATCAGCAAGCTTAACATCTATGGCGGCCTCCAGATTTTCCTACTGGATAAGGGCACACTAAATACCACCTTTGCCTCCGGCAGCGGTAGCAGCGACAACAACCGCCAAGACCGGCTCAACCTGCGTCTTGGCATGACCGTCGCAGCCGATCCAACCATCGATTTGCGACTTGATCTTGTGTTATTTGGCGAACAGACGATTCTGCTGGGAGCCGACATCAAGGTCTAGCAAACCTTGGTATTTTGAAGGCTAGATCCGTGCCCATACATGGTCGAACCTAAAGGGAAACGTGCCTTTGTTCTCCACTCTAGAATTTGGGTCTTCCGCAGAAAGTGTGGATAGCTGGGAGGGACATCGACTCCTGCGTCGGCCACCCGAGCTCCCAAAAGCGCCTATTCCCCAAACCCGAAGGCCGAGCCTCTAAACCCGAAGGCCGATTCCCCAAACCCCATCCCGATCCCGTTGGAATAATAGGCACGTCTGTTTCGGGATGGGGATCCGCTGCGCTGGGATGGGGATTGAGGGATCGAGGGCTAGGGCGCCCGGGTTTGCGGGGCGCGGGTAGCAAGTTGATTCTGGGGCCGAGGCGATGCCCCAGCTTAGGGATCAAATGCAGCTGCATTTTTTCGAGATTCCTAAGGCGGTCAAAAAGATACGCGCTGGATGTTTCGATGCTAGCAATCTAACCCTCGGACATTGGCTTGGCTTTTTTAACTCGCCGTCCGATCCCCTGATTAAGGAGGCGTGCATGACAAACCCTGCTTTAAAAGCGGCGATGGAAAGTCTCGAAGCCATCTCGGCGAATAAAGAGGCGCGGGAGATTGCTCGTCTGCGCGAGAAGGCTCAGCATCACTGGGCTTCTGAGATCCACGGGGCAAGGCAAGAGGGTGTCGCAGAGGGCGAAGCGAAGGGTAAAGCGGAGGGTAAAGCGGAGGGTAAAGCGGAGGGTAAAGCGGACACCACTCTGGCCAACTTGCGAGCTATGCTTATCTCACCGGCCACCCGAGTCCTCGCCAACGAAGTGATCGCCGGCATCCTCGGTGTCGATGTCCATCTGGTGGCGGCTGAGCGGCACGACCTAGACGCCAAAACCAGCGTGTAGGTCGCTAGGCAAGGCCGGGGTAGGGCCCGGCTTCAATAGTCACTGGTATTTTGAAGGCTAGATCCGTGCCCATACCTGGTCGAATCTAAAGGGGAAAGTGCCTAGGTGGTAGAAAGACTTATCCCTTCCTCTGCGCACACTTGCACCGCTGACTTGCTGCCGCGATTCACTATTTTAGTAGTGATGGCGGCGTCTTTGAATTCCTGCGGCAAATTCCTGCGAGCTGTCATTCTTCTTCATGCTTTTCCCGGCGGTTTTTTATCCCCAATTTATAACAGGCGGCGCATGCAGTAGTCGGCACCTGACTTATAGCCTGGTACACAGCCGAGAAGTGCGATTAGGTGCATAAAGCTCATCGCCACTACCATAGCGATCGTCTTGAAGGAACAGCCCCTTCAAACTCATGGTCATAGCATGCGGGTCTACGCCCTTGATCATCGCTGCGCTCAAGTCGGGTACGCCGATTGGACGGATGTAACCGAGGTACGCTCCAGGAGTGTCCGGGTCGTCTTGAATGAAGGTAAAGAACTTTGCCATGCCAGCTCCTGGGAGAAGAACGTCACTGCCGACTTGTCGGCACATCCGCTGCAACCCATGAGGCGCATTCTTGCAACGAGCTAGGCTAATAGCGCGGTTTTGCGGCTAAGTCATCAATACTCAAAAAGAAAACTACATTACATAAAATTGCGGGCGAACCTGGGGATGTGACCGCCACCGTGGCGCCACCCATGGCAGTGGCTATGATTTTAAAATCCAGCTCCGCCCTACTTCCTAGTTTCCACTTGATGGGCCGACCATCCTTCGGTACGGTCTGACTCCTAAGCAGATCTAGTGAGATGACTTGATGTGCCGCTTTAGCTCAGTCGGTAGAGCACTTGCTTCGTAAGCAGGGGGTCTCCGGTTCAATTCCGGAAAGCGGCTCCATTATTTCATGGGTTTAAACGCCAAAGAAAGCTCTCTGGCGTGTTTTTCCCCAGCCTAGAGACGCAGACGCAATCCTAGGTCGATCGCTGGGATATTGACGATCATGCTGCGATTAAAGTTGAACGACACCCCGTTTTCCTGCAGCTTGCCGACGTCGAATTGCATCTGCATCCAACTGATGCCAAAGGTGAAATCGAAAGAACGGCCCATTGGTGCGACGGCCTCCCAGCCTAACTGCCAAGCCAGGCCGCTCACGTTATCAGCCTTAGCAGTGCCAGCGGCTGCAGTCACGATGTTCAGACCAGCCGATACCGGTCCGACGCCGAACTTCAGTACGCCAAATAAATTTTCACCGAGGCTGTAGCCGTACCCTGCCTTGGCCAGGACACCATAAAGACCAGGGTAGCTGACCTTACCACCAACTGGACGGTCGTCAGGAAGCCTGTAGTTGACGGCCCCACTGAAAAGGTCGAGGCCAAATTCCAGCCGCGACCAGCTGCCGGTGCTGACCTGGTAACCGGGCTCGACGTGGCCAAGAAAGGCAACGCCAGCGCTCGAACCCTCAGTGGTGCGGCCTTGGCCTAGCGAAGCACCGGCGCCGATAAAGACGCCGCTGTCGTTGGTCGGCTTGCTGGAAATTCCGACGATAGAAACCTGATCTGGGGTCAGCGTATCAGCGCCGCGGCCGGCACCTGGGACATAGCTATCCCCGGCCGCAAATATAGCCGGAGCGAGGGCAAGGTTTGCCAGTAAAAAAAAGGATTTGAAGCTGGTTCTGAGCATAGTGTAGGCACCTCTCTGCAGTAGGCTTATAGATTCATGTGAAGAAGTGTGCCACTCCACACTCTTATTTGCGATTGATTTTAGCAGCCACTTCACCTAGGTTTGCCCATTCCATTGCCACTGGATAATTGGAGAGAGATAACTGACATGGGATCACCAACTAAGAAGCACAAGACCCGCCGCGTCGCTAAATCAGCGAATCAAGGCAAAGC
>Ga0315288_10006639_pt1 | contig 14670 bp, 8 predicted proteins | sample YL17G11_20_MG_FD_203454 | JGI IMG/M metagenome (GOLD analysis project Ga0315288, IMG submission 203454) | Sediment microbial communities from Yellowstone Lake, YNP, Wyoming, USA - YL17G11_20 | ecosystem: Environmental > Aquatic > Freshwater > Lake > Sediment | place: USA: Wyoming | collected... | reverse complement strand
CCCGAAACCGGGCGCCAGTTGATGGGCAATCCCAGTGGCTGGATTCACACGGAGGAGAAAAGGGCGCACGCGGTTGCCGGAATATCGTGGGACCGGGAGCAGGATGCGTTCAAGAAAGGCGGCGCTTCTCCTGGGCTGGCGTTCGAGGCAGGCGTGCGTTGGGTGCAAGACGTCAAAGCGGGCGAGATTCCCTTGTTCAGGCCCGTAGAGAAGCGGAATCCCAACGGAACCCGGATTCAGACGGCCGAGCGCGGACCTTGGAATCCCAACGCGGAAGGCTGGTTCTCCTGTGGCTATGGCCCGATGCGCCGGCTTTCCGGCTTCTCGTCAGAATCCGTGCGTTACTCCGTGGAGAAGGGGGCGATCAGCCGCTACGTGACGCTGTTCCGGGAAGACGCAGCTTTGAGCGAGAGCGAGGAATGGCTGAAGAAAACCCACTCCCGAATGCTCGAAACCAAGAGCCGAGATCTGGGGAATTTGCTGGAGGGCGTAAAAGCACTGCTGGCGGACGAACTGCTGCCGCTGGGAATGAGGGTGAGTCGGATCACCGTGGACCACGTGTTTCTGCGCGACCGCCAGGGTCTGGAACTGCCCATGCGGGACATCAGCGACGGTTGCCGCAGCATCTACGCCACAGTGCTGGACCTGGTGCATGGCATGTCCGAAGTCTATGGTGTGGAAGGTCTCTTCGGGAAGAGTTCGGACAGCCATCCCATCGTCACGAAACCAGGGGTCGTGATTATTGACGAAATCGAGGCCCACCTCCATCCCTCCTGGCAGCGGGAGATTCCTGTCTGGCTCAAGACCCACTTCCCGAGGATCCAGTTCCTGGTAAGCACACACAGCCCGCTGATCGCCCAGGCGGCGGACGAGAATGGCGTGTTCGTCCTGCCCCAGAAGGATGAAGAAGAGCGCGAGGCTCGCAAGTTGAGCGCGGAGGAATACAAGCGCTTGCGGTGGGGCCGTGCCGAGAAAGTCCTCCTGGGTGCAGCGTTCGGCCTCACCAGCACGCGGTCGCGCTGGGCCAACCAGCAGATTGAGAGATGGCAGCGGCTTAACGCCAAGCAAAAGGCGGGCGGCCAATTGAGCAACCGCGAAGCCACAGACTACCGGGAGTTGAAGAAGCAACTGGAACTGGCTTTGGAACCCGTCCGCGAATTGGAGGCTCCGTGAAATGAGACGGCTGCCTTCAAGGCCGGAACTCCCTGAGAACACCCAGCGCAAGTTGCACCTGGAGACGCGACGGATTCGGCAAGCCGGCGATCCTCGTGCAGAAGCCAAGGCGCGGTTTGAACGGGCGCGGAGTTCGGGCTGGTTTGAACCCGTCGTTCAGAAACTGGGGGAATGGGCTGGTCCCGGCCAGCGGTGCATGTGGTGCGGTGGGAGTGAATCGGCTCAGGTCGAGCATTACCGGCCGAAGTCCACCTACCCCAAACGGGCGCTGACCTGGAAGAACCTGCTCTGGGCTTGTGGCCTCTGCAACGGTGAAAAGGGAGCCACGTTCCCGACGCAGCGGCGTGAACTCTTGATCAACCCCGCCGAGGAGGATGTTTGGCACTTTTTCTTCATCGACCAGTTTGGAAATCTCACGCCTCGGTGGCGTACAGATCTTGATGATTTCGATCCCCGCGCTGTTTCCACCCGAGAGACTCTCCGGCTGGATCGGCAGGCCTTGCAGGAGTCACGCCAGTTGCGCCGGCTTGACCTGATCAAGCAGGTCCAGGACACGCTGGCCCGGTACAACTCGAAGGAGTTGGATGTGGCCGAACTGCGACGACGCAAAGGAGAATGGCTGCGCCAGCCGTTCCAGCCGGATGTGGCAGACTATTTCTTCAACGGCCCTGGCCGTTCTGAGCCCCCGTTCCGCCAGTTTCATGCAATCGTCGAGTGACGGGGCAACTCCAGCGCTGCGTTACTTCCACACCTGCACTACCAGGTTCACCAGAGGGCAACGGGACAGCCCGCCGGCTGGCCGCTGAAGCGAGGCGCGGAGAGCAGACAAAGACAAAGCGTTCAGACAACTATTGCAGCCTATGAGAAGCCCCAAACAGCGCATTACGGTCATGACCACCACCAACGAGCTGTATCTGCCCACCCGATTGGTCTATGAGGTTTATGAGGTGAAGCCGTTGCGTGCCTGGCTCCAGAGAACCTCGTGCGTGGCGTGGAATCCGGTGAAACGGGGCTGGACGTGGAATTACGATGGCGCCGCCCGCAAGATGGAATTTCCGCCGGCATACGACCAGGTGCCCGAGGAGCGGCAGCCCGTAGTGCTGGCCTCGTGTTACCTCGTGGACGACCATACGTTCCACGTCTATACCCGTTGCGGGTTCCGAACGGTCAAGTTCCTGGTATTCTTTGACCAGCACGTGTCCCGATCCATCGCCCTGGGGAAGTTCGTGGATCAATACAATCTGATCACCTCCGTTGGACCGGGCGAGCCGGTCCCCTTTCCCGAGGATTACTTCAAGGATGAAACCAAAATCGAGTTCTACGACATCATCGCCCTGATGGATTCTCCGGACTCTCCGGCGAAACAACAAGCGATGGACGCTTTCCTTGCCAGCGCGGCGCAGCGCACTTTGCGCCCGCTGGAGCGGCATCGCTTGGATGGGTTTTACCACGACGGCCCCGCATTGATGGAACAGACCGTGCGCTTCCGCGAAGTGATGGCGGGACTTCAACATCAGTCGGACAAACCGGTTCGCCCCGTGGAAGTGATTTCCCGCCTCCTCGCCGGACAAGACAACGTGTTTCCCGGAGGGCCTTCCAAGTGAGGCGAGCGGATGGGTGAAGTCCATGACCTCCATTTCGGTCCAGCCCACGGCACGTTTTTCACGACGCGGGAGCCGCTACTGTTGGAGCTGCGTTTCCCGCCGCAGAAGGGGAAAAAGAAAAAGCCGTGAGTATAGGAACCCCGAAGGTTCTCACGGCACGGGGCCGAGTTTTGCTCACGACGGAGAAAAGCTGCCCAAAGAAAGGGCGGATGTAAAGGCGAGGTTTTGGCCTCTGAGGAGGGCGGCCTCGCCCGCCACCAGATCATCGTCCTCGCCGTCGCCGGAATTACCCGTCCTATAGCGGAGCGGGGATTCCATCCGCAAGCCATCTCCGCCGTCATGCTGCCGGGCCTGAACCTGCCTTTCTCGCTCTCTCGCCCCGCGAGTCACTTCTCCGGGTTGCCATCCGCGTCAACGAAGCGGATCTCGCCCCAACCCAGCTCGCGGATCGGGGCTTCGATCTGGGCGCGCGTGCCGACCACGACCCACACGAGGCTGTCCGGATGCACGACGGTCTGCGCGGCCTTGACCAGGTCGGGCTGCTGCAGCGCGCGAATCCGAGCGGCGTAGCGATGATAGTAATCGTCGCCGAGATCGAAGACGACCAACTCGCCGATCGAGCCGGCCACCGCTCCGGCGGTTTCCCAGCGTCCGGCCAGTTCGAGCGTGAGATTGTTCTTCACCTTGGTGACCTCGTCCTCCGTGATCGGGCGCGGGCCCAGGATGCCGCGCAGTTCCTTGTCGAGTTCGAGCATCGTTTCCTTCGTCTTGTCGGTCTGCACCGGGGCATAGACGAGGAACGGCCGCGGTCCGCGTGCGCCCGGCAGGAACGAGCCCGCGCCGTATGACCAGTGCTTGTCTTCGCGGATGTTCATGTTGATGCGTGACGTGAAGGCGCCGCCCAGGACGGTGTTCATGCTTTCGATGGCCGGCTCGTCAGGATTCGCCTTGGGCGGTGCGACATGCCCGGCCAGCACGACTGACTGGATGGACTCCGGCCGGTCGATCACATAGATTACCGGCCTGGCCGCCGGGACCACCTCGGTAACGTTCTTTCGCGGCACGTCACCGGGTTTCCAGCGGGCGAACAGTTTCTCCAGCTTCGGCTGCACTTCCGCAAGCGTGGTGTCGCCCACCACGACGAGGGTGGCGTGGTTCGGCTTGAACCAGGTCTCGTGGAAGCGGACCATGTCGGGACGCGTCAGACGCTTTGTGGACTCGGTCGTCCCCGAGCCGGTCAGCGGGTTGCCATAGGCATGGCCGGCGCCGTAGAGGAGGCGCGGCAGGACCCGCAGGGCCATCTGGATCGGCTGAACCTTCTCCTGCTCGATCGTGTCAAGCTGGAGTTTCTGCAGGCGTCGGAAATCCGCCTCAGGGAACGACGGGTTGAGGATGACGTCGGCGTAGATTGCGAGCGATGGATCGAGGTTCATCTTGAGGGCGGACAAGGATGCGAACGAGGAGTCCAGGTCGCAGCCCGTCGAGAGGCGGGCCCCGAGCAAGGCCAGTTCTTCGCTGATCTGAAGCGAGGTGCGCGTCCGGGTGCCCTCGTCCAGCATGTCCATCGCGAGGTTCGCCGTCCCGGGTGTGGCCGCTTGATCCGCGGCGAATCCAGCATCGAGCAGGAGATTAAAGCGCACCACGGGGATGGCATGTCGCTCGGCGAGTACGATCTTGAGCCCGTTGGCGAGGGTGGCCCGCAGCAGGGTGGGGAAGCAGGCTTCCGGCGCGGCCCCGGGTACCGGGGGCTTCGACCGGTCCACCGTCGTGACGTTGGTCCCGTATTCGGCAAACGGATGGACTTCGAGGACGTACCGGCCGTCGGAGAGCCACTCGCGCGCGACCCGCCGCAGGTCGTCGGTCGTGGCCGATTGCTGGCGCCGCAGCGACGTCTGGTAGTAGGTCGGATCGTTCAGGAAGACCTGGTTCTGGGCCAGGACGTCCGATTTGCCGCCGAAACCGCCGATGCGTTCAACGCCGCGGATAAACCCGGCGAGCCGCTCGGCCTGGACGCGCTGCAGCTCCTTTTTGGTCGGGCCTTTCGCCCGGAACCGCGCCAACTCCTCGTCCACGACCTGTTCCACCTGGGCAAGGTCCTGCCCCGGCCGCGCGGTCACCTCGATGTAAAACTGGCCGGCGATCTCCCGGGCATCGACATAGGCGGAGGCATCGCTGGCGATCTGATCGCGATAGACGAGCCGTTCGTAGAGCCGCGAGTTCTTGCCCGAACCCAGCACGCCGGCCGCCAGGGCGAGCTGCTCGGTGTCGAGCGTCCCGTAGGCGGGGATGTTCCAGACCTGGTAGAGGCGCGCCTGGGGAACCCGATCCTGCAGGATCTGTTGCTGGGTGCCCGCGCGTTTGGCCGTCCACGCCTCGAACCGGGCCAGCGGCGGCCCCGACGGGATGTCCCCGAAATAGCGCTCGACCTTCTCGCGCGCGGTCGCGGGGTCGATGTCGCCGGCCAGCACGAGGACCGCGTTGGCGGGACCGTAGTAGGTCTTGAACCACTCGTGGGCGTCCGCGAGTGAGGCCGCATTGAGATCTTCCATCGAACCGATCACCGTCCAGGAGTAGGGATGGCCCGCGGGGTAGGTAGCCTTCGCGATGAGCTCCCAGACTCGTCCATACGGTTCGTTTTCCCCCTGCCGTTTCTCGTTCTGGACCACGCCGCGCTGCTCGTCGAGCTTGGCTTGGTCGATCACCCCCAGCAGATGACCCATGCGATCCGACTCCATCCAGAGCACGAGGTCGAGCGCCGGGGTCGGCGCGTCTTCAAAGTAATTCGTCCGGTCCTCGCTCGTGGTGCCGTTGAGGTCGGTGGCCCCGATGCGTTCCATGGCTTGGAAGTAATCGTCGTTGGAGTGTTCACTGCCGTTGAACATGAGGTGTTCGAACAGGTGGGCAAACCCGGTGCGGCCGGGCTTTTCGTTCTTGGAGGCGACATGGTACCAGATGTTGACGGCCACGATGGACGCCTTGTGATCCTCGTGCACGAGTAGGGTGAGCCCGTTGGTCAGCGCGAACTTGATGTAAGGGATGTCCACGGTCTTCTCCCACTCCGCCGGGCGATGCAGCGAGGCGCCGACGGCCGGGACGGAGAGGACGGACAGGAGCAAACACAAGGGAGAACTCAGGAGCGGTTTCATAGCGTCGGTGGTTGGCCAGGATTCGGTTTCGCGTTGCCTGATACCGCCGCAGCAACAGCGCGGCAAGCGCGAAATCAGCTCCGCTCACACCAGCTACGGCCAATCATCCTCATGAATTGGCGTGCCCGGATTTGGAACCACCAATCCTCCGCCAATCCTCCGTTTGACAGGCGCACGAGAAGAAACTACCCTGGCAGCGAATTTTGAACCCGGCACCCGACCCTAAACCAGGGGTGTAATGCCCCTGGAATGCCGCGGTGCCCCGTGTCACACGACTCAGACACAACTCAACAGATGAAAGGGGATGCTCCATGAACACAAGAAGGATGGGCTTGGCCGCGCTCGCGGGAGGTCTCGCGTTCGTCGGTTCCGCGGAGGCGATCGAACTGGTGGTGGATGGCAGTTTCGAGAACACCACCCCCAGCAGCAAACCCGTTGTCAAGCTGGGCGGCACCGACAGCCCGGCGGTGGAGGGCGGCTGGAGCATCTTCAGCACCTACCTCTTCTCGACCCAATACACCATGCCCCTCAGCAATGGTGGGCAGCAGTTCCTGCGACCCTATGTGGCCGGCCTGTACGGGATCTCCCATAGCAACACGAACGTGGAGCAGACGGTGAGTCTGACGGCCCGCACCACCCTGACGCCGGCCAAGATCGATGCCGGCGAGGGCCGCTACACCCTGTCAGCTTGGTTTTGCAGCTACCTGGCCGATGACGACAACAGCGACCTGACGTTCACTTTCCTGGATGCCGCCAACGCGGCGGTGGGAGATCCCATCGTCATCGGTGGGTACGACTTTGTGGCAGCACTCCCGTACGCCAGCAACGGCCGGTATGCGAACTCCAGGGAATGGGGCCAGGATCCGCGAACCGGGACTATCCCGGCGGGTGCCCGCAACGCCAAGGTGGTGATCCAGTCTCACCTGCGGTCGGGAGCCGGGGCGGACGGCTACGTGGATCTGGTGTCGCTGGACGTGGTGGATGCCGGCGCAACGACCCCCGTCATCGCCAGCGCCAACCCGCCGGATGGCGCGGTCAGCGTCGGGCCGGTGGTGGAGATCACGGTCGGGTTGCAGGATCGGGTGAGCCAGGTCAACACGAACTCGATTCGGTTTTACCTGGACGACGTGTTGAAGTCGCCGTCGATCGAGAAAGTGGATGCCAACACGACCGTCCGCCACTCCGCCGGTCTTCTGCCCGCGCTGACGGACCACTCCTACCAGATTGCCTTCAGCGACAACGGCACGCCGGTCGCGACCAAGACGAACCGGTTCCGATTCAAGGTGGCGGACTATCTGACGCTGCCCGCCTCCTCGGCGAGTCCGGTCGGGTCCGAGGACGTCACCAAGCCCGGTTTCAACGTCAAGGTTTACCAGGTGCCGACGCTGGCGGACGATCCCGCCCCGATCCAGCCGAACCTGGAGGACAGCATCGAATTGACTGAAGGCGTGTTGGCCGGATTGGCGGGTGACAACGTGGCGGACCTTTCCGGCGCTGCCACGGGGAACACCTACTTTGTTCAGGATACGGTGCACTGGGCCAACTCGTCGGGCACGAGCCCGAACTTCCCGGACCCGGTTCCGTTCCCCGGCATCCCGGGCACGCTGGGTACCGAGGAAAGCTTCATTCACGAAGTGCTCACGTTTGTGCGATTCCCGGCGAGCGGGTACTACCAGATGGGCGTGAACAACAATGACCACTTCCGGCTCAGCGTCGGGGCGGCCGGTGTTCAGGCCCTGCGTTTGCTCGCGCCCACCAACGTCGCCATCCCTTGCGTGCCGATCGCCACGAACATCACTGAACTACAGTTCGGAGGCAGCCTGCCGCTGACGCCGCTGATCGCCCCGGTCGTTTACGCGACGCCCAGTGGAAATCCGGACGACTCGTGCAACCTCGCCACCAATACCGCGCTCGCGGGCAAGATCGCGCTGCTGGATCGCGGCGGCACCAATTGCACGTCGGACGTCCAAGCTCTGCAGGCCCAACTGGCGGGCGCGGTGGCCGTGCTGGAAACCACCCCCGGCGACACGGGCTACCCCTTCCGGCTCGGCGACATCAATCCCGGGGTCAAAATCCCCGTGTTGGTCATCGCCGAGAACTTCGGCGCTGGCTTGTTGAAGTCCTACCTGACCAACGGCACGCCTGTCACCGCCATGATCCTTGGGGATGCCCACCCGCGGATCGCCGAGTGGGACGCGCCCAAAGGCTTCGGCAATGTGGACGTCTTGGCGGGGTTCGCGGTGCCCGCTCCCGGCGTGTATCCCCTGCGCCTGCTCGCCGGACACGAGGGAAGCCCCGGCGGAGCCGGGGCCGCCAACCTGGACTGGTTCTCGTTCAAGTCTGACGGAACGAAGGTTCTGGTGAACGACACGTCTGATTCGGAGGCGCTGCGCGCCTACCGCGCCAGGAACGCAGGCTCGGCGCCGACGCTGAATTCACCCACGGCTGCCGATGGATCAGTGACGATCGGTTGGACGGGGGTCGGCCTGCTCGAGGAGGCCACCGCGGTCAACGGCCCGTGGTATCTCTCGCCGGTCCAGAACAACCCCCAGACCTTGCCCGCAACCGGCCTGATGAAGTTCTACCGCGTCCGTCAGTAGCCGAAGGCGTCGAGCGAAGGCTGGAGGAGGGGCAGACAGGGTTCGAGAAAGCGCTGGTAGTTTTTCCAGCGGCCGATGGCTCGCGTGTAGAGCGGCTGGCTGACCGCCTCGTAGGTGGGGGAGGCAACCGCCTTGCCGCGGAGATGCTCGCGGTAGTTCAGCACCTCCGGTTCCCAGGCCAGTCCGAGGAAAGTGAGGACACGTCGGGCTTCCTTCTCCAGGTCGATCACCGCGTCCTCGTAGCGCACCTCGATCCAAGGGGAAGCGATGAGGGAGCGCAACTTCCGCCACAGGCCCATGTCGTTGGCGTAGCGCTGGGCGGTGCGTTCCAGGGTGAGGAAATAGACGCTGTTGGCGTTCAGCGGGAGGTATTGCATGAAACAGCTCACCACGACGTCGCGCGGATCCCGCAAGGCGATCAGCAGCCGGGCCTCCGGAAACAGCCGCAGGAACCCGGGCAGCACCACGGTGAGGGTCGGGTTCTTGTCCAGATGAACCCGATCGCCAATCGGCTCATTCAGCGCTGCCTCCATGTAGCCCAGGTAGCGGTCACGCAAGCCCGCCAGGCGGGGCAGGGGAATCGCGTCAAACACCTCTACGGTGGGCATCGGCGTCGCTGGAGTCAGCCACATCGCCGGGAAGATGTCGCGCGCGAACGCTTCCCGCTCATCGGAACTCACTACGCCTGAATGCGCGTCGAGCACCTGCTCCAGCAGCGTGGTTCCCGAGCGCGGGAAACCGGCCAGCACGGCCAGCCTCCGTGCCGGGAACGCCTCGCCGGCCTCCCGCCAACGGTGGAAATGGGCCGACGTGAGCGAGTCCACCAGACCGCGCAGGTGCTGCATAACGGTTTCCGCCTGGTGGTGCATTCCCGCCTCGCGCTCCCGAAGAATCGCCTTGCACTTGAGCATGGCTTGCATGGCGGACTCATAGTCCTGACGGCGGTCGTGCTGCTGCGCGAGCTCCGCCCACGCCTGGCTGCGAACCAGCGGATGAGCTTGCTCGTTGCCGCTCAGATGCCGGAGCAGCGCGTCGGACGCCGCTTCATCCTTCATCCGACGGAGCAACCGGGCCTTGAACAGCTGCGGCTCCAGGTAATCGGGAGCCGCCCGCAGGCAATCTTCGATCAACGTGTGCGCCTCCTCGACGCGGTGGCGACGCTCGTAGAGGATCGCCAGCTCCAGGTAAGCGTCCGGGATCGCCGGCGTCAGCGCGAGGACGCGCCGAAAGCATTCCATGGCCTTGTCCGGGCGGAAGATCATCCGATAGCTTTGACCGGCCAGATGAAGAATGTCGGGCCGGGGAGCGCCGAGCTTCATCAGCCGGTCCAACATCGCCTCGGCGCGACTGATCTCAAAGCGGGCGCCCAGTGCGCGACTTGCGTCGATCAGAGCGACGAGGTTCTGTGGATGCTTGCACACCGCGTCCTCGAACAGCCTCAGCGCTTCATCAAACCGGTTGAGCCCCCACAGAGTCCGCGCCCGGCGCAACTCCGGCAGATCCACTCCCACCCCCGGGATCGTTGCGAACTGACTCCGCTTCGACCCGGAGGAGCCCGGACCCGGTGCGCCTTTATGGCTCTTCTTCGCCACGCTCTTTCAACGGGCGCCCAAGCCTGACCGGCCAGCGCCCTCGGCATCGTGACTGATCACCCGCGCCCCGTCAAAGATTGTCACCGCCCGAACCGCCCGACAGGAAGGCGGCTCAGGGCTTGCCGTCCCGCACCGAGCGCGATAGCGTCACCCAGCTAACCGCCCGGCTTGATGTGTGATCATTTCCTCGCCATTTCTTCGCGGATCACGTTGATGGCCGCAGTGTGTTTCGCCGCGCGGTGGCTTCCGGTCCCAGCTTCGGCGCAACCAACCACCCAGTTGAGCGTGATGTCGTTCAATGTGCTCGTGGCTGGCCAGCGGGGGCTGGGAAACATCGCCGAGGCCATCCGCCGGTCGGAGGCGGATGTCGTGGGGTTGCAGGAGATCGCGAGTTCGCCCGCGGCGATCACGCGACTGGCCACGAACCTGGGCTTCTTCACCCTTCCCGGCCTGTCGGTCATCAGCCGCTACCCCATTCTGGCGGCGGCGGTGCCGGGCACGAGCGACGTCCAAAACGGGGCGACCATCGAGGTCAGTCCCGGCCAGCGCGTTCACGTCTTCAACTGCCACCTCGCGCCGTACCCCTATGGCCCCTACTACCTCCGTGACGGCCAGCCGTCGAACGCGGTCATCGACCTCGAAACCAGGACGCGGCTGCCGCAAATCACCAATCTCCTGGTGTGGATGGCGTCCTACCTCGCGACCGATGAGCCGTGTTTTCTCATCGGCGACTTCAATGCACCGTCGCATGTGGACTACGCGGACCTCCCATGGCCGGTCTCGGTGGCGGTGCACGAGGCGGGCCTGCTCGATTCATATCGCCTCCTGCATCAGGCGAACCACGCCTTCCCGCCGGCGTTCGCTTTTGATGAACCGGGTATCACGTGGACGCCCGACGGCGCTGCGGCGGATGACACGTTCGACCGGATCGATTTCGTGTATTTCTCCGCTGGCGATGGGGTCACGCCCCTGGCGTCGTCCGAGCAGGATTCGCGGAACAACCTCAGCCCGTGGCCCTCCGACCATCGCGCGGTGTTGAGCAGATTCCAGCTCGCGCCGCCTGTTCCCCAGGCCAAGGCCACGCGGCCGTTCCCGCCGGCCGGCGCAACGGAGGTCGCCACGAACGCGCATCTCTCGTGGCTGCCTGGTTCGAACACGACCACACACGTCCTGCACTTCGGCACGAGCAGCCCCGGAGATCTCGTCGTGACTCAGGCCGTGGCGTCGTTCGATCCCGGTCTGCTCACGACGAACACGACCTACTTCTGGCGCGTGGATGAAGTCACCCCCAGCGGCGTCGTGACCGGCGACGTGTGGACCTTCCTGACGTTCAACCCCAGCGCGAGCACCATTTATGAATGGACCTTTGACGGCACGAACCTCGACGCGACCATCGGCAACGGCGTGATGTCGTACGCGAACGCAGCCACCGTCAGCCTGACCGCGTTCAGCACGACGGACGGCACCAGCGTCCCGCACATCGGCGGGCAGCCGGCCAGTTACCTGAGTGTGCCGGCGTTCACCGATGGAGCCAATGGCTACCATCTCTCCTTCGGCGACAGCGGCCCCAATGGGGGCGGCGGTTACCTCAACCGGTTCACCTTCATCTTCGACGTGTTCATTCCCGGCCCGCTGGGCTGGACGCCGCTGTTCAACACCAACCCGCAGAACGCGAACGATGCCGACTGGTATGTGGATGCGGCCGGGCGTCTGGGCATCGGCGAGCTCGGCTACAGCAGCGCCGGCGTCGTCACGTCGAACGCCTGGCACCGCCTCGTGTTCGCCGCCGATCTGGGCGCCGGTGTCGTCACGTTCTACCGCAACGGCGCGCAAGTCCGTCAGCGCACGGGCGCGTCGCTCCTCGACGGGCGATTCTCCCTCTACTCAAACCTCGACGTCGGGCCGGACGTGCTGCTGTTCAACGAAGGGGTTTCGGGAGGCGATTACACGCACGCCCTTTACGTCAACGGCATCGCCTTCACGGACCGCACGATGAGCGCCGCGGAAATCGCCGCACTCGGCAGCCCGCGCTCCGAAGGCGTCTTCGTCCGCCGCTTGCGCGCCACGCTCGCCGTCCGCAACATTTTGTTGGCGTGGAGTGGCGCGGCGAACATCCGCCTGCAACGTGCCCCCACGCTCACTCCGGTCGAGTGGCACGATGTTGCCGGCACGCTCGGCGCAAGCAGCCATGTGGAACGCGTGACGAACGCCGCAACCTTCTTCCGCCTCATCCGGCAGTAGGGTCCGCGTTTGAGCCGCCCGCGGCCCTCCTTGCGCAGGGGTCTCCTCGATTCAAACAGGCGTTTACACCTTGAGTCCTGTCAGGTCAGGTTCCAGACGCGCCGTGTCCTTCAGCAATTCCTCCCACGTCACTCTGCGGCCTTTGGGCGCCGCCTCGCGGCCGAGCAGCGTCGCGAGTGTCGCGTTCACCGAGGGCTCCAGCGTCGGGTTGTCGGGTTTGCCCGCGACGATGCTTTTGTGGAACGTGTCCACGTTCCGCTGCATCCCTTCCGGGTAGAGGTTGGGCGACTCGCCTCCGGCATAGCCGTCCTCGATGCCCCGAATGAAAGTCTTGCCCGCGTAATGGGCCTCCAGATGAGCCTTCTGACCGAAGGCATGACAGCCCGATCTGAAGGGCGTTCCATTCTGCACATGCTCGCTGTGGTTGGTCATGACCAGGCCGTCCTTGAACTGGAAGCTCACGGCGTAGGAATCATGCGAGTCGTTCTGAGCGTCCAACCGGTTGCGACCGGAGTAACCGACCGCACTGACCGGTACGTCCCCGACAATCCAAAGCGCCACATCCACGGCGTGGATATCGCAGTTCACGATGTAAGCGCCGCCGAGCGCGGTGTCATTCACCCACGCCAGATTGCGGAGCAGGTTCTCGATCGTCTTCGCCTTCGGCGGATCGGCGAAACACTCGTCGTGATAAAACGAGGAGAGCAGGCAGAGCTTGCCGAGCATGCCCTCGCGGACCTTCCGGATCGCCTCGATGTGGAAAGGATCCGTCCGCGTCTGGAAGTCGACGAGAAACACCTTCCGGTTACGCGTCGCCTTTCGGCCAGACTCGAGGATGGACAGCGTGCCGGGTACATCCACCGCCACTGGTTTGGCCATATAGACATGGCAGCCAGCCTCGACCGCCGCCTGGGCGTGAATCGGGAAGAAGTAAGGCGGTGTCTCGAGGAAGATCGCGTCCACCCTGCTTTCGATCACGTGCCGGTAGCCGTTCAGGCCCGAGAAGCATCGCTCCTTCGGCACGCCGAACCCTTTGCCGATCGCCTCCGCGACGCCGGGGAAGTAATCGGCAAGCGCGCTGAGCTGAAAGCCGGGGTGAGTTGACAGATGCCGGGCGATCCACGCCCCGCGGCCGCCGAGGCCCACGACGCCAGCCGTGACCCGGGAGTTGGCTTCAGAGCCAAAGGCCCTCGTGGGGTTCATAAGGGCAAACGCCGTCGCCGAAGCGCTCGACGCCATGAATTGCCGGCGGGTGAGCGGAGAGGCGGGCGGGGTGCCGGTGCGGTGATCCGGGTGACTGGGTTGTCGGTTCATGATGGTTCTTGAAGGTTGAACGCTGTGATCCGGTCGGCATTGAACCTGAGGAAAACCGGAATTTGAAGCCCGAAGTGTTTCGCCGTCCACAGGCCGTGCGATTGGTCTGGCGCAGGAGCGACGGCAGGTTCACAGTCGGGCATCGCGCCGACGGGAAACCTTCCTGATGAAGACTGCCGCTTCGAGCAACCGTTCGTCTGACACTCCCAGCACCCGCCTGATGTCCATCGATGCCCTGCGGGGCTTCGACATGTTCTGGATCATCGGAGGCGGCGAAGTGCTGGCCGCCCTGGCCAAGGTTTATCCGAACCGGTTCACCCTGGCCCTGGAGAGCCAGTTGGAGCACGTCCAATGGGAAGGGTGCCATCTCGAGGATCTAATCTATCCGTTGTTCCTATTCATCATCGGGGTGGTTCTGCCCTTCTCGCTGGCCCGGCGGCGCGAGCAGGGCCAACGCCTGAGCACCCTTTATCTGCACACCCTTCAGCGATCGCTCCTGTTGATTCTCCTGGGCTCGATCCCGGGCGGCCTGCTGAGTTTCAAGCACGGGCCCTTCATGGGCGGGGTGTTGGCGCACATCGGGCTGTGTTACCTCTTCGCGGTCCCGTTGGTCCTCCACACGCCGTGGCGCGCACGGGCCGGAGTGGTCGGGGGCTTTCTGGTTCTCTACTGGCTGGCCTCAATTCTCGTTCCGGTGCCGGGCTACGGAGCGGGGGTTCTCACCGAACAGGGGAGCCTGGCGTCCTGGATCGACCGGCACTTCATCTCGGGACGCCTTTGGAACGAGGGCCCGGCCTCGACCCCCTCCGGGATCTGCATCATCCTGTGGGGTTCGCTAGCGGGTGAGTGGTTGCGATCCGGTCGCTCCGGCCATTACAAGGCGGCCGGGCTGGCCCTCGTCGGCCTCGCGGCGGTGATCCTCGGTGCGCTCTGGAGTTTTTCCTTCCCGATGATCAAGCGGGTGGTCTGGTCGAGCTCCTACGTCACCTTCGCCTGTGGC
>Ga0315288_10006638_pt1 | contig 14671 bp, 15 predicted proteins | sample YL17G11_20_MG_FD_203454 | JGI IMG/M metagenome (GOLD analysis project Ga0315288, IMG submission 203454) | Sediment microbial communities from Yellowstone Lake, YNP, Wyoming, USA - YL17G11_20 | ecosystem: Environmental > Aquatic > Freshwater > Lake > Sediment | place: USA: Wyoming | collected... | reverse complement strand
ACGCCTCATCTGCCTCCGACCTTAGCTTCATAAAAGACGAGTCGGTCGACTTCGTACTCGCCAATGGACTATTGTGTTCCATGTCGAACCGCAGAAAGTCAGCGGTGAACGAAATAAGGCGTATCCTCAAGCCAAAAGGACAGGCGTACCTTAGCCTAGGTTTCCCTCCTCCTCTTGGTTTTGTAGATCGAGCGGAGTGGGAGAAAATACTTGAAGATTTCAGGGTCAAGCGAAGGGGTGATGGGTTCCTCCAAAAGCGGGCGGTGGTGTCGGTCTAACGGTGCTATCGTGCCCTCACCATTTTGGCGACGGCGATAGAACTCTAATGCCTCGCTCCGCTCGGCTAGGAGGTTGCTTGGCATATACGTATCATCTACAAATTAGAATATCTTGTTAAGCCAAGCGTAGACATGCTAAGGTAAGATCGGGAACTGGACCCATGATATCGTTGGGTTCAAATGAGATTCTTGGTCTCAAAGCAGGGTATTATCAGAGTCCGAAGTAGGTCTAGGCAAGTTCTAGTTTCTTCTCATTTGACTTAAACTCAAAGCACTCCTATGCTGGTCCGACGGGATTCGGAGCATTTTTGATTCTGGAATTGTGACTCTATTACTCATTATTGAGTACTAACCCGTTTATGGGTAATACATATATAGTGTTTCATTCGTATGAGTTTGAAATACGGTATGGTGGTTGATGTGGAAAATCTGACTAAGCTCAGGCTTGGCATGCGTGACATACTAACTTCGATGATCTTCGGTGTTACTGCAGGCGTCTTGGCCTCGATACTGGAGAGAGTTGATGCTGTGATTACAGGAGGAAGTGCGACTCCCTTTGGCTATTCAAATACTTATGCTTGGGTTCTTCTTTCCGCATATCTTTATGGACCTTTTGGTGCTTTGATAATGACGGAAGTTCAGGCCCTGATAGGCCTGTTAACTGCTGCAAATCCGCTCTCTTGGCTTTGGCCGGCTGTCAACGCCGTCTTCGCAATTGCGGCTGGTTCCACAGCCCTAATAATACAGAAAGCCCGTCCCAAATCTTCAGCCAAGATACGCATTATGACTATGAGTGTTGCCTTAGCTCTTCTCGATGTTCCTGCGGTATACTTTGTAGTAGTACTCGTCTTGAGTCTTCCTATGATTGTCTACTATTTTGCGTTGCCAATGTATATTGGTCTCCAACTGGTTCCGGCAACCCTTCTCGCCTACCTGCTTCTGAAGGCGCTAGAAAAAGCAGGACCAAAAATTTAGAGAATCGCAGCAACACGCGCCCGCGTACTGGATTTGGCCTCAGAATTCGCGCGGGTTCATGCCTGCTAAGGTTTGGACCTGGCTAGGAGATGGTAGGGTGACCTTATTCACCTGTTGTGGTCCTAACTGGCTGTGGCTACGACGCTGACAGGGATGCCACTATTCACTGCCTTTGCGAGTAACACAAGAGTAAATCTTGTGAGTTCAGTTAGATTCCGAATTACACCCTGATACGTGCAAGAGGGGTAATCAAGGAAAATACGGAATCGTCTTTCGCGGATGCAGAACGACGCCTAGTTACGGAATGGGGATTTTGGGCCTTTGATCATGGGAGAGTTGAAAAGTCGGGTAGATGCCGCCTGTGTGGACGGAGATAGGACTAAAGTGATCTGGGAAGCTGGAGGGGAAATACAGCATTTAATCAACCTCCTTCCTGACCCCATAGTGGTTATCGATGCTACAGGCAAATTCTTGATGATCAACGATAGAGTGAAAGAAATCACTGGTTTCACGGCTAGCGCGCGCTTCACATCCAGGCGCTCCTCAATCGCGCTAACGTCCACTTAGAGGGACAACGCTTTCGCGAGGAACATCTCCTAGGCCTGACAATAACATGATTATCCATTCGTCAATAATTGTCCTTCTATCACAGTCCAGGATCGTTGAACAGTGTGACTCCTCATTCAAATCCAAACCATCAAAAAAGACACATATAATGGCCTGAGCGCTTCCACTGCAAAAAAACCTTCACATACCATCACGCTAATAATCGATATACGTTAGCGTTGCTTTGTCAACCTTTTTATCAAGACAACTTCCATTTTTTCGTGATGTCAAGAAAGTATTCGTAGATTCTCAAATCTTCAGTGAGCTCAGGGTGGAAGCAAGTTCCTATCATGTTACCTTGTTGGACAGCAACAGTTCTGCTTTCTAGTTTGCTGAGTACCTTTACGCCTGGGCCAATTTCGACGACTGTTGGAGCTCTTATGAAGATTCCTCTAAATCTCTCTCCTAAGATGGGAATGTCTAGGTCTGCCTCGAATGATTCACGTTGCCTTCCGAAGGCGTTTCTCTCAACAGTTACATCCATCAACCCTAAAGTCGTTTGAGCAGCCTCCCCTACATTCCGATCGTGGACTTTCTTAGCCAGCATTATTAGCCCTGCGCATGTGCCCATTATGGGCATGTCTTCATACGCGCGTTTCTGGAGGGTTTTGGTCACATCGTTAAGGTTGGCGAGTATGCCGATGACTGTGCTCTCTCCGCCTGGAATTATGAGTGCGTCGACTCTTTGAATATCAGTGGATCCTCTGATGGGTTCAACTATACCTTTAAGTCCTTTTCGATCTATCGCATGCCTAGCTGCTTTCACGTGTTCTTCTATGTCGCCTTGAAATCCTAAGATGCCTACAGTTATATCGCTCAACCGGTGCCACGCTCCTGCATTCTCAACTCCAGAGTCTGGAGGTCCATGCCGCTCATGGACTTCTTCTCGTCAACCATGCTCTGGGCCTCAGCAACTTTGGATGGATCGTCATAGAATGTTACGGCCAAGACTATTGAGCGTGCGCGCTCAGCAGGATCCTCAGATTTGAATATCCCTGAGCCTACGAAGACTCCGTCGCATCCCAGATTCATCATTAAGGCGGCGTCTGCAGGTGTAGCAATCCCTCCGGCTGCGAAATTAACCACAGGTAACCTTCCAAGCCTTCCAGTCTCGTTCACTAGCTCGTAGGAAGCCCTCAACTCCCTAGCGATCTTAATCAGTTCCTGCGTGTCTTGTACCTCGTAGATAGATTTGATCCGTCTGATCTCGTTGTTGACGATCCTAGTGTGTTTGACAGCTTCTGCAACATTCCCAGTGCCAGGTTCACCTTTTATCCTGATCATGGCTGCACCCTCTTCTATCCGACGAAATGCTTCTCCAAGATCTCTGGCACCGCATACAAACGGCGTTGTGAAGTCCCATTTCCAGATGTGCCTCTCCTCGTCTGCTGGGGTTAAGACCTCGGATTCGTCTATCATGTCCACACCAACAGCCTCTAAGATCTTTGCCTCCCAAGTGTGGCCTATACGGCATTTCGCCATAACGGGGATCGTAACGTTATCCAATATCTCCTTGATCGCGTTGAGGCTGGCGGTTCTGGCTACACCTCCAGATTTCCTTACATCGTAGGGTAGCTTATCCAGAACCATGACGGCTACCGCCCCAGCCTTCTCAGCAATCCTGGCTTGTTCCACATTCGTGACATCCATTATCACACCGTGCTTAAGCATATGGGCGAAGCCACGTTTCAGAAGGGTGCTCCCTTGAACGGTATCAGTCCCCTCGATCCTTGCGTTGTGTACTCCTTTAGGCTGATGTATAGTTCCAGCTATTGAAATCATGGTATATGGGAGGGGAAAGAGATTATATAAGTTTGAACCTATATATCAGTTCGGACTTATATGGCTCTGCTATGTTCAGATTGTGGTGTCAATTACGCGGACTCTGAGGCGCTCAGGGTCTGCCGAAGATGCGGGCAGCCTCTGTCGGTAACTTATGACTACGACAAGATCAGGGAGACACTTAGCATCAAAGAGATCTCCAAAAGACCTTTTCGGCTATGGAGGTATCTCGAACTGCTACCCATCACAGAGGAGGCTCAAGTGGTTTCACTGGGCGAGGGCGGAACCTACCTGCATAGATGCAATAGGCTCGCCAAATCATTGAGGCTAAAGAAGCTCTACTTGAAGAATGAGACCACCAACCCTACAGGCTCATTTATGGATCGGGGCGTAACGGTCACTGTCACCAAGGTTAAAGAAACAGGAATCAGAACCGTCTGCTGCGCGCCAACAGGAAATCTGGGCTCCTCCCTAGCAGCCTACGCAGCCAAAGCAGACCTAGAATGCAGAGTCTTCGTCTCACGTGAAGTGGACCTCGGTAAACTCTACCAGATGATAGCCTTCGGTGCCGATGTCCAGACCGCCAGAGACATAGACGACGCATATCAAAAGGCCACTAGGATCGCTGATAGGAGCTACTTGGTAACCCCAGAAGATCCATACCTCCTCGAGGGAGAGAAGACTATAGGATATGAGATATGTGAACAACTCGATTGGCACACACCAGACTTTATAGTAGTTCCAATGGGAAGCGGCGGAAACCTCTCAATGATCTGGAGGGGAATTCAGGAATTCCTCCAAATCGGCTTAATCCGGAATAGTCATACAGTCATGGCGGGCATTCAGAGCTCAAGCCACTCACCGATAGTAGACGCCTTCAAGGGCGCTCGTAAACTAGAAGAATCCAAGGGAGAAGGAAGATCTTTAGCTGTTGACATAGCTGTAAAGAATCCCCCTCTTGGAGACGCAGCCTTGAAGGTGATAGAGGCCTCAAAAGGCATAGCAACAAGCGTCTCCGACAACGAGATTCTAGAAGCAACACGATTACTTGCAAAGACAGAAGGGATCTTCGCCGAACCTGCTGCAGGCTCCACAATTGCCGGGCTTACGAAACTGGTGGAGTCTGGAGAGGTGGCCAGAGACCAAGAGGTCGTCTGCATAATAACAGGCTCAGGGCTCAAAGACCCTTACACCGCCCGTAAGTTTGCAGATGAAATGAAGCGTACTCGCAAACTCGTAAACAGTATCGACGAAGGTAGGGATGTCAGGCTCGGCGGTACAAAAATGAACATCCTCAAGATCCTTCAGAATAGAGAACTTTATGGTTATGGCATATGGAAGGAGCTGTTAACCTACCATTCGAAAAAAGTCACCATGCCAACAGTGTATCAACATCTACAAGAGATGGAGATGCGGGGATTGCTCAAACGTACAAGAAGAGAGGAATCAGTGGGAAGACCAGACCGCTGGTATTACATCCTAACAGAGAGGGGCAGGGAGGCTCTAAAAGCCTTCAGCAGACTATAAAGCGCGCGCTAGCAGTCATCGTGTTGAGCAAAAAGTCACAGGTTTAGTTAACTAGAGCGTGAGATCCAATCAGAAGCACGCTGGCTTGCTTTCGTTCTAAGGCTCTACTGAATCGTTTCGCTAGGAAGCATTATCATCCAGAAAGGTCTACCATAAAATGCTTGAGGACGCACTTGTCGTTAATGAAAGAAGTCAGAAAGACGTCAGAATATGAGCAGCTCACGATCGAAAAAACAATCAAGCTGCTTGAAACGTCGATAAATGGTCTTACCGAATCTGAAGCTAGGAATAGGCTTGAAAAGTTCGGATACAATGAAGTAGTCGAGAAAGAGAGACCCCCAATTCTTGACTTTCTGTCGCGCTATTGGGGGCCTATGCCATGGCTTCTGGAATTGACGATTGTACTCTCATATGTTTTGCATCGTAATCTTGAAGTGGCGATAATCTTTGGACTGCTTACGATTAACGTTGTTATAGGCTTTCAACATAGCCGCGGTTCGCGCAGAGCTTTGAACCTTTTGAAGAAAAGATTAGCGGTTAAAGCGAAAGTATTACGGGATGGAGAATGGGTGACAAAAGATGCAAGAGAGATAGCGCCTGGAGATATTATCGCAATCCAATATGGAGATCTGATCCCGGCGGATGCCAAAATAATTGGTGGCGAAGTTTCTGTTGACCAGTCAGCTCTGACAGGTGAGTCACTTCCTGTAACTATGCATGAATCAGGAATCGTTTACTCAAGCTCGATAGTGAAGCGGGGAGAGGCTAGTTGTCTTGCACTTAACACTGGAATGAACACCTACTTTGGAAGGGCTGTGGAGCTTGTCAAGATAGCAAAACCGTTTTCACATCAAGAGCAAATCATGATGGCTGTTGTAAGATATATGATGTACGTAAGCATCGCAACTCTAGCCCTCATCGCAGTAGACGCTACGTTTGCACACTTAGGCATCGTGTCTATACTGACTCTCGCCTTGACTTTCCTCATGGGAGCCGTTCCGGTTGCTTTACCTGCCGTTTTTGCTGTGGTATTAGCGGTCGGTGCAATGGAGCTGGCCGAAAAAGGAGTTCTCGTCACCAGACTCGATTCAATCGAAGACGCTGCATCGATGGAGATACTATGCCTAGATAAAACTGGGACAATAACGCAGAACAAGTTGTCAGTTATCGATGCCGTACCGTTTTCTGGGTACAGGAAAGAAGATGTCGTCATCATAGCGAGTCTGGCGTCTAAAGAAGAAAGCAAAGATGTGACAGACCTCGCCATGATTGAATACTCTAGAACGACGGGAATGGACCTTGGCATTTTCAAACAAATTTCGTTTACGCCTTTTGATTCATCAATCAAGCGGTCTGAAGCAATTATTCAAGCCGGAGCCCAACGCTTCAGGGCCGTTAAAGGTGCACCGCAAGTAATAGTTTCGCTATGTACACGAATCGATGAAGAAACCCGGAGGAGAATTAATAGAACAGTAGAGGAGCTGTCCCAGAGAGGGTACCGGACGTTAGCGGTTGCTAGGTCAGAAGGTAATGATCTGAATGATCTTCGATTTGTAGGGTTGCTACCGCTCGCCGACCCTCCAAGACCGGACTCAAGGACAATGATAGAAGAATTGAGAGCGTTGGGAGTTAGGCCCAAGATGCTCACAGGCGACAACATTGCCATAGCCAAAGAGATAGGCCGCCAAGTGTCGATTGGCCCTAGAATCCGTCGGATGATAGATCTTGAAGGCTTAGACGAAGCTGAACAGATGAAAATTCTTGAGGAAAGTGATGGATTAGCCGAGGTATATCCAGAAGACAAGTACAGAATCGTGAGACTTCTACAATCCGGAGGGCATATGGTAGGAATGACCGGTGACGGAGTAAACGATTCGCCAGCACTCAAGCAGGCGGAAGTAGGGATAGCTGTAAGTAACTCAACCGATGTCACGAAAGCCTCTTCAAGCATAGTCTTGACCCAACCGGGCACAAGGGAGATACTAGATGCGATAGTGACCAGCAGGCAGATCTATCAAAGAATGCTAACGTGGGTCATAAACAAGGTCGCGAAGGTGATACAATTCATTGGTTTACTTGCCTTGGGGTTCTTCTGGTTGCATGAGGTTTTGCTTTCGCTTCTAGGGATGGTTCTCCTACTATTCGCAAATGATTTCGTGACAATGTCACTGGCGACCGACAATGCAAAGCATACAAGCAGCCCAAATCTGTGGAATGTGCGTAACATCACTTTGGCCTCGCTCGTAATTGGCGCGCTGCTAATTGTGGAGGGTGTGATTGGAGTGTTCATCGCTTTAAACTACTTCCACCTAGGCGGGGAGGCACTTCAGACCTTCGTGATGTTGATGCTGATATTCACAAGTCAGTTTAGAGTGCTCGTGGTAAGGGAGAGAAGGCACTTCTGGAACTCGCGACCTGGAAGGGAACTGCTTATCTCAAGCATACTTGCCATAGGCGGATTTGCAGTACTGGGCATCTACGGCCTCATCATTCCACCACTCAAGTTATATGAAGTTCTCTTCATCCTGGGATTCTCTGCACTGTTCACCTTAGGTGTAGACTTCCCCAAGTACTATACATTCAGGAAATTTGGATTGTAAAATGAAAAGCTAAAACCCATTACTAAACGAAACCATGGTCTAAATAGAGTACTTGAACAGGACGCCCGTAGAAAATAGGTACTATGTTCGAGTGAAGCAGGCCAGTGATGCACTTTGGAAGTTACGTTCTGCGTTTGCGTACGCACGCGCGGACTAGAAGGATACAGACAAAGCCTACCAAAGCGCGTGCGCAGGACATGATTAGGTTCGGACCATCCGAGGCCCGAACCTGCGTGAATTTCGTACCCGATTCCAGCACCGAAAACGTTGCGAATCCCGCCGGTCAACCTAATTCTTTACCCGGATCCTTCTCTGCCGTAGCACGCGTTGGCTAACGCTTGTCTATCAAGAAGAAAAAGAGGGAAGGTAAAAGTCAGGTTTTGACTATTTGAGTTCCTTGTAGGATTTGTAGCTGAAGTATATGCCAGCTAACATGACCAGGTAGAATGCGACGAACGAGAAGTTGTATACGGGAGCGGTGAACGCATACCATGGCGGTGTACCAGGCATAGCTAGGAGTCCAACCAAAGCGATAATGATGACGATTATTCCCACAATGTAGGCCCATTTGACTCGCTTAGCGTACAGCGGAACCAGTATCCAAGCGATGGCGGTCAGTATTGCGAAGACTGTCAAGGCAGACGCTGTCTGTCTGCCTCCCATAATCGCTGTTCCGAGAGCCGTAAGCGCCCAAAGTGAGGTGGCGAGCACAGTAGCTAAGGCACCGGTCTGGCCGACAGAGTATGTAGTTTCCAAAACATTTCACCTCTCTGGCTCTTCGCCATTGACTATTCTTGTAACTCACTTGTATATAGAACTAGGCGAGAGCGATTTGGCGAGCGAAGCGAGCCTTATTATTGGTGGTGGTGCCATAGTTGGTGAGCACCACCACACCAAGGTTAATGGCCAGCCAAAACCAAAACTGACAGTTAGAGGTAAACAAAGGACTGAATTAATGATTAATGCTAAACAGGCTCACGGGCATTAATTTACATGGTAATTAACGATTAATCGCTAACTAGCGCGCGCACACTAGATGGGATAAAGCCTTGGCGAGGTAACTTTAAGATTCTAGTCTCTGCTTCAATAAGTGTATTACTCTAGCGATTGCCTCAGCTTTTGTTGGAAGTGAGATTGAATGGAGAAAGAAAACATGAATGGAATACTCAGGCTTAAAGAGGAAATTGATCAAACCTCAGATGAGCTTAGAAGAGAAGCAAGCCGCATAAAGGGAGACGTAATTGCTGTAAGAAATGATCCTAAGGTACAGAAAATTTGGAATAAACTATGTCGGCTTCATATGAAAGCAATGGTAATTTGTGAATTTGATTCTAAGAATGTAAGAGGGCTGGAGAAAGTCTGTGAGGCAATTTTGCGTCCCACTGCATGCATAGAAACGCTTCATCTATCAGAAGAAGAAACTTGCTGTGGAAGATTCTTGAAAAGAATTGGAACAGAAAAAGGATAACTAAACGACTAGAGCGCGCGCTATACACACACACTTTTGCTTTGGCCAAAACTAACGGTTCGATTCTTAGCCGCCGCACGAGGAGATACACGCCTTTCATTGTTCCTCATTTGGGCAGGTACTCTGTTACCAAACGTTCCAAGTCGTCATCGTCTCGGTATGCTTTGAGATCCCACTTTGTCAACATTTTTGCACCAGAAGTGAATGGGTTGGTCCGATTCGCAGAATCTGCCGAGAAAACCAGCAGAGGTCTAATGCCGTAGTCTCCAGTGCGCTCAATCTCAAAATATTGGCCTCCCGCGACCGTAACATCAAAAATCGCATGCCTACAAGTGTGCAACAACATTAACGAATAGTCTCTTGTCATGGCTTCCGCTACGTCAAAATCGTCAACTATCACTGGCTCAAAATCACGTCTCAAGCGCGCGAGGGGTAATAATTTGTCTGGTGCGCTACAATGTTGCTGCTGGAAGTTGGCTTTTGGCAAAGGTAGATCTCTCGGGTTCATACCTTATGAGATAGCGCGCGCGACATGTCAAGTCTTAAGAATAAGGCTTTTCAGAATTGAAGCTAGATACTAATTTGGACATCTGGAAGCATGTGAGAGCGGCCGTCGCAAGCATTGGAGTCTTCATCATCACTTTCTTCATGAGCATGAATCATGGAGTGACATTTGCCATTCTTTACGGTCTAGTTCCAGCAGCCTGCACCTTTGCGCTCCTGATTGCTAAGAGGATCACTGCCTTAAGGAGGGTCATCTACTTCCTATTCACCTTCATATTCTGGTTTGGCTTCGACCTCATAGCATTGCATGAGAGAGGATCACTTATCCTCCCTATAGATCCAAGGATCTCTGGCACCGTCATCTTGCCTTGTCCAGCCACAGTCCCGATGATATTCTTTGGTTGGATGGTCCATGGTCAGGAGGTTTTTGTTCCCGGCTCTAAGGTGATCTTTCCCACTACCTATGGACTCTTCCTTACGGTGTTTGGGCTCATACTCATTCAAAGCGTCTTAGTCGGTAGGGGGTGGTGTGGATGGAGTTGCCTCTTCGGCGGCTTCATCGAGGCTTCTGCTTCTGGAAGATCGTATGGGAAGCATGTCAAGCGGAGGCTGGATAAGCTCATGAAGAAACCAAACAATTCGAGATCGAAGGAGATGATCAGTCTCAACGGTCTCTTCGGCATAAGAGAGGAGGTCAGAGATCTAAAGTGGGGTTTCCTCCTAGCGGTTGGTCTGATATCGACGATAGCTCTTCGACCGATCTTCTGTGAGATCTGCCCAAGCCGGGTTTGGAATGATTTTCCTAATCCTGCCGCAGGAGCTTACTTCTGGTGGTCCATGTCGGCCATCGTAGGCCTCTTCACAGTGTTCTGGCTTGTGCTGCCACTCCTGACCAGAAAGAAGCTGTGGTGTAACGCTCTTTGTCCTTTGGGAGCGTTCGTCGGACTATTTGGCGTACTTAGTCCATTCCAACTGAGGATAGATAAAGAGAAGTGCAACGGGTGTATGCTTTGCGCCAGAGTCTGCAAAGACTATGCCATGACAGTTGATCGAGTCAAAGGAAATGGGAAACCTGCTTTCGAATGCACCAGGTGTGGCCGGTGTATTGACTCATGCCCTCAGGCCGCTGTGGATGTGTATCTTCGAGGTACCTCCAAGAAGGTTAGGTCTTGGTTCATCCCCATCAACTTGATCTTCACATTCACTTGGCTATCTGTATTCGTGTGGGCGATCATCACCATGCTGCCACCTATGTTGAGGTTCTGACGTGAGGGTGAATAGAAGATGATCAGGATCTGAAAACTACAACCCACATTTGGACAGGTTCGAATCCTCAGGGGTATAGACCTGCGTGGATTTTGTACCTGATTCTAGGAGCGAAAACGGTGCGGACCCCGCCCGGTCCACCACAAAGATTTAGGCGGTCGGAAAATTGATACAAATTTGTTTAAAACATCATCTGGAGAATTATGGGTGAGTCTGCGATTTGCAATTCTATACTGTTCGCTGCAAAGCACAGCAGAATTCAAGCCTAGACGATGCATGTCGAATATTCCAGAGCACTATACATGGAGATGTCAAAATGAAGAATTTTCCGACAGCCTCAGATTATCCGGGTCCTTTTTCTACGGGAAGCTCGATTGCACCAAGAGGTCTTCCTACTCGCAATCTTGACGGTCCTAATGTTGAGCTACCTGTTGGTCTTCCTGCAATGACAGGTAATTTCTGCAACGATGAACTCTAGCTTCATATCTTCGCTCAAATTTTCTTGAGGATGCCAAGCATCTCGCTTACAGTCACGATCTTTATTCCTTTGAACTCTCTCAAAGGTACTAGGTGCTTGTCGCCGGAGACTGTGTACTCCGCCCCACCACTATATGCCGTGTTCAGAACAGTATCGTCCTTTGGGTCTTCCTTAACAACCTTAAACCTGCTTCTAATCTTTACTAGAGTGGTTCTTCTGCCAACATATCTTAGGAATCTTTCCACATCTCTCTCTGTAACGTATTTCTTAATTCTTTCTTCAGCAAGAACTGAAGTCAATTCGCTCATCAGAACATCGGAGCTTATCAGTCTGACATCTATGCCGTTTATCCTCAAAATGAACTCATGCGGCTTACCTCTTCTTATGAGAGAGGAAACGAGAACATTTGTGTCTACAACTATCTTAAGCATCTACTTACCTTTGTACGCCGTTTTTGCTCTGTAGTCATGTATTATCTGGTCTATCTCCTCCTCTGTCATCTCACCATACTTCTCGATCCTTCTGTCAACCCTTTTGAGCAGTGCCTCTAGCTCTCTCCTCTCCTGTTCAAGATCCAGCTTTCTCATAATCACAGCGTCGCCTCTTCTGACCACGAGCAACTTCATTTTAGGCTTGAGGCCCAGCTTCGTTCTTACCTTTTTAGGGATGACTACCTGCCCCCTCTCCCCTATGACAGTAACCTCTTGCTCCATCCTCCCCACAAGTATGAAATTCATACTCATTGATATTTATAGTTTTGTGGAGCAAGCGTTCTAGACGCCATCTCAAGTTCAAATCCAGAGGTATACGAGCATGCGTTAATTTTGTACCTGATTCTAGAACAGAAAACGCTGCGGACCCCGCCCGGTCCACCACATTAACTAACGCGTCTAGAAGTGGGCTCAAAATTACGCGCGCGCTAATCAAAAATGAAGAAGGGAAATTATGATGATGTCTATGTTATGGGAGCTGAGACATTACTTTGTGGATTTCGGACTCGCTCCAAGCTTTCAATGTCTTGGTGCGCACGTTACCGGATCGGCCTACTTGTAGCAGGAATCTCGCCAAATCTTCATCACTGCGCATCTCAATTATTGAGATGAAATCATATTCACCCATTGTGTAGTAGAGCTGCATTTTGCCTCCAGACTTCTCTATCATGCGCCGAGCTTCCTCATCCCTTTTCGGTGAGTCCATCACGTTCTTGATTCCTTGTTCAGTATAGCTGCCAAGAATTATGTAATGACCCATTTGACCTCACTCGATATTTCGCGCCTAGAGCTTTTAAGAATTATCTACATGCGCGCCGCTTGGATGTTAGATAAAATCAGGCCAAGTTGTTCAGTCAGATTGCATGCTGTTAGCGTTCCTTCTTCTAGATATTATGATTGCAGAGGTTATTGTTCCGGTAGGCCCGATCAATGTCAGATAGGGCGCTGCCATCCCTTGCTTGTTAGCGGGTGTTGCAACACCGCCGAGAGGTCTAAGAGGTATTCTCCTGAGATAATAATCTCCCGAGCTGAGCAGCGCGCGTTTCTCCATCATGGGTTGAGGTATTTGTACAAGGCGTATATGATTATCAGGTAGCCGATTATTCGGGTTGCAAGTAGAATATATGTCAAGTCAGCGCTTAAGCCTAGAATTGTTAAGATGTGCGATATGGCGAAGAAGAGGAAAGCTATACCTATGTACAACGATATCTTGGCAGTCTTCTTGTAACCCCAGACACCCATTATCAGTATTATGATGCAGAAGACCACGTTTAACAGAGCAACTGGATCCCAGTTGAGAGCCATCTTCAATCGCCAGAAGGCTCATCTAGATGGAAACATAAGACTTTTCCGGCAAATCTAGATGGTCCGCCTCGATTGTAGAGAATTGGAGCGCAAAGAAGTATGAGGGATGCACGTCACTTAGTCTTGGCGACAGTACTTGTTGCGATGTTAGTGGGTGGAGTAGTCTACACTTATACAAATTTTCAAGAGGCAACAAGAGAGAAGGATGTCTTGTACCAGGTATCAACAATTAACGCTCTGTCGGCGGGACTCTATGGAGGTGAGACTACATTTCAAGAACTACGAGCACATGGCGATATGGGACTAGGGACTTTTGAGGATCTAGATGGTGAGATGATTGGTATCGAGGGAGAGTTCTATCAAGTGAGATTTGATGGTAGCACAAGCGTCGTGAGTGACCTGATGAAGACCCCATTCGCCATGGTGACATTCTTTGAATCTGACAGAACAGCATTTCTTGATAAGCCCCTTGATCGTGAACATTTGGCAGAATACTTGAGTGTCTTATGTCCAACAGAGAATATCTTCCACGCGATCAAAATCTCGGGGACTTTTGAATACGTCAAGACAAGGAGCGTGCCAAAACAGAGTAAACCGTATCTGCCGCTTGAGGTGGCTGTAAAGAATCAATCAACTTTTGAGTTCAACAATGTAAGTGGGATAATAATTGGGTTCTGGACTCCCCATTATATGAATGGAGTGAATATGCCCGGCTACCATTTCCACTTTATCACTCAAGAGAAGAACGCGGGAGGACATCTGCTCGAATTCCGAACAAAGAGTGTAAAAATAGAAGTTGACTACACTTCAAACTTTCAAATGACATTGCCAAGGAATCAAGAATTCTACGATCTAAAGTCATCAGGAGAAGAAGGAAAAGATCTTGAAAAGATCGAGCAGTAGATTCTTGACTTGCGTGTGACTCCTCGTTAATTTGAAGCCAAAATTAGACACGAAAAAGTCTTGGGACACATCGAACACCCCCCCTTAAATCTACGCGCGCCGATTCGAGCCTCGCGCGCGCTACAAACTAGAAAAGGCTGGCGCATGTTAAGGGATCCTCTAGCAGTCTGATTCAATTACAGCCCCGCGCGCATATCGCTGTGAAAGATGCACTTGGTGCAGGAGCAAAAATGATTCCCGCGACTCGCGCAGCAAGTCCTGGTGGCGAGGGTAGGCTAGTAAATAAAATTAGAATCACTAAAGATATGAACCTGCGTGAATTTTGAGCCCAACTCCAGCACCGAAAAACCATCAAGTCCCGTCGGGCCCGCCACCATTCAGATTCAGTGTGTGGGAGACAGGTGTGAGAGCGTGGATCCCCGCCCAGTTCATCAACTACAGCTATGTCGAGCTGATCTTAAGCTTGATTTCGGCTTTCATTCAGCTCT
>Ga0315288_10006635_pt1 | contig 14675 bp, 22 predicted proteins | sample YL17G11_20_MG_FD_203454 | JGI IMG/M metagenome (GOLD analysis project Ga0315288, IMG submission 203454) | Sediment microbial communities from Yellowstone Lake, YNP, Wyoming, USA - YL17G11_20 | ecosystem: Environmental > Aquatic > Freshwater > Lake > Sediment | place: USA: Wyoming | collected... | reverse complement strand
TGTCGATCCTGAGGATCGTCAAGAACATCAGCGCCATCATGGCGGCTACGATGTATACCGAATGTATGTTGAAGAAAGCGAGTATGAAGTATGCGCTTACGAGGGTGACGATTATCCGGATGACCTGGAACGTATGCCCCGAATACTCGAATATTCCGTGGCTTCCTTTCTCTATCTTGTCTATCGTGTCGCCCGAGTGATGCTCGGTGTGCCAGCGCATCGGCAGCGACATCGTGCCGTCAAACATGTGCCGCTTGTAGCTCGCACGGACGCGGAATGCGTTGTTGTTCTCTATCACCCGTGCCGTTCCGTGGAACGCCCAGAACCCGAGCTCTAGTGCGATGAAAAGCCCGATGAGCATCAGGATGGAGTTGATGTTCGCGGCAGTGACGCCCGCCTGCACCGTGTTAAGTAGTACTGCAACGAGCAGCGGCTCGAGCAGGAGGATGATGTCCGATATCACGAACAGGGCGAAATAAAGCGCCACCTTCTTTCTTGTCTTGGAAAACCGCCACACCGTCCTCGTCATGAAAACAATGGGGCTGTCTTTGAGCGTCATGTAGCATAATTTATTGCCGTAACTTAAAAACGAAGACGTCTGGGATCGCGCCACCCATTTGCAAGGTGGAATCGCGGATTCCACCTGTACAGCACGGCGAAATGCGAATTCTGCCACTGGATTGCGGCGATGACGGAGATGTAGTATTTCAAGCGGGCGAAGGGATAGATGCTGAGCAGAAACTACTGAGCGAATTCAAAATAATTGGATAAAAGAGTGTAACAATCCAAAGCGCGCTTGCCAGGAATAAAATTATTATGCCAACTTCCAGTAGTCTTATTTCCCACTTAACTGGTTGGACTTTGGTTGCTCGGAATGTCGCTACAGAAGCTACAAGAAGTAATATGGCTCCGGAAAGCATGCATAAAAATGCAGGTATACGATTCATTTCGTTAGTCATTGCAAGAAAATTACCTGCTATAATCGCGGCTGAACCTATAATTGCGATATCGGCAGCGAAATGAAAAGGTTCCAAGTATTTCATGCGATGTTTATCCTCAGAATGTTTATAAGCCAAACCCCGCCACGCATTTGTCGCGAATCCGTCGGTATTCTGTCGGTCTTATGGCGGTATTCCTAGAGGTAAATTCTGCACACGCGCGAGAAATACCGCCACGCAAATGGCGCGAATGTGACGGTATTATGACGGTATTGTGGCGGGATTAATAAAATGAAAAAAAAAGCAAAATAAAATGATTTTCTAGCTTTGGTAGTTGCTCAACGCACTTTTATCTGAGTAGCCATACAAAGTGCGCTGCTATGCCTGCTCCTATGAGCCACGGTCCAAGCGCGTTTCCCATCGCGTAGAGCCCTGCGCCTATAACAATCAAAATGCTCGCAGGGTTCGACGCTATTATTTTCGCCATGTGAATCGTTTTTTGCCACCTCCGTTTCGATAGACTCTCATTTGGAGAGCTGTTTGACTGGAGGTAGATTCTGCTGGGTACCAGTTTCAATCAAAAGGGTAGAAGTCCAAAGAAGACAGTTGCTAAAAGGTCACAATTAAAAAAGTGCAATGCTCAAAGAACAATTCGCTTGTGCTCTTTAAAAAATTTAAAGCTGATGTGGGAATAATTTCTATTTCTTCTTCACCGGCACATGCACGGCCGCCCGTCCTTTGCCTTTGACCTGCAGGTAGCCGCCTTTCGTCAGATCGGAAATATCGCGCTCTGCCGTTCGCAGCGAAACTCCGACTGTTTCAGCGTACTGCTTTACAGTTATTCCGCCCTTCCTTTTCGCAACCGCAAGCCCTTTCATCTGGCGGTTAGTTATCCAGATCGGAACTGCACCCGCGGTCGCAGAAGCGTAAGCGCCGCCCGCCACGCGCCGTGCAAGCCCGCGCCACAGCGCCTCGACCATGTCAGGCCCGCCCAGTCCTGCTATGACTGCGACTTTCGGGTCTTCGGCGATAAGAATCGCAGCAAGCGCGCCCGAGAGCGCCGCAACGATAAGAGTAAGCCACGCACGTTGGGGAACGAAGCCGTACTCATATGATTTTGCATAACCGATGAGCACTCGTACGATTCCGCCGAATAATCCAAATGCAATGATGATCAGCATAGGCGGAAGTTCTATCATGTTTTATTTCACCTTTCTAATATCAGGAAAGCCGCCGCAAGCGGCCGGCTTTCTGGATGCAAGCGGTTAGATTCTGCCGCCTGCGCTTCGTGATTATTATTTACACCCACGCCGCCCCGCGCTTCGCGCGTATCTTGTAAAGGCTTCCGATGATGTCGGCGCCGACATATCCCGACAAGCCAGCAAATAACAGCGCAGAATTGCCGCTCAGGCTTATCAGCGAAAGTGCGGCAACGCCTGCGACCGCTCCTATTATGCCGTCAGAAATGATAGATGCTAATTGCCCTCTTTCCAGATGATATTTCCTCACGCCAAACGCCGCATGCAAAGCGCCGCCGATGAACGCGGCGAGGAGGATGGATGGGAGCATAAAGATACTTGCAAAATTGGGGAGATAAAGGTTATGGAATATAGTATTTTCTTATGAAACTCCACCGTGTGACTGGTCTAAGACCGTTAGGCGCACCGCCAAAAGCCTCGTCAAAGGCCGTATCTAAGTCCATGTTATCGAATAGACCACGAGGCACAAAGCCCGAAGTATTGATGCGTAGAGCTTTGAGAAAGACGGGACTGACGGACTACAAAAATTCGTGTAAAGAGATACCAGGAAGGCCTGACATAGCGTTTCTTGGTCCCAAAGTAGCTATATTCGTACATGGCTGCTTCTGGCACCGATGCCCTCGTTGCAAGCTTTCGTTGCCTAAGATTCACCGAGCTTTTTGGAAGCGTAAATTCGAACGCAACGTGATAAGAGACAGTATAAAGAAAAAGTTGTTGGAAAAAGAAGGTTGGAAAGTGTTCGTGTTCTGGGAATGCCAGATAAGAAAAAATCCTTATAAACTTGCTCGACGTGTGAAAGATTATGCCTCCTAAAATTTATAATAAAGCCGCCATTGAAGAAGGTGGATTCATTGTAGAGTTTTCAAACCAAGGTAGCTTGCCGAAGATGAATCCCAATCCAGTGAATTATAGTAAAGTAAAGATGCGATGTAGGCATGCAGGATGCGGAAAACAAACTAAAGCTCTTTATGGCCTTTGTACAAAACATTCTACACATACAGGAGATAGACCACGGCATACCGTAGACTGGATAGGACGATTAATACCACCTGGGTACACTAGGGCCCAATGTCTTACGGATGCACCTCCTCACTGGCAAATAACAGAAACGCTTATAACATGGATGAACGGGCATCCTGACCGCGTGAAACTGATGGACGTTTTTATTTCTGATTTATTGGATGGCTCAGAGTTAGGTGTAGTCGGTAACATTCCGGATGCAACGACTTTACAAGCCAACTTTGCAACAAACCAAACCGGAGAGGAGTCACCGAATACAATCGTGGACCATATAAAAGAACTTGTCGAAAAACATTTTCCGAAGACAAAATTCGAAACTGTTCTTATCGATGCTGGAACGTATCGTGATAAGTCTATAAACGGGATGCCTATCAGAGTCGCTGTCGCGTTACTCGTCACAGCGTTCGTCTGTGAAGAATCTAATAGAGGTGACTTGTGGTTCTGCAAAAAGTATCTAGACGAGACAAAATCCAAATATGCTAGCGCATACATGTCCAGTGTATACTACCTTTTGAGGCGCCATACCAAGGCGACACCGACACAAGCTGAGGTGTCACTTCGACATTAATCTATCGTTCGTTTAGCACTTTCATCCCAGCTTCTTTCAATATCGCTTTTGCCAAGGCGAACGAAAGCTTTGCAGGCACAGAGTTTCCCACTAGCTTATACTTTGTAGTCGGGTTTTTTCCTGTGAACTTGTAAGTCAGCGGATAACATTGTAGTGATGCAGCCTCGCGTATTGTCGGCTTCCTAAACATTGTCTTACGGCCCTTCTTCATGGCTATGACCATAGTCTCTCGTGAAGCGTTGAACTGCGTAGCCATGACAGTCCTAGCTGGCCTGTCAAGGTCGTCTGGGAACTTCATCTTACCATAGTACGGATGCGCTACTTTCTGTCTTCTGTTCCTCTCTGCTTCTTCGTCTGTCATGATAGAATGGTCGCCGAAATGGTCTTCTAATCTCGTCTCTCCTATTTTCGCATGCTTATAGTTCGGGTCTGTGACGAACTTGCCTTTACGTGGCACGTTAAGCGGGCTTGGGAAAGACTCGATGACGTGTCGCATGGTCACCCATGGCAGAAGTCTCTGCGGTCTGAGAGTCATAAGGGGGTCTTCGGAGTGCGTCTGTACAGGGTCCGGATATACTCCCGATAACAATCGTGTACGTTTTTGAGGAGCTCCGAAATCTGCAGCACAGAACGGCTTCATCTTGGGTATCTCGAAGATGCCGTCCTTATCGATGCCTAGATCCCGAAGCTTGAACTTTGGCGGCAATGTCTGTGCGAGACGAGGTACGTTCTCCATTATCCACCATCTCGGCTTGAGTGAATGGACATAATACAAGAACCGTTTGACGAGTATCAGACCTTTTTGGAAATCGCCTTTTCCCCCTCGTTTAGAACCTGAGAATTCCGTGCAAGGCGGACCACCGATTATGATATCGGCCTTAGGCACATCAGATGCGTCGAGGTCCATGACGTCCATTTTGACAGTCTCTGTGTCAGGATTGTTGGTCTTGAACGTCTCGATAGCTGGCCCCCAGTTGTCAGTCGCGTAGATGACATCGAACCCGAGCTGCTTGAAACCTTCGGAGAACCCGCCCGCACCACAGAAAAAATCTATAACAGTCAATCTCTTTGGCATAGTGACCACACAGTCTGATTATTATGTTTTAACCTATATAAATATTTGTGTGATGCATAATTATTACATTATTACTTTATAGTCGTTTATATCGCCTCAAGGTGTATCATATGTATGGCAAAGACCGTCTCGAGGACTACGATACTCATCGACAAAGACCTCTGGAAGAAGTTCCGGATAAAGTCACTGAACGAGGGGAAGTCGGCATCGGGCCTTCTGGAAGATATGATAAAGAAAAAGCTAGGCGAGAAATAACTCAAGAAGATCGCCGAGGCCTGACCTGGTACGAGGTCTTCGTTTATGTCGGATTGGCGGTGTGGCTTGTTATGATTTTTGTGGGAGGGTGGCGATTATCCCATTAAATATTTGACATACATACTACACGAGTAGATTGAAATGACCGGAAAGGGTGAAGCCGACTCTTCATGGTACGAAGGGGATGTCGAAGAAGAAAATGAAGACTATTCATTCAGAGAATACGATATCACGTCATCCCCCAATGATTTTAACATAAACACTATTTACGATTTTATTCAGTCTGGAACACTGGAAATCCCAAATTTTCAGAGAAATTATGTTTGGGACATCAAACGAGCTTCCAAACTAATCGAATCGCTTATAATGGGATTGCCAGTTCCACAAATTTTCCTGTATGAGCAATCAAAGAACCATTTCTTAGTAATTGATGGTCAGCAACGGCTCATGACAATCTACTATTTCATAAAAAAGAGATTCCCAAAAAAAGAACACCGCGTTCACATAGGGCGGATATTCGATGATAACAAAAAAATCCCGGATGAAATTCTTCGCAGTGATGAATATTTCGATGATTTTAATCTTAAACTGCCTTTGAATATTCCAGATAGAACTAGCGTATTAAACGGGTTGAACTATTCCACTCTGAGCGAAGAACATAAATCTATGTTCGGATTGAGGACAATTAGAAATGTTATAATCAAACAAAATATCCCACCTGGCGACGACTCTTCGATTTACGAAATATTTTACCGGTTAAACTCTGGCGGAATGAATCTGACATCTCAAGAGGTTCGTTACAGCCTATACCATTCGAAATTCTATGAACTGCTCGAAAGACTGAACCAAAATCCGCAATGGAGGAAGATGGTAGGCACTGATGAAGATATCCGTCTCAAAGATGTAGAGGTCATACTACGTGCATTTGCCATGCTGCTAGAAGACTATCGAACTTACAAGCCTTCTATGACTAAGTTTTTGAACAACTTCTCAAAGAAGAACATGTCTCTAAGCGATAAAAAAATCGGCTATTTGGAGAAGTTCTTCGTTTCCTTCCTTAAGAAGTGTGACGGACTAAGCGATAAGGCATTCTATTCGAAATTTGGTAAATTCAATATATCTATGTTTGAGGCGATTTTCGTAGCAGTATGCGAGGACGCCTTCAAACATGAAACTCTCAATGTAGCACCGCTCTCGGAAGAGAAAATTGATTGCCTAAAAGGTGATTCAGAGTTCTTTTCGGCATCCCAGTCTGAAACTGCTAGTAAAGCCAATGTAAATAAGAGAATCGAGCGCGCAAAAGCTATTCTTTTATAGGTTTTGTTATGGAGAAAAACGTTGTGGATAAGATTTACTCGGATTTTACACAATTAATCGACTTTTTAGAATGTAATGAAGAGATTTCAATGAAAAACGAAGCTGATAACAACTTCAAGAAAGTTCTCGTTTTGACAATCGCAAGTTACTTTGAAACCAAAATAACTTCACTATTGATAGATTTTGTTGGCAGAAAAACTAATTTGAACGGCCAAATAATTTCCTTGGTTCGAAATAAAATATCCGGTAGAGAATACCATAAACTTTTCAATTGGGAACATAAAAACGCGAATTCTTTCTTTCAGTTATTCGGTGAAGATTTCCAGAGTAGCGTTGAACAAGATGTCGAAAAGGATGGTGCACTGAACGAATCGATATGTGCGTTTCTAAGAATAGGCAATGACCGAAATAAGATGGTTCATGAGAATTTTGGAGTTTTTATGATTGACGAAACTGCGAAAGAAGTCTACGAATTATACGAGAAAGCTAATTGTTTTATGTCTTATTTATCGAAAAAACTCGATTGATTCTGATTTCGTATATGAAAAGGTTTGGTTCGAATCTACGCCAATCGCCCAATGGATATCGAATTCGAACATTAAGACGTGAAGTACTTCATAATACGTTGTGGATTGTTGTTCTTCTGATTTCCTTTGTAGTAAATCTCGACAAATAAAACGATATTGTCTTGTTCTTTGTGGCCGAATATTACCCTTATCCCGCTTCTGCTTCCCTTCCCAAGGCTTCTACATCGAAAGTGCCTCACTTTGTATACTGGATGTTTTACAGAACTTCCCAAGTTTCCAATTCTTACAATACTGTCGCCGCGGGGTCCTACACCCTCGGATTGCAAGACTTTCTTTAAAACTTCCATGTCTTCCGGTAAGCTGCGATATTTCTTACTAAGTTTGGTGATATCTCCGTTGAATTCGTTTGCTTCAGAAAAAGTTAGTTCAGTCATTGTACTCTCTCACAGAAAATACAGGGTCTCTGTAAAAGACTAATTCGTAGTCGATAATTTCGCCATCTTTGGTCGCTTTGACTGGTACGTCCCCGTGCGAGAGAGCACTGACTTGAGAAGCGGTTAAGGCAGAAAGAAGTGAAATAGCTTTGTCTAACGTTTCTTTTTCGACGGTACTTAGCAAGTCCATTGGCGGCTTTGCTAAACATAAGAATTTCTGCTGAGGATAACCTCTGTATTTTCGTTTTTCTAGTCTAATTTTGCCGGCACTCTCCAACTCTTTAGCAACGCTGTCGAAATGCGTCGGGGCGGGTCCGCGTGTAATTTTTCTGTACGATTCGCCAGTTAACGGTTTCTCATGCAATTCATAATAGTTGAAGTCTGAAAAATACAGTATCTTGAACAATACGGTTTTACCGACATTTTCAAGATGACCGCATTGATGTATTATATAATGAAGAACCTGCTTCAATTTTTCTTTGTCGTAGCTGATTCTCTTTTTGCGCATATGGCGTGTTCGCCTTACCATACAATGTTTATACTGCGGTCAGATTTAAACTTCACCGAAAGACTTAAAGGAGGTCAGAATTTCGCTAAAATGTCATCCGGCTTGATTTGCCTTCACCACTTCCAACCGCCGCCCCACAACGCTTATATCTCTTCCTCGTCAGCCATTTGTATCAGGGCCTGTAGATCAGTTGGAAGATCGCTTGATTCGCAATCAAGAGGCCGCGGGTTCGAATCCCGCCGGGTCCACTATGTTATGTTAGCTGACTTTTTCCATCGATCTTCAAAAACTTCCTTAAATTTTGGCAAGAAGGGTTCGACTAAAACTTTTGGGAGAAATACTACGAAGGATTCTTTATTGGCCAAGTCCTTAATGCCATAACCGATTAGTACAAGGGCATTATCTGCTATGATATACCTATCGTGAAGTTCCCAAAATTTGGGATATTTTTTCAACTCCATATTTGGAAACTCTTTCTTGAAACGCTTGAGATCTTGCTCGAAGCGTGATACGTTTTGCTGCTCATCATAACCAAGTTGTCCAGAAAGGAATCTAATTTTACGTCCTTTGCCAAATTTTTCAAGTGCGTAGAAAGTCCCTCTTCCATAGAAAGGATCAACGATACAAAGATTACCTGCTAGTTTCTCGATTATTTTTGGGAAGTTTTTATTTGGATCGGTCCAAGACTCTTTTCCCGTAAAAAATAGAACACCTTCCATGGATGGTGAAGATGCAATCCTTTGTTCTGCTTGCTTTTTATCTATCCAACCAGGAAACCAGTAATTCCTCTTGTTTCTTCCCTTGCCAATGATTCTTACTTTTACTATATCCTCTTTGAGCAATGGCTGTATTTGTGCACTAAGATTATTCACTTTGATTTTCTTTCCCGCTCCTTCGTTCAACAAATGCGTAAATTCTTGAGAAGAAAGTACGTTGTTAAAATCTTCATCCTTTAGCAATTTACAAACTCTGTATGGAAAACTACCTCTTTTTGCCAAGAAATTTTCACATTTTTGTAATACGATTTGTTTGTCCATTTTCTCACCAAACATAAGCTTTGTAATTTTTGCCTTCTATTGTTTTAGATGCCTTTCTTAGTTTGTTTCGCTCGGCGAGTCTTAGTAATGCAACTGCAACTCTGTTCAAATCACAGTGATATTTTCCTGTAAGTTTTGCATGAGTTTCCTCTGCAGTTTTAGGCTGGGAAAAGAAGCCGCTATCGCGTAATTCGATTATGTGGTCAGAGAGAGATTTCTTTCCCTTTACTATTTCTGGCTTCTTTGGTTTGCTAATAATTGACTCTAATGCAGAAATTCTTTTTTCATGATCCTGCAAAATCTCATTTACTTTTGTACGGTTCTCCATGCTAATCCTCATCCAATGCTTCCGATGAAGTCTGTTTATTGAATCCCTTTTCAACAGCGGTGATGCCAGAATTTGTCAGGGTATACGTTCCCTTTTCTTCTCCTTTCATCATCCACCCTTTAGCGATACATTTTTGTATTTTGTCATCGGGGTTTTGAGGAACTGGTTCTTTGGCGTCTCTAAAACAGGAAATTATATCCTGCCGAGAAAATGATTTCACGTCCTTCATACGCTCCAAATAGTACCCAAAAAGAGCTGTCTTTTCAACAGCGTTTGATGGTTTCGTTTGAAGGAAAAGTTCTCTTGCAGATAAAGGCTTTTGTTGAGCTCGCTCGCTGGGCACAGGCATCTTTATTTTCATAGTCGGTGCCTGTTGAAGTTCGGCTCCAGCAATCAACGAAGCCGTTACAATAGAAGAAAACAGTTCACGTTTGTACTCTTCTTCCTCTTGTGCGCACTCTTTTGCAAAATTTACAATTTCCTTAATTTTTTTCTTGTTCATGGCTCCCACCTTCTGCGATTACGTTCTGGAGATGTACTTCCCCCTCGCGCATGATGCGATATTTGTAAGCTTGACCTCCCCGTACGTTCACAGCCTTTCGATCTACCAAGCTCCTAGCATTGCCCAGGGCCATGCCGATGGCCGCACCGGTCGTTGGCAACCTGAAAACAGTATTGAGTATTTTCGATATCTGTGATGGCAACAGACCATCTACGTCTGCGCTATCCCTTGCAATCAGCAAAACGAAAAGAGCCTGATCCAGCGCTTTCGTTATTTTTTCGATTTCTGGAAATTCTGTCCGGTTTAGGCTTTCGCAAATTTTTGCAACTTCGTGATCCGAAGATTCATAAGTAGCTGCCCCAGTGTTTTTCGTGATGGGCCTTTTTGGCTTCGGTGATCCTTCTTCCATCAGCCTATTCAATATTGTTTTGAAGCCTTCGGACTTCAGCGGTTCTTCCAAGTCTTTCACAGACTCTTCAGCGATTTTGACAAGCTTCTGTATTTCTTCCGTTTTCATAACCACTCACCACAAGGCTAGATTCGAATGCCTCACGATTAATGCGCTCTAGCCAAGCTAACTATTACACTCAAGAGTATATAAAGCTTATAAATGTGCGATATTTAGGCTTTTGATATATTTACAGTTATATTGTTCCATGTGAGTGGCGATGATGTCTTCCGCCACAAAATGCTCAGTGATTTCCATATGCAAATATCCAATTATCCTCATTACGTGAAGGGGATATCACTCCCTCTCGCAAATAATGTGTAAAGTATAATTAATAGATAACTATAAAATATCAAATTAAGTCTTAAATTCTGCACCATTTAACCCATTAATGGCAATTTTATTAATAAAGTCTAATTTTGATATTAGAGTTACATATTGTTTAGAGTATACAAGTTCCATATTAGTGGAGATGATATCTTCCTAGGCTTTTATAACCTTTATCTTCCTATTCGCCAGATTATCTCCATGTCCCTCCGCCGCCCGTTATACATCTCCCTCTCCATACGCCGCGCTTGCGTAAAACCTACCCTATCGCCCTCATCTTCTCCGCCCTCGTCAGCCGCTTGAAAGCCGCTTCGGCTTTGAATGCGTCTGATTTTGTCGTGTATTGCCATTTAGCAGCGAGTTTCACGGGTCTGCGGCTCCTTGTGTATTTCGAGGCGATTCCGTCGTTGTGCTTTTTTACGCGTTCGGCTACGTCAACGGTATAGCCCGTATAAAACGTGCCGTCGCTGCAGCGAAGGACGTAGACGTAGAACATAATATTATCAGACCATCGTCGCTTTGATTATTACGACGTCCGTGAGTGGTCGGTCGTTTGCGCCGGTTGCAACGTTTGATATTGCATCAACGACATCCATTCCCGCTATGACGCTGCCGAAAACGGGATGCTTTGTGTCAAGATGATCGTTGTCGACGACGTTGATGAAGAACTGGCTGCCGCCTGTGTTCGGTCCTGCGTTCGCCATCGATATCGTGCCGCGGACGTTGCGGTTATGCGCGGTAAATTCATCGCTGATAGTATAACCCGGTCCTCCGCCGCCGGTGCCTGTCGGGTCGCCGCCCTGTATCATAAAGTCCTTGATGACGCGGTGGAATATCACGCCATCGTAAAACCCTTGTTTTACAAGCTTCTCGAAATTGCCCGCCGTGATGGGCATGTCTGAAGCAAGTTCAAGCGTAACGTTGCCCATGCTTGTTTGCAAAAGAACCTTAGTCGGACTTTTCGGAGACATGAACAATACCACCGATGCAATAGCGGCTATGACTACGACGACGATTGCAGCCAAAGCCAAGTATTTGCTGGCCATGATATTACTTCCTTCCCTGCTTCCACAATACCTTCCAGTAATTCATGAACCCTTTTGCTACGTCTTTGTCATTTATCACAATCACGCACGGCGCCTTCTTCGTCAGCTTGAAGATTCGCACAGTGTCTTTGTAAATTGCAACTTCGATGTTTCCTTTGCCTGCTTTGACGTATCGTATTTTTGTCCGCTTGGACGTCGAACCGCGTGCGCCTTTGTGCATCGAGAAAATGCCGCAGAACTTCGTCTTCTTCTCGCTCCAGTCGACTTTTCCCAGCACTCGGTCAAACCCGCCTTCGTATCCGAAAGAATAAACCGTCTCGCCTGCTCGTTGCAGCTTGTCGAATTCGCAGATGTTCTTCAGGATGCCGCTCTTGCCGGTGTAGAGTTTGGTAGACATGAGCATAAACCTCTGGTTTTGCGATGCAGCAGAAGTCTCGGACTTCTGCTAGCATGATTGATATTTGGGGCGAGGACATAAAAAGTTGCAGATGCGATAATATCCATGTGCGCGCAGTGATCGTATGGTCTGGAAAGGAGTCATAATCGAAGAAAGCCTGGAAGACAAAAGCCTGTTGAAATTAGCAAGAATAATCGGCACGAGCTCGTCAACGCTGGAAGCAGAAGAAGAGAAAGGCAGCCTGCATTTTCACAAGGTCGAAGTCGACGACGCGGCGAAAAACGAGTTCGTCGACAAAGCAAAACGCTCGATAAAGAACAGCTGGTACATCCACATCTGCCGTGGCGAGACCATGGTCGTGATATTCACGGGCAAAGTATTCGAGTTCACGAAAGCGCAGAAAGACAAACTGGAACAGGCAAGAAGCTACGGATTGTCTATAGGGATTCTCAAAGAGCAGCTGCCGACTGAAAGGCTGATAATAGACCCGTATGCGTGATTGCCGTCTGGGCCAGTTAGAGCGTAATCACCGAGCAGGAACACAGCTTTTAGAATATTTGCCTCTTGTTCTATAGATGAAACTCGATTATTCATACAAACTGCCGGTGCACCAGCAGTTCGGCAGGTTCATAAGGAAAAACCTGCACAAAAGCTCGACCGAGACGCAGGTGCTTTTCCTGCCAGGCTACGGCGCCGCAGAGTATGAGAATGTCTACAAGCCCCGAGGAATACCGATTCAAAATATCACTGGTGTGGAAAAGAACGGTAAGGTCTACAAGCACATCAAAAGGACACAGGAATTCGACATCGTAAATGGCGATTTGGCAGATTATGTTAAAGAGACCGACAAGAAATTCGACGTGATAAGCTTGGATTTCACCGGATATCTGACGGATAAGGAACGTGAAATCATATATGTGATTGCCGACCGGAGGCTTTTGCGTGATGGCGGAATCCTTCTTACTACGTTCCAGGCAAGCCGCGAAAGGAAAGATGAGCAGACAAGGTACAAGCAGACGATGCTAAACCGCGAAATTGCTGATATTATCAACGGCTTGTCGGACCCGAAACTGTACGATGCAGAATATCGTGAGATAACCTCCAATGAGCAGGTGCCTCAGAAAGGCGAGTTTTATTACACGGAAAATTCGATTGGGATAGTGCCGAAACAGCAGATGAATATCGCTAACATGCGTGATATCGGTGTGCCGTCAGACGTACTGTATACGTTCGCGCAGGCTGCCGTGCCGGTGCTCAAACGTTCCGAAATGTACAATGCGTTCCTCGACATAGTTCCTTCGGACTTTCTCGAGCCGCTATTCGAAAAATTCGGCCTGTCGGTAATAAACAATGATTTTCTTAAGCAGCTGGATAAGTTTGCCGCCTATATCGCAGCCGAGAAATTGAAAGGCCATCATCTTGAAGTACCGCAGGAGAGCAAACAAAAGTTTCTGGAAAAATATTGTGGTTCATATCTTCTAGCTACAACATTAGATTATATCGCAACGCATGTTTTTTTCTGGCATCCTTCAACAACGTATCTTGTCCGATTGCACGCAGCTGATGCTCAGATACCTACTGCAATACAGCTCAACAAATACGCGGGCGACGCCGGAATGCCCATGCTGTGCGACTTCTATAAGTTCGATGATGCAAGGACGATTCTTCCCGATGAAGTCGAAGCGTACGCAAAGAGATTTTTCGAGCTGCCGGCTGGCTGGTGGATATCCGAAAAGGCGCAGACTTTGGTATCCGATAAGGAAAAATTTAGACTTGTCGAGAAAGCGTCTAAATCACCCAACGGGCTGCCGCCGGATATCGAATTCACGCAAATGCTTCACAAAAAAGTGTGCATAGCGTATGAAGCTATCAGCAGCAACATCAGCTCGACGATGAGAAAACTCGGCAAAGGTGAGTTGGAGAGGATAGATTTAGGTTCGTTTAGAAAGCCTCGGGGCAAGAAAGAAGAAATAATCAAGATGGTTATTACAGGCGTGCCTGATGCAGACATCCATGCAAAATACAGGGTCGGCAAGATGCAGCTGGCCGGCTACAAAGCGTCGTTGAAGAAAGGGATGTACAAAGAGCTTGCGGAAGAAGTCCGGCAATCTCAGGAAACCGCACAAGCGGAAAAAACTATAGTAAAGCCGATTGCTCACACTCAGCCAGTAATCGAATCGCCGATTCGCGAACAGTTTGATATCAAAGCATACGAAAACGACCTGATACGGTCGATTATCGGGAGCGAAGATAAGTTCACATCATTCCAGGATGAGATAATTCTGCCAGTCTACGAGTTCGCAGATGGCATGGCAAAAAGAGCCGATATCTCCGACGAACAAAAACTGGCGCTGAAAAAATCTCTGAATGCAGTGCACAATGGCAAGCCGCTGAACAGGCTTATTAGAGACACGTATGAATTCAGTACCGCCGTGCCGGAATTTCTAAGAGCGCTTCAGAATAACGGCTCTCTGCCAAGTGAAAAAGAGCTGAATAAGTTATATCAGCGGTATTTCGGGCGCATTTGATATTTTTAATTCAGCGCACACGTTAGAATCAACGTCTTATCGTCGTTTATGCAGGCATTGAGGAGCATCGGTCTTGCTATCGATTGTATGATACTTCAGCTTGCGCTCGCCGTGCCAGTCCGCTGGGTTCTGGTGGTAAAGCTGGACTTCTCGCCATTCTG
>Ga0315288_10006634_pt1 | contig 14675 bp, 13 predicted proteins | sample YL17G11_20_MG_FD_203454 | JGI IMG/M metagenome (GOLD analysis project Ga0315288, IMG submission 203454) | Sediment microbial communities from Yellowstone Lake, YNP, Wyoming, USA - YL17G11_20 | ecosystem: Environmental > Aquatic > Freshwater > Lake > Sediment | place: USA: Wyoming | collected... | reverse complement strand
TGCGAACCTACCGCAGGTACTGGCGGTTGATCTTGGCCACGTAGGTGTACAGCGGGTCCACGAACTGGGTGCAGCGCGCCTCGAGCACCTGGCCCAGCAACAGAAAGGCGTCCCGTTCGTCCATTTGGTAGTCGTCGGCCAGCCAGTAGATGAGTTGTTCGGTGGCGATGCGGAAGGCGTCTTCGGCCGGGCGCGCGCAACCGACGGCGGTCAGGTGCGTCTCGTCCACGATGCGCGGCCACCCCATGCGGGCGGGCCTGGGCTCCAGGCTGACCGTCAGTGTGACCTCCGACCGGCACTCGATGCCGCCGCCGCAGTTGATCTCGCCGTCCCCCTGGATCGCGTGGACGTCGCCGATGTGCAGCAGCGCCCCCGGCACGTGGACCGGCAGGTAGACCGTCGCGCCCGGGCAGACCTCCTGCGCGTCCAGGTTGCCTCCGTGTGGGCCGGGCCAGGTGTTGTTGAACACCTCCACGGCCGGCGCGGTGCCCAGCGTGCCGATCATGGGGCGCACGGGCAGTTTCAACTCGTCGGACCACTCGATCAGGCCATCGCGGATGCGCACCGTGCGGGTGACGACGCCCCATTCCCGGTGGCGGATCCAGTCGGGGAATGGGTTGGTGCCGGGTTCGAAGCCGGTGTACCCCAACGCGTCGGGTTGGATCGCGTCAATGTGCACGGCCAGCACGTCGCCCGGCTGCGCACCGTCAACAGCCACCACGACGGTCGGGTTGGGGCCGAAGCCCAGGCCGGGCTCCCAGCGATCGTCCATACTCTTGAGCCAGTCGCCGGTGCACAGTTCGGTCTCGGCGACGAACGTTTCGCCAGGCGAGACGGTGAGCGCCGGCACGTTGAAGCGGCTGTGTGTGCAACAGGTGACCGCGCGGGTCACCCTGCGGATGGGTGCGCTGCTGCGCTGGTGGTCAACCATGGATTCCCTCCTGTCTTGACCGAGAGGATGCGTTCATTACTTCCGCAACCCCATCTTCTTGGAGCTTGCCTCGACCGATGGAACAGACGTAATATACCAGGGTTCGACGATTTTCACCAGCAGGCGGGGCTCAGTCCTCAGTAAACCACAACACGCGCTGAACAAAGAAGCGACGCGCGGGGACACCGCCCAATCAGCGCCAGGGAGCACAGCGCGGGTGGTGGTCAGTGCTTCCGACACAACGGAGGTCTTTTGTAGCGTGCAGTGCTCCCTCTCTCCTTCCCCACTTCTTCTCTGTGAAGTGTCAACCCGACATCTGACCACGATGGGGCGCGCAGTGAATCCGGGGTGTTGACTTCTACGTGGAAAGCAGTACAATGTGCGCAGGCAGCAGCCCTCTCTCAGAGCGATCCTGAGGCGCTGACGCAGGTAGCAGGAATGCTTTGGAGGTAGGTATTGTAGGACGACGACACCACCCGCCCGCCGTTATGAGGTGTGGTAGGCGTTTTGTTAGGGCACAGTGGACCCAGTAGTGCGCGCACAGCGGAAGTGCTATCGGCTTACCCGCCATGCGGTTGACCAGCCAACGTAGCGTGGAGCCTTCAGTAGGAGTCAAATGTAGTGCTGAAACTCGCAGAGATTCTCATCGGAAGCCCTCTTGGTGTTGTAATCTTCTTGACAGGTTTCATTTTCTTCCTATTGGGTCTTCTACCAGTGGACAAAGTCAGAGTCAAAAGAAGCGCTTTGATCAATGAGCCACTGAAAGCTCGATCTCGTTGGGTCTTGGGTGTACTGGGGTTGGTCTTTATGGTGGGGCCGACTATCCTCCAAACTACTTACACCACTTCTGTTCCAGCGCCGACTGCAACGGTTCCATCGGCAACGGTTGCTGCATCACTCCCCCTCACAATCGTCCTCTCGACAACGATGATCGCTGCACCCGCGGTATCTGTAACAGTCCCCCCGACGGTATTGAGCACACAGAATCCTAGCATTGAGATAACTGAACCTATCAATGGAGAGGTCTTTGAAGATACTTTTCAAGTGAGCGGAAATATCTCGGATTTGCCCACCGATGTCTCAGTATGGATCTTTGTTGCTCAGACTATCACTAACGAGCCAACACGGTATTGGTTGCAACGTGATAACCCTGCAGAGTTATATCGTGATAATACTTGGCGAGGACAGGCGTGGATTTATGAGGGGGATAAAGGCGGCAGGTTTGAGGTTTGTGCTGTCGCTGTGAGCAGTAAAGAATCCATTCAATTTCTTGCATACTATAGCTATGCCGCCGAGAAACAAAACACTATTGTCCCTTTTCTGGGAAGCATTCCACCTTTAGAGGGTATCGTGGCTCGGGCCAGTATTCCGGTCACATTGATGGATAGTACGGCGATGCCGACAGCCACGTCAACACCAGCACTGACGCCGACCCCCAAAGTCGTGATCATACGAACGGAGACAGTTACAGAACCGACATCGAAGTGATAACAGTGGGATGTAAAGCGCTGGGGACAAAGCCGCCACATCCTTTGGGATGACAGCAGAAGCGCGAGGTGGGGCTGTTACTGCCAGTACCGAGGCGGCCTGAGCCTCGGCACGGCGTAAGAGAGTACGGTTCTCGGGGGGCGAGGCGGCGGCAAGGCCGCTCTGCTGCCCGACGAGCCCTACTGTGTCTAAAGCTAGATCCAAGCCCAGTACGCAGTCCATACGATCTGAGGTTCTCGGAGTATGAAGGCGCTCATATTCATCCAAAATCTGAAACAAGCCCTGCTAGAAATCGAGGCGAGTGGTGAAAATCACATCTTCTTTGTTAGACCCGACTTTCATCTTATTCAGCGATTGAAGGCGTACTCGATCAACAAACTGCAGGGTCTTGACATAGATGATCGACGTCTGCGAGGTTTCTCTAGCGACTTGCTGAGCAGGGACATCTTCAATCTCAGGGTTAGATACTGCGTAGTGAAGCTCAGAGAGTTCCAGATACGAGAGGAAAGCTACTTCAACTATATCGCAAAGGCAATTGATCTACTCATAAGTAGTCCCAACACTTACCAACGTAGATTCTCTAGAATCGAGGACTGTCTGATTCTGGAAATCGCAAAGTGCTTCGAGCCTTGGTACAGACCTGATGATCTGTTTCTAGTCGACTTCGCCCAAGATCATCAACTGATTCTTGCCAACCCGCGTGCGAAAAACTGGACAGTCTCTAACCTTGGAGGTTATTTTTCCCAACTACCTCTTTTTGAGGCCATTGCCTTTCTTTGTGGTTTGGAAGTTGTCTTGACACTGGAGCATCACAAGACAGCCTTTGTTTCCCAGCAGCTACTTGAGGAGCTCCTGAAGCCCGAAGGTGGAGAATGCTCGTCGAGACAGGGTTATACCTGGCCGTATTCTCTCAGCTTGCTTGGAATAGTGACAGGCTATCACGGCACTCCTCGGAACCACGAAGTCACGGATTTCGGGCATCGAGTACTATCATATGTACAGTCACATCTGGAGCAATTTCAGAGTATCATAATGCTCTTGCTAGAGTCAGAAGCAACAGGCCTCACATACCAGTTAGAAACTAATCTCGAGGAGGTGTTGAAGACTATCGAGGGAGCCAATATATTGGTCGCCGATCAGAAAAGGTCAATTAGAAACGCGATTGTTCATTATGAGAGTGGAGACTACTTGGATAGCCTACGGGTCATCCACCCTATTCTGGAAGGAACGCTTGATTCTGCTCTGAGAGCTACAGGGCTACAGCCCACAGAGACGCAAGGGATGGAAAAGAAGAGAAAAGCTCTCGAAATGAAGAATCTTATCTCAAGTAAGCTCTCTATGGGGCTCGAGATCTGCACAACGATCAGAAACAAGGTCGTGCATGGCAACATTCTGGAAGAAGACGTGGAACTTGTGAGGCCGTTGTTCCCGCTAGTGCTGAATCACTTGAAGAGACTAGTAATAGAACTTGATAAGGGTCTCTCCCAAGAACATGGAGCTGCCTAACACGCGCGCCTGCGACCCGTTCTCTCGAAACCGCGCACTGCGACAAGGGTCGTCTGGCGTGCGGGGGATGGGCGGATAAGGCTGACGGCTATTGATGAGCATCATCAGGTCTGTATGGCGGCTTCGCATCACAGGGATCCCTATACGTCGGACTGTTGTAGTCAAGATGGCTGCACCTCAATGGTGAATGCAAATGAAAAGAAAGATTACCAAGGTCTGGAACGAGATACTTGAGGGTAAGAACCTTGACGTCTATCTGACGATAGCGGTTTGCGCTATATTAGTGGTTTTGGATATATTCGATTTGGCTTCTGCCTCGACTATTTCGGCTGGGATCCTAGCCACACTGATTGTTCTGGCGTTGGACATTTTAAGCAGACGCCACAGCGATGAGAGCATCAAGAAGGCATTTGAAGAATTCGCTGCATTTCGGGGGAGAATTTCAGCCGCGAATTTCTTTTACGTGTGGGATGTTAATTTTCTTAAGCAAGAGCTAGCTTCTGCAACAGAAGTAGACATGCTTGCCCTGGGCAACTACAATCTAATATCTCAGCACTCTGAGGAAATCCATAATGTATTGTTAAAAGGGGGGAGACTTCGTTTTATCTACATAAAGCCTGTAGGAGATGCATTGAGGATGAGGGCAGAAGGTGAAATCGGAATAGCACATGATCCCAAACATCTCTTTATGCAGGCAGTAATGTCATTGCAAAAGGCTCAAGAGTTTGCACAATCCTCTCATACTATAGATAGTGTCCAGGTCAGGGTGATTGATAATGCTCTTCCCGCTGTCATGACAATGATAAATCCCCAGGATAGAGACGGAAGAATATATGTTACTTTGAATGGATTTGGTGTGCACTATACATCTCGTCCAAGTTTCGTGCTACACAAAGAGAGGGATGCGCAATGGTATGCCTTTTATCAAAATACTTTTGAGAATATGTGGCAGTGTGCTGAGAAGATAGACTTATCGGAGAGTCTTCCATATAAAGAATACCGGTAATTGTAGAGAGAAGAGTATACCTGCTTGTGGAATCTGCCCAACAAGAGGTTGCTCCCGATGCCGCTGGCGCAGCTGACCAGCGGCGGTGAGATATGCTTGCTTGGGGCAGTGCAACCCTTGACAGCAGAGTTTGTTGGAATAGCCGTTGCCTCCTCTTGGGGAGCTGCTGATCTTTGATAGGGCTCAGGGGATCTGACGCTCTGATGTGACACTCTTGCCATATAGCGTGTCGGAGCTTCTTCCTCTGCAGGGCTGGAGCAGTGATACCGGATTGTGGCACCAAAGCAGCTTGCTGTCCTGATCATTGCATCGGGCTGATCAGAGCCGCGAGACTTTTTCGTTGCATCATGCTTATAGTGCAACCTGCGCAAAAATCAATACAGTCTCCGCCTGGTTTGACATAATAGAACTTGTGTGCTAACATGCCCTCACGAGAAACTTGCGGAGAAGACCCTCCACCAGGCTGACAAGCAGACAATCTGTACTTGTCTTTCGCCTGCTTGCCTTGATGCGGTGATGTTGCTATTCCGCCAATCTGGTGGAGATATACCGATACTATACCGATAGCACACTGCTCGGCCAGGCTGCCTGGTAACGAGTAGACGGCCCTTATCGAGTATACTTCTACAGTCACGACCTGTTGAATGAACCGCCACACGTTCACGTTGACCGTGATGATCTATCCGCCAAGTTCTGGCTAAATCCTGTTGCGCTGGCTCGCAACCTGGGATTCAGTGCAACGGAGCTGCGCAGAATAGAACGGTTGTTGAGGGAGCATCAGCAAGAACTGCTGGAGGAATGGCATGACACCTTCGGATATTAAACCAGGTGAGCGCGTCAAAGATGTGCATTTTACTGAAGATACCTTGAGCGTAGACCTGCTTGACGGACGTACAATTACTGTGCCGCTGGCATGGTATCCCAGGCTGCTATATGCCATCCCAGAACAGCGCATGAATTGGCACGTATGCGGTGGTGGTTATGGGATCCATTGGCCGGACATTGATGAGGATTTGAGTACAGAAGGGTTATTGCAGGGCGCCCCTGCTCCTCGTATTCAGGTGCCGGTAGGCGTGGCCGCCTACTTGTAACGTGGAGACAGCGCGGGAAATCGTTCCTTTCCTAATTCTTGATCCTTTCAATGCGCCGTCTCAATCCGCCCGCTGCCCCCCAAATCCGCAATCGTGCGCGCCTCACTGCTCCGTGTTCATCCGTCCAATCCGTGTCCGTCCGTGTTCCATTTTGGGTTACCTGAACGCTTCCCCGCTTTTTACCCGCAACGGGCGAGGCAGTTGTACGTCCCGTGGATGGATAGGTTGATCCGGGTGGCCCGTATAACACGGAAGCCGCCAGAGGGCGGCTTCGTACCCTTTCGCCGAAGCTACTGGGGGGAGTATGATCTACCATAACCGACTCGTCTCTTCAAACCATAACAGCGACCACTGAGTCAGGCTCGGGTACATCCGAAGGAATCGGATCTTCTTCGGCCTGCAACTCGTACAACGCCTCCGGCGCAAAATCGGCTTCGTTGGGCCAGACTATCGTGCCTGCCACAGGATCTATGACTACACGAGCGAAATAGGCTGGGTTACGCAGAGGCTCAAAAATGGGACCGTCCAACAGTGGCAACAGGTTCACCCGTTTGCGCGTGCCGTCACTGAACGTCAGTCGCAGCGAGTGTGGCCCGCAGACTTCGGCCTCAAGGATGTGCAGAATCATCATCTGTCTCCTCTCAATCAAGCGGTGGGATGCGCTGCAATGGCTGTCCCCCTCGCGCCAACTCCCAGTTGGCCCGCAATTCGCCCTGATACCTGGCTGCCCATTCAAAGACCAATGACTGTGCTCGCCGGGGCAGGCTTCCCTGCAGAACCTCGACCGGATCAATGCCAATCGCAGCATCATATTGCGCATAGATGGCATGGAAGTGCGGCGGCACATGCTCTTTGTAGTACATGTAGATCGCAATCCCGAAGAAATCCGAAATCCTTGGCATTGAGGATCCTCTCGTGGGTATGTTAAGGACGTCTTCACTCTCTGGCGAATGCCCCCTAATAATACACCAACCTACGCTACTGTCAACCCGTACTCGAGCAACGCGCTGCTACAAGCACCTTTGTCCTTCTTGGGATTGCTGCCCATAAGAGATTCAGCGGCGGGAAGATGGCACCCTCGCCCGCGCCTGATCTCTACTCAGCCTGAAACACCGTCACTGCTGTTGCTGCAATGCTGAGCCAGGCACTCCACTGCTTCGCTGACTTGCCGTGCCGCGTCAATCAGGATGTCGGTATCAACGATAGTCAGCCTGTTCACGCGCCATACTCCCACTCGTGCTGCCGCAGACTTTGCACCCAGGCTGTGCTGTCCTGCATGTCCTCACGATCTCGCCACATGCCGATGAACGGCTCATCCGCCAACCTGGTTCGCCTCGTTTTCCTGGCGGGTTGCGCAGTCGCATTGGCGTCCAGGAGTACTGCCCTGCGGCCTGGCTCAGGCGAGGACTTCATCGGCAATCTCCCGTTGCACAGCCTGGCCTGCGTTGTCCATCACGTGAGGTTCTACAACGGGAATGCCCTGCCTACGCAGCAGTTCCTCGAACAGAAAATAGTTCATCCCCGCCATCTCTGCTGCCCGCCCCAGGCTGATATCCCCTGCCGTGTATAGTCGCATCGCTTCCCTCACCCGGCTGCCAGGCATTTCCTGGCTGGCTCTGAAGCGCAAGAAGTCGAGAAAATCCACCAATTCTGGCAAGACTTCAGGGGGAAGTTCGTCCAGCATCTGATGGATCTCTTGCCTGAAGATGGTTGAGCTCACCATTACCTTCCCCCCAAGTTACGAGGTTCCAAACCGCCTGAGAGAGTGTAGCACAGGCTTGCGGTTTTCGCGACCGACCCAACCGAAACTGGCTGCAAGAGGAAAGCCCCAGCTTACGAAGGCTGGGGTGGTTCGTTTCGTCGTCGCTTTGCTGTCGGCTGACGAGTGTTAAGGAGACTGCCCTGCAAGTAGATACAACCACCGACTACCTGGGTTATGGGAACCGCCCCATGAATAGCCGCAGCCACAGTCGGCGGCGCAGGCCGCCCGTGCTGGGGCCTTCGTCTCCGTTGATGGCCCAGGTTGCCTGTGCCTGGCATATTGTATCACAAGCCCTACTGGTGACAAGTGGCTTGCTGTCTCCTTGTTAGCCACTCCATTACCCTGGTCATGATTCTTTCTATAAGAAGCTGCCAGAGTCAGCTTCTTGGTAGGCTACAGCACACTGTGCCAGTTTTAGAACATCCGGCCTGAGGTGTCTAGTTACAAGCTCAAACCCGTCAGGTAGCATCTTAATAACAGAAAATCGAGGTCCTGCCTTTGAAACGTCAATGAAATCACTGAAGTGAATTGCCGGGTTGTCCCAACGGACATCACAATCAGTGAGAGACAACTGATTCGGGAATCCGGTGTAGAGAGCGAGCAGATTCAGCACTATGAATGTAACCGATCTGGAGAGTGTCTGCGCACTACCAATGAGTGGGTAACTTTGTAGTTCGAAATCGAAGCGAAAAATGCGTCCATCCGCCAGTCGTTGTACAGTGAAGGACGTCACAGTTATCTCTCCGAACGAGCTCCGGTGAATGAGGGCAGACCGCAAGGACCTCCTCTCAGTATCAAGTATCAAACCTTGTAGCGAGGCTAACTGGCACTGGAGTATCTCAGAAGCGGCGACCGCACGTTGATCTTTCAGTCTGAAGTTCGCAAGTATGTTCTGCAGCTTGCTGAATCTGTCCGCATTCCTCTGGCCGTGAACTTCGCCAGCGACGAAAAGAGTAAGCCGATCCAATGCCGCGCGACTGTGAAATAACAGTGATGCGAAGTCGATGCAAGCCTCGCTCATACTTAGACCTTGGAGGTAACCAGGGGGCGGAACAGCCTTCTGAAGTTCGGTAGCATAATGCGCGAAACGAGTCGACTGAAAGAGAACCGCTGCAAGGCACTGGAGGCATGCATGAGCACCGGCTGCCAACCCGGCCTTTCGAGGATCTTGGGTACTCAGTCCCTCCAAAATATGCTTCCGCAATTGCTCCAGATAGTCGCACGCGCCGTCTTTGAGTGCTCCAAAGTCGAATCGGGCCGGGGCAACAGCGCACCAGTCATAGATTTGTCCGGGTTTATTGAAGTCGGTTTCCATGCCTCTCCTCACTAGATGTGCCATTGCGGTAGGGCTGCCAGTCACGCAAAAGCCCATGCACCAAGTCCATATCAGTTCTCGCTCATCCATAGCACCATCTGCCGGTCCCCGATGCGCTCACTGGCGCTCAGCATTTCCTCGCTCACCCAGGCAGGCGCAACCCCAACGATCTGCCGCAGACGGCGCTTGTAGGCTGCAAGCAGCAATCGCGCCAGTGCCCGCTCAAACGGGCTAGTGGGTTCGATAGTGCCCAGGGCCTCGATGGCACACAGTCTGAACTTGGTTCGGCAATGAGTGAGTTCCGTGATGGCCCGCCTACTACGACTTAGAGACAGCTCTTGATGCGATTACTTTCGCGGCCAGATTCGCACCAAATGCCCGAGCTTCCGGTTGCTGTATGGAAAGAAAAACCATACTTCGTCAAATGGATGTTGGGTTTGCTTGAGCAAGCCCACAGCCTCGGTTATTTCTGGGCTTTCCTCAGTGGCTAAGACATCGCGGGAATACACTAACAGCCAGAATTCTTCGCGGGGCTTTGAGTAATGCTGTTGAATCTTCTTCGCGATTGTATCTGCTATGATTGAGCGACGCTCATCATCAATGATCACCCATCCGCCAGACCAATGTAACTGCATCGGTAGGTTGCTCTCGCTGGGTGCGAAGCGTTCGCAGTCAAGAACTATGGATATTCGTAATGAGCCAACTGAGCACTTTCTGACGCGGCGCTTCCCCACAGGTAAGTCATCTACACCTAGCTCATGAATATGCGCCACCAACTCTTTTAGACAGCATAAGCCCTCTTTGCTTCCAATCGGTGGTAGAGTAGGTTTGTGGCCCATGTCCACTATAGTCAGACGGCAACCAGAAATCAACTGAGCGACTTCAGGGAAGAGTCGCTCGGAATAAGACTTGCGTTGCTCCTCGAGCCTCCACATTAGCTGGTCAACGGCTTCAACAACTTGAACCCTAACAGTGGTGCCGTCCTCTCGCTGGCATGTGAAATCATCCTGCCCTTCGCTAGGCATCAGATTGATGAGGGTCTGTTGATGAAAGTGAGCCATTGCCTCAGCAAACTTATCGCCAATCGACAACTCCAAATCCTTGATTGTTCGCGGTAGATGCTCTACATTTAGCCGCACCTTCCCCTTCTTGGAGAAGACGATGCTTGCAATAGGTCGGTCAGGTTTACGAGGAGCAGACTTGCGCACCATCATCATGCCTTTGTTCTGTGTCCGCTGAACTTTGTTCGATTAGCCGCCATCGCGGTAGGGCTGCCAGCCACCCAGCCCCCCAACCCTAACGGTGGGCTGGCTTTGACCGCTTCAATCCTTACCTCCTCAGCGCTCTTGCTGCCTCGGCCAATGCCCTACTCCTATGAGCGTCCTTCCACCACGGCGATTTCTTCCTCCGTCAATCCGTACAACTCGTACACCAGCGCGTCAATCTGCCGGTCGGTGGCCTCGATCTGCCGCTGGTAGAGCGTCTTATCGGCGGGGATGGTGGCGGCAGCCAGTTTCTTGTACAGTTCCAGCATGCGCTCCACCAGTGTGACCATTTTGTCGTGCTGGGCAATGTCCGCCAGGTCGTCAAAGTTGATGGTGCGGATGGGTAACTGCTCAATGAACTGAGTCCAAAAGCGCACATACCCACCCCGCAAGACAGTGCCCACGTGAAGCAGGAACCGAAAGAGCAAGTTGGCATTGAGCAAGCCTAGCACGTAAAACGGAGATTCCCTGGCTCTATCCCGCAAGATGATTCCGTAGCCAGTCTTGTAGAAGTGCCCCGCATCATCGAATGTGAACGAAGCCACATTATTGTAGTCCGGCACCACGATCTTCGGCCGTTGAAACAGAGTCATGCTTTTGGGATACCCAAAGGCGAACCAGTTGGGACCTACAAACCTGCCTCGTTCACGTGCCGCTAGATTGGGCTTATGCGCCCTCAGATAGGCATACGCCAATGGATACTCCCTGGATAGCTCACTCTCAGACATCAAGCGATACTCATTCTCTCCAATGGCGTAAGGGCAGATCAGAGAGGCCGAAGTCTCCAGAGGTCGGTATCGACGAATATCCTTCCCGCGCAAGAATGGTTTGACTATGTCTCTCTCAACCTGCACTTTTTCGCCTGCGATACTGCTGGTTCCTACTACCAGATTCCCGCTGGAGTAGCAGTCCTCCAGTACAAAAATCGTATCAGCACTTGTCTGCGTCCCTACGAAAATATGCGCCACATCTCCCAACTCGACCGGCATCTGGCTCAGGCGCTCGAACAACGCTGCCCCTGGCCCCACCGCCAGGTTCCACTCGGCTCCGCTCACCTGCCCGGCGCGGATCTCCCCTTCGATAGCCTGCTCGTTGATCCGCCAGGCGTCCAGGTCGTGGGCCTCTACGTAGCGGAAACGGTCGTTGCCCGCTTTGTCCAGGAAGAGCAGGCAGGTATAGGTCGTCGCTCTAGCAAATACTTGCTGGTCACCAAAATGCACGACTTGGGCCAGATGTCTGCCACGGGCGACCAGCTCGCGCAACGGTTCACCGTACTTGGCCTGGAAGAATTTGTGCGGCAGAATGTAGCCCATCCGCCCCTGGTCGTTCAATAGTTGCAGCGCCCGTTCCACAAAGACGACGTAAATGTCATAGTTGCCCTTGCTGGCTGCCGTATAGCGCTGCTTGTAGAACTCTACCTCCGTAGGTGCCCATTCCTTCATCGTCTGGATGCGAATGTACGGCGGATTCCCAATCACCACGTCAAATCCCCCCGCCCCCATCACCTCCGGGAACTCCCTCTCCCAGTCAAGCGGGTTCACCCGCCGCATCTCCTCCTCATCCGGCATCAACTGGCCCTCGTAATAGTCCGGCCCGATCAGCGAGTTGCCACACTTGACGTTGCTCGCCAGGTCCGGCAGCGCCCGCTCCCGCCACAGCGTCAACTGCCGCCCCAACGTCTCCTGGTTCTCCCCCTCCAGCACCTTCAGCAACAGGCTCAGTTTCGTCACCTCCACCGCCTGCCGGTCAATGTCCACCCCGTAGATATTGTTGAGCAGAATGCGCTTCTTCTCCGCCGTCGTCAGCCGCCACTCCCCGTGCGGCCCCTGGTAGACGGCCGGCTGCTTCCCCTGGGCATGTCTCGCCGGCTCGTGCGCCTCGTACCAGCGCAGGTGATAATCCAGCAGATACTGGTACGCCCCCAGCAGGAACGAGCCTGACCCGCAGGCGGCGTCCAGGATCCGTAGTTGGCCGACCTGCCGCGGGGACTTGTCCTCGACCAGCCGCCCCACCGTCTGCCGCACGATATAGTCCACGATGTACGCCGGAGTATAGTAGACGCCGCCCGCTTTCTTGACCTCCGGCTTCTCCTCCACCACCGCCCGGTGGCCGGCGGTCAGGCGGATGACCTTGCCCAGGAACTGCTCGTACACCTGGCCCAGGATCTCGGTCGGCAGCACCGAGAATTCGTAGGGGGACTGGGGATAATATAACCCGGCCAGGATCGGCTTGAGCACCTTGTCGTCCACCGCCAGCGACCTGCTCAGCGTGTCGGCCTGAAAGTCGAATAGGTCCGAGTCGTACTTGTCGTCCGCCTGGCGGTACAGTTCGCCCAGCCGCGCATAGATGGCCGGGCCGCCGGTGAGCGCCAGCAACCGCCCATAGTCCTCGATCCCCCGATCCTCGCACATGCGCAGAAAGATGATGCGGTCAATCGTGCGCTGCACGGCATAGTTCAGTTCGTACACCGACAGGGCCGGGTTGCGCAGCGCCACGTTGCGGGCCAGGGTGTCGCGCCATCCCTCGATCTCCTTGAGGAACTCGGCGTCCACCTCGCTCGTGCCGTGCTTGCGCCGGGTGCCCTGCGCGTAGCGGTCGAAGGAGCCTTGCAGCACCGGCTCTTTGCCGAACACGCCGTAGATCTCGTCGAAGCGCTCGGGGTACTGGTCGAAAGTGAGGTACATGATGCGGCCCGCACCGGGCTTGTCGTCGAGCCGGGGGCGCTGCAAACAGTCGTAGGCAGCGAACTCTTCAAAGTCGGTCAGGATCGAAAGGGGCAGCTTGGCGCTCCAGGCGTAGCGGCGCAGTTGGTAGGCCGGGCCGACGTGGCCTTTGACCCACACCGAGGGCTTTTTGGCTTCCAGGAAGAACTTGCGCGCGCCGCCCACGCGGAAACAATAGTCAGGCGCGCGGGTCGCCCCTCCGACTTTGATGGCGTCCTCGTGGATGACGTCCTTGTACGGCTCGGCGTAGCCCTGGACGTTGCGCACGTCCCAGCCGAGCGCCTCGCACAAGGGGTCAATGAACTCGACGCGCACCTGGGCTTCCTTGTAGTCGGCCCGCCGGTAGGCGTCCAGGTTGTGGGCGAACCGCTCGACCAGCCGCTCGACCTCGACCTTACTCTGGGCGTACGGTGTGGTCATTCTGCCTCCCTTCCTGCCATGCACGGGCCTACACAATCATCACTGCCAAGTATACACCCGCGCCCAGCGGGGTGCAACTGGAAGGAGGGTTTCGCATGGGCTGCACCGGCCTGGAAGCGCCGGTGCTGGATTCGCATCCCCTCCCAGCGCCGCCTGTTCGACGGCGGCGCGGCCCTTGCAACGCCGTCCACGCAAAACTTTGCTGGCACAGACTTTGCACCCAGGCCGTGCTGTCCTGCATATCCTCACAATTCCGCCACATGCTGATGAACGGTTCATCCACTTGCCAGAATAGAACTTGTGTGCTAACATGACCTCACGAGGAACTTGTAGAGAAAACTCTCCACCAGGCTGACAAGCACACAAGCTGTACTTGTCTTTCGCCTGCTTGACTCCATTCAGTGAGGTTGCAGATTTAAGTATCTGGAGTATAATACTCTCAAGCCTTACTCTGGAGGAGTCCCGTGCTCGGCTTCGTAGATCGCGAGCGAGAGTTGCGTTCCCTGGCAGACGTGTGGGACTGGGCAGGAGCGCAGTTCCTGGTCCTCTATGGCCGCCGCCGCACCGGCAAGACCGCGCTGCTACTGCACTTTGCCCAGGACAGGCCAACCATCTATTGGATGGCCTCCCAGAGCTCGGCTGCCTCCCTGTTGCGCGGCTTTTCGCAGGCGGTGTGGCAGTATGCCAATCCTGGCACACCGGTGGAAGAAGATTTCAGTTTCCCCTCGTGGGAGATGGCCTTCCGTTACGTAGCGGACCTGGCCCGCGACTCGCGCTTGATGCTGATCGTAGACGAGTTCCCCTACGCGGTGGACGCCGATCCCAGCCTGCCTTCGTTGCTGCAAGGCGCCTGGGACCATCATCTGAAAGCAACCCAGGTCTTTCTGGCGCTGGCCGGCAGCCACGTGGGGATGATGGAGCGCTACGTGATGGCCTATCGTGCTCCCCTGTACGGCCGGGCCACGGCGCAACTCCATCTCCAGCCCATGGCCTTCTCAGACGCCCGCCTGTTCGTGCCTCGCTACAGCCTGCCGGCGGCCTTGACCACCTACGCCATCGTCGGTGGCATCCCGGCCTACCTCGAACGGTTCGACGATCGCCGCAGCGTGGAGGCCAACGTGTGTAGCCGGGTGCTGGCCCCCACCTCGATGTTCCAGATTGATCCACT
>Ga0315288_10006631_pt1 | contig 14678 bp, 11 predicted proteins | sample YL17G11_20_MG_FD_203454 | JGI IMG/M metagenome (GOLD analysis project Ga0315288, IMG submission 203454) | Sediment microbial communities from Yellowstone Lake, YNP, Wyoming, USA - YL17G11_20 | ecosystem: Environmental > Aquatic > Freshwater > Lake > Sediment | place: USA: Wyoming | collected... | reverse complement strand
TCTATCTCTTAAGGATATGGAAAAGAATCATATTTTGAATACTTTAACTAAGACCAATTGGAACTTGATAAAAACTGCTGAGATTTTGGGAATACATCGGAATACGCTGCGATTAAAGATGAAAGACTATGGAATTGAGCATATTCCCTCTCCCCTCGGGGGAGAGGGCTAGGGTGAGGGGGAAGATAATGTAAAATTCAAAATCATAATTTGCTCTCGCTGGATGTTATCATCCAGCGAAATAGCAGGCGGAAGATAATCCGAAGGATCCGTAGGACAATCCGCCTGGGAGCATGTAACTCTTTAATAAAAGGAGAAACCTATGGAAAAACTGATTTCCGTATGTGGGTTGATTTGTTCCGAATGCCCGGCATTTATCGCCACCCAGAAAAATGATGATGATGAAAGAAGAAAAGTGGCGGAAACGTGGTCCAAAGAGTTCAAGGCGGATCTGAAACCAGAAGACATTAACTGTAGTGGATGTATTATTGATACCGACAAACTTTTCAATTACTGCAAGGTTTGTGAGATAAGAAAATGTGGAAAGGAGAAGAAGGTCAAAAATTGCGCTTATTGCACTGAATATGCTTGTGATAAGCTTTCAGAGTTTTTCAAGATGGCACCCCAGGCGAAAACCAATTTGGATGAAGTAAGAAAGAATTTGTAGGGGCGACCCTCGCCTTAGTACTGAGCGAAGCCGAAGTATGGTCGCCCGAACCAGCTTTTTGTCATTCTGAGGGAGTCCATATGGACGATCGAAGAATCTTGTTGATGCCTCGGCAATCCGTATGGATGCCTACGCATCGGAATTGCCAAAGCGCACTGGCATCGGTATTTCTTTTCCTTCGACCCTGAGGTCCCGGGACCGAAGGGCAGGGTGAATCCTAATGCCGATGCGTCATGAGAAGGTAAGTGAATCTGTTGTCGAAAGTTTTGGTCAAAATAACTTGACATTGGAGAGGATCAACTATAACTTTATTTGTTGATTAACATATTAAAGGGATGTTATACGGAAACAATATTACCCATCGTTAGGTGCAATGGAAAAGGAAAATTATTGTGACCAAAAAAGAGTTCATGAATTCTGTAAGTAATGGGAGAGAGGACGTCCTACAGCAAATGCTGGATTCGCTAAACGAGATGAAAATTGATTATTGTGTGATTGGAGGACTCGCTGTCAATGCCTATGTTGAGCCGGTAGTTAGCTTGGATTTAGATTTAGTTGTTGTCACAGAGGCAACCGAGAATCTGCTAAAGGTAGCCGAAAAGATCTTTCATATAGAAAAGTTCCCTCATAGTGTGAACCTCACCAGCACGAAATCTGATTTACGAATCCAATTACAAACCGATCCCCGCTACCAGACTTTTATAGCTCGTTCTTCAATAAAAATGGTCATGGACTACCAGATGAAAGTTGCGGCGTTAGAGGACGTCCTGCAAGGCAAGATATGGGCATATTTCGATGAGAAAAGACGCATGAGTAAACGTCAAAAAGATTTAGCTGATATTTTTCGTCTGGTTGAATCATATCCTCATTTAAAGGACTTACTGCCGGAATCACTAAAAAAAGAGTTTTGAAATCAGCATGGATGCATCTAACAGCTCATGCCAACAGACAGCGTAAGCACCGCCGCTGAGTTCGAGCGTTAATCGGACAGCGTTTGGACGCAAACTCTTGGTTAAAATAACTTGACATAGAAGAGTGATAACTATAAATTTATTTATTGAGTTACATACTTAGGATACCAAGAGAAGTCAGGAGCTTGATCGAGCCCGTCTGGGCACGGGGCTCCTGACCAACAAGCTAAAAGATGAAATACCACGTTGAATTAAAACCAAGGGCTATTAGAGACCTGAGGGCAATACCCCAAAAGGAGGGGAAAAGAATAGTTGAAAAATTAAGGCTTCTTGAGAGTAATCTTCAAGGAGACGTAAAGAGGTTAACAAACTACACTCCGGAGTATAGAATGCGAGTCGGAGATTGGCGTGTTCTTTTCGAGGTAGCAGATGAGAAAATAATCGTTTACCGGATCCGTCATCGAAAGGAAGCATACAAATAGGAGGTATTTATGACTCTTCATCCACAAGTTATTGAAAGAAAAGGCAGGAAAGAATTTGTGGTATTGCCTTACGAGGAGTTTTTGTCTATCCAAGAGGCATTAGAAGATTTCGAAGATCTAAAAGAATTGAGAAAAGAAAAAGCAAAAGCAAAGAATAAGCCTGCCACCCCTCTTGATGAAGTCGCAAGGAAGCTCAATCTGTAAACGAGGTAAACGGAGTAGACAAGTCAGGAGCACGGGGCTCCTGACCTACAAACTGTTTTCAATCCATTTTCGTAAATTGTTTGTATGTAGGATTCAAATGAGTTTATTTACTAGTTTAATAGTTCTTTACCATAAATAGAACCTTAAAATCACTGCATTATTTTATGTGAAACGAGAGTCAAGACGAAAGGAGGAAAATATGAAAATCTGGACGCTTCTGTTAGCGTGTTGTGTGGTCTGCCTATTTTATCAGGCAAGCAATGCAACTGGTTTTACAAATCCTCTTGCAACTATGGATGTTGTGCAGGGATTTGGAGGAACGCATATTGGGACGGACCTCGATGGTAATGCAGGGGATGCTGTATACGCCATTGCTGACGGTAAAGTGTTTTATTACAGATCCAATGTTTCTGGCTACGGTGGAGGTGGAGGAGAAGGTTGTCCCGCTGTAAATGGCTCGGTAATTTTTATCAGGCATCGAAAAGCTGATGGGAGTTATTTCATCGCCCAATACGGCCATATACGGAATGTACCAAGTGATTTACGGTACACCGGCTTTAATTTTAATGGTCCGTCAGTAGCGAAAGGACAACAGATTGCCGAAATTGGTATCTTTAACCCATGTAGGGATTGTGGGCCGCGATGCGATCATCTGCATTTTGGTATTTGGAATAGTAATGACAAGATTCCAAGTAACCAATGGGGATACGGTCCTGCTTGTTGGTCTACACCTGTAGTAGGTTGTTGGGTTAATCCGATTACTTTCCTGCAAAATGAAAGCCCCTATGCCATCTACTCATGCTCCTGGCACACCCAAGACCCCAATAATATTGTGACCATGCACGCTGGGCAGACCCGTACCTTCACCGTCTCATACACCAATACCGGTACTACTACATGGCAAAATACAGGCGGTGTGAGCAACCCAAAATATATTGAGCTCCGTTCCTGTAATTCTAGTGGCACTGTTGTTAATAGCTGGCTATATCCTGGTGCTCCACCCTGGATTAACCGCCAACGTGTCGTCAGTCAGAATGCCACCAATGTTCAGCCGGGGCAGAACGCTTGGTTTATCTTTACTGGTAGGGTACCAACTACTGCGACACCAGGTGACTACCACATCTACTTTCGTCCCTACCATGCCACCGGGGGCTACATCCAGATCTGGGATTTTAGGAATTTTTACATTAGGGTGGTTGGTCAAGGCAAGATCGTTTCAGACGAATTCGTGGATATTCCCAAATCCTTTACCCTTTCCCAAAACTATCCCAATCCATTCAACCCGCAAACCGCCATTTCCTACAGCATAGCAGAACCATGTCATGTTACACTGACTATCTACAACATCCTTGGCGAAAAAGCAGCCACACTGGTTGATGAACAACAAGAAGCAGGAGAGTATAGCATTAACTGGGATGCCACTAATAATGCCTCTGGCATTTACTTCTATTGTCTCAAAGCAGGACAATCACAAGAAATAAAAAAGATGGTTCTTATGAAATAAAACAACGGCAAACAATCTCAACGCTTAATACAGACTTGTAGGTCGGGCTGTCGATAGACTGCCCGATAATCAACTGTAATATCCCCCTCTCCGTTTCACGGAGAGGGGGAATAAAAGGGGGTGAGGTCGTAGTAGCAAATTCACCACAACTTTTGTGGTGAATAGGATAGCCCGAGTGTATATGAGAGGCAGTGTATTATACAAACACTCTTCTCGTTTTTGCAGGATGTGTAATTTCATTTAATCCTTTAATCTGTTGGGAATTTTGAATTCTGAGCTTTCTTACTTTGTTAAAAATGAGTCGCCAAATTATCAAACCTCCAAGTGGTTGCTTCGCTTTCAGTTGCAACGAAAAACTCACTCCTCGAGATTCCGAGATAAATATCCGCAATTCGTTGCAGGAGAACGAGCTGGAGGCCTGTCCGTAGGCTTGTCCGTATGAAAAAAAGTGTGAAAAAATAAAAAACAACCACCAGATACACCAGATGCACCAGAACCACTAGTTCCACCAGTATCACGATTTCGCTCTGTCCTTTTGTATGAATGGTATAGTTCATACAGCAGGACATCTAAAAATGAAAAACAGCCATCCGCAAGTCCAGCCGGTAGGCCAGGAGCCTATGCTTTCCGTTGGTGTTCTTCACCAACGGGAGAAAACAGTAGGCGACGAGTACATATCTCCTGGTTCGAGCGGGGGGTTAACCCCCGCCCGATCAGCAGAGAAGTGGTTCGCCTAAAGGCGAATACTCCAATCTTACACCTCTAGCATTCTTTCTCTGACCATTTGGACAGGAATAGTACCATAGCTCAAAAGCTGGTCATGAAATTTCTTTAAGTTGAAAGATTCTCTTCTAAGTTTTTTTAAATCATCCCTCAGTTTTAGAATCTCAATTTTCCCCATGATATAGGTCATGGGCTGGGTGGGAGTGTAGGTATATCTTTTGACCTCTGCGATGGCGTTGATCTTTTCCAATTTCGCCACGTCCACCAACATGTTTACAGCCTGATTGAAACTCATCTTGTGGGTATGCAAACCGACGTCGATCACCACCCGGCAAGCACGCCAGAGTTGATGTTTTAGCTGATGCAGTCTGATTTCTGGCTTTTTATAGAATCCTTGCACATACATCAGTTCCTCACAATAAAGTGCCCACCCTTCGGCAAAAAGTGAAGTGCCAAATTGCCGTCTGATCTTTGACTTCACCCCATTGGAATGAACCAATTGAATATGATGCCCAGGATATGCTTCATGTAATGCTGTAATGACCACTACATATGAATTGTGTCCTTGTAATTGCTCCTCTTGTTGCTCAATAGAAAATTCTTCGTTTATCGGAGTTACACAAAAAACTCCATCTTGTTTTTTCTCAAATGGAGCTGGCTGGATATATCCGCCATAAGGCATGGTGTGTCTCTGAAAAACTGGAGTTTCTATTACAGACAAACTCTCACCTTTGGGAATAGTCACTAAATCTTTTTTCTTAACAAAATCTCTGGCTCTTGCCATTTCCTTTTCATAGAACATCAACAGATTTTCTCTTGAGGGATGCTTCTTCTTCAAATCCTTCACCACCTCCGTCCAGCTCTTGGTGCGGTCTATCTTCTTTGCCAATGATTCCATCTCTGTCTGGGTCTCTTTGATGATTTGGTTTCCTATAGTTAAAAGATCATCTGAGGTATATGGTAGCTGGTGGTGGACAGATAGAAGAAAATTGTAAAACTCTTTTCCTATACCGAAATGACCCTTTGATTTCGTAAGAAGCCATTTTTTGAGAAACTTCTCGTAATCGTCGAAAGCCAAAATCGCTTTCTGATTAGCAGATAGAAGCTCTTTTTTCAGACGGGGTACTTTTTCAGCAAAGAGGGGAATCATCTGCTTAAAGAATTCCTTTCCACTGACAGTGGTCTCAAGACCGATTTGAGTCCATATTTTGGGGATGTCTTTTCCCCTTCTTAGATTTTCTTTACCTTCTCTCATTAAACGGGGAATCTGTTTCAATCTTCCCAAAACCGATTTCATTCTCTGGCTTAAGGGAGCGAAGTCTCGCAAAATAAGTATATAACACCCCCATAAGGTTATTTGCGGATATAACAGAGCGCACCTCTTGAGCCAGCGTATGTCCTCTTCCTCTGCAATCTCAACCACAAGGGAGTTCCTCAACATTTTCCAGTCCATACGTTCATCTTGGGAGAGCTTTTCTTTTTCTGAATGGACTTTGTGATCAGTGGAGAATCTATCCAATTTCTTCAAATACTCTTGTGCCTTTTGGAGATGCCGTCTTCGAAATTCAGAATTGGTTTTATCCAACTGGTCGTCATATTTATGAATGCCGGAAAAAGTAGCCTCCACTGGACTATCTTTCCAACGGAACTCCAAAATGTCGTCCACCAGTTTATTAAATTGTCTGTTCATGTGACTCCTCCCTAAAAATAGATTTTAGACTGAGACTGTGACTGGATTGAGCTTTCAGTCTTTCTCAGTTTCAATCTCAGTTTCAGTCTAATGTTCGTTTTACTGCTTGTCAAGCTTATTTCTTTCAATTCCTGAGTGGATGACAAGGTGCAAAATTTTAAATTGTGAGTAGGAACTCTTCAAAAGAAAAAACGTATTATGTTATTGACAGTTTTGGAGAAATGTTCAACGGATTGAACGAATAAAACGGATTACCGCACCCCCTGTCCTTCTCTCTTTATTTAAGGAGAGGGGTTCACCCTGAAGGGGAAAAAGGGGGAGAAGTTGGTCGACGGACTTGTAGTGAGCGAAGCGAATCTATGAAACGGATAAAAAGCAAACGGATAATTTTAAACTCAATGGAGGAAAGAAAAATGAAAAAGGTGGTCATCTTTTTAGTAGCGTTATCGCTAATATTCGTTAGCAGAATTAACGTCACCTTTTCCCAGAACCTTGACCAAATTTTACAGAAGCATGTGGATGCTCTGGGTGGGAAGGAGAATCTTCTCAACGTTAAAACTCTGTATGGTGAAGCCACAATCAAAGTAGGGGGGTTGGAAGGAAAATTAAAGCTATGGTGGAGCTATCCAGATAAAATGAAACAGGATGTGGATTTCTCCATTTTCAAACAAACGATGGTTTCCGATGGAGAAGACTGTTGGATGAAAGATCAGAATGGAAAAGTAAGAGAGCTGGTAGGATACGAAAAAGAAAAAATGCGCCAGGAGAATTATTTTGAAACAAACGCTTATCTTTTTCCAGAAAGAGGTAAGGGAGCGAAAAAATATATAGGTGAAGCGGAGAATGGAAAATACTTTGTAGTAGAAGTCACTCCCGAAGGTTGTGAACCGAGAAGACTCTTCATCAACAGTTCAAATTACCTGATAGATAAGTATCAGGAGCCAGCAGATGAAGAGACTGCTACCGTGTTTTTGAGTGATTATCGCTCGGTGGATGGAGTTATGATGGCTTTCAAGTCACATCAAACCACAGGTAAGCCACAGTATGATAGTTATATTGAGGCTCAACAGATGGTAGTCAATCCTCCCCTGGATGATACGCTCTTTGTCATGCCGAAAGAGGAAGGCAAAGATTACCGATTCAGCTCGTCTGTCGGATATACAAAGATTCCATTTGAGCTGGTCAGTAATCACATTTATCTAAAGGTGAAAATCAACAACTCCCCTCCTTTGAGTTTTCTCTTGGACACTGGAGCGGGAGCTAATTGTCTGGATTTGTCCAAAGCCCAAGAGCTGGGACTCCAGACTACGGGAAAAGTGGAAGCCAAAGGAGTGGGAGGCTCGGCGGACGCTTCATTCCTTAAGGTGGATTCCATCCTGGTGGGCGATTTGAATCTTCTTAATCAGAACTTAGCGTCCATTCAGCTGAGTCCCTTGGGCCGATTTGACGGTGAGGAGATTGACGGCATACTGGGTTATGATTTCCTTAACCGGTTTGTGGTGGAGATCGACTATGCCAAGGCTGTTCTCACGATCTGGGAGTCGGATAGCTTCCAATATTCTGGTGCAGGAGAAAAGATTCCGATTTCGATTGAAGGCAATACGCCCCAGTTGACTGCCAAAATTGATAGAGAGTATGAAGCCACTTTTAGAATTGATACCGGAAGCAGGAACAGTCTGGATTTACACGCTCCCTTTGTTCGAGAACATGAATTGCTAAAGAAATATCCTAAATACATAGATGCACCCGGAGGCTTTGGTGTAGGTGGAGCAAGTCAAGGTGTGATGGGAAGAATGAAGAGCTTACAGATTGGTAATTTCGCTGTTATCTCACCAGTTACTGGATTTTCGTTAGCGGACCAAGGAGCTTTTGCCACCACCAAAAGCGCAGGAAACATCGGTGGCGGGATACTTAAGAGGTTCAAAGTGATCTTTGATTATGCCCACCACCAGATGATCTTGGAGAAAAATGAAAACTTCGATCTTCCGGATAAATATAACTTAAGTGGTCTTATCCTGATAGAAGAAGAGGGGAAGATTAAGGTATACCAAGTAATAAAGAATTCTCCTGCAGAAAAAGATAAAATAAAAGTTGGTGACCAAATCCTCACTATTGATAATTCTCCTGCCACCGATTATTCCCTTCAGCAAATCAGAGAGCTATTGAACCAGAAAGATGGGGCAAAGATCTACTTAGAGATTGGAAGTGCCGGGAAAAACAAAAAGGTGAAACTTACCCTCAAGGAATTGATTTAACTGACGAAACTAAGAAGGAAAGAGAGCTGATTGGGATCATAATTATTAGTCTACTATTCTTTTCTCATCAAAATTATGTGCTTGTCGAGTCCCCCGACCATAAAATTATTATACACCAGGTCCCCTAATAAGATGGTCATAGAAATTGACCCACAAGGAATTGACTGAGTTGACGAAAATGGGAAGTAAGAGAGCTTATGCGAGTCAATGTTCTTAGTCTAGTAATTTCTTCTCGCAGAGTTTAGATTGAGGACTGGCGAGTTCCAAACTGGAGGTTTTGACCTTCGCAGGTTATCTGTTTTTTCCCGGAGTCATTCGTTTTTTTACTTGACACTAAATTATGGGGTCACTATCTTTGCCATCAAAGTAGCGGTTTATGGAAACTCGTATAGAAAGGAGGTGCACGTAAATTCAAATATTTAAAGGTGCAGTAATTTTTGCTAAGAAATAATTAACCTTTAGAAATCCCGATCACAATCAGGATTAGAAAGGGGAAGGTTATGAAAAAAATAGTTGGTGTGAGCCTTATGGTTTTGCTCTTTTTGAGTATATCTTCGGTGGCTTCTGCTCGTAAGTTCAGCATCGGTGCTTTTGGCGGTTTGAATTTACCCATCGCTCAGGGAGATACCAAAAGCGGAGCTTTATTTGGGGTAAAAGGTAGAGTTAATCTTCTCCCCTTTTTGGCTTTAGAGCCCAATTACGTCAGGGCTCAATTTGCGGGCAAAGACTTAGAAGTCGGGGATAGATCTTTTGCGAGAGAAGGTGGAAATTTTAACTCGTTCGGTGCTGATCTTCTCTTTGGCACAATGTCAAGTTTGAGCAAAATGAAATTTTACGGATTGATGGGAATAAACTCCAATTCTTACAGCCGCCAGGGAATCGAAGACAAAACCGGATTGGGTTTAACGCTGGGAACAGGGTTTGAATTCTTCCCCACAGAGATTTTGAGCCTGGAGATCAGAGCCAGATATCATGCCATTAAGCTGGGGGATGGGGGGAGATCTCATGTTGAAATCTCCGGCGGCCTAAACTATTATTTTGGCAAAGAATAACCAAGAAAGGAGCAGAACCGGATGAAGATAAATAAAAAAAGCTGGACTTTATTAGCGGTGGCAATTCTTGCTACCCTGCTTTTGAGCGGCTGTTGGCTCATTGGAATTACTTTGGTGCTTAGTTATGATATAGATGATAAAGATGTTTCTACCTCTGCGCCTCTTAACGGCTGGTTAGTTGATTTGACTACAGAGCAGGATTGGAAAGACAACCAGGATAAGCTCGACGAGATTTACATTTTATACTTCTACGGTTGGATTAAAAACTATGAAGGTACTCCGGCAACCGGCCGACTATACGTCTACAAAGATACCTCTTTGCATACCGTAGCCGATGTCGAATCCCTTGCCACCTTGGTGTTAGATGGAATAGCCATAGGTGCGGACACCACTGAGGTTCCTCTTATCGCAATGGGACTTGAGCCCATCCGAGATCTTATAATGAAGGGCAAATTCGGATTGTATGCCATCGCCAAGGAAATTCCATTTGATATAAAAGTTTTTAATGCTTCAGTGGTGGTCATATTCGCTGTGGAGCCGTAGTATAAAGGTGCTGATTTCCCTTTTAGGGAGAATTTCTTTTGCAGTTTTTTGTCCCGACTTTGAAAATGTCAAAGTCGGGACTTTTTTTAGTGTCTGTTAGATACTCTCACCTGACAGACTTTGAGTGGAAAAAGCGGGGATACTTTTTTTACTCCGGCTAAGGTTTCCGCCATCGTCGATGAGACAGGGAAAAAGAGTCATATCACACATTCTTCTTGCCATTTTCCGGAAACCAGCTAAAAGTTTCTTGGAGTTCATACGAACGAAAATTGGTTGACTTTTTGTTTCTTTTAAGTAAATTGGAATCCGTTACGTTTGGAGTGGTAAATTATACTAAAGAGGTCTCTGAAAAGGTCAAGTAGCAAAAGGTTTTCTGGAGTGTCAAGCTTTAGCTTGACCTGAAACCTTCTTAAGAACAACGAACTTTTAATTCACATAAAGGCGAACACTCCAATCTCCTTTCAGAGACATCCCACAAGGAGGAGGATGTATGAAGGTAGTAATCAGCGTGATTAAGGCAGACGTGGGGAGCATTGGCGGGCATATCAAGCCCAGTCAGAAGTTAAAAGACTCTGTGACGAATTTCATTTTCGAAAATGGAATCAAGAAGGGTGAGGTAATCGATTATTATGTATCCAGCACCGGCGATGACATCGCTATTTTGATGACCCATCGAAAAGAAGTATTGAATGAAACCATTCATAAGTTAGCCTGGGATGCATTCGTGGAAGGAACCAGGGTGGCGAAAGAACAGGGGCTTTATGGTGCAGGACAGGATCTGCTGAAAGATGCTTTTTCCGGTAATGTGAAAGGGATGGGTCCTGCAGTAGCGGAGATGGAGATTGACGAGCGACCCAATGAGAGTTTTCTCTTTTTTGCCGCGGACAAGACCGATCCGGGAGCTTACAACCTTCCTTTATACTTAGGCTTTGCCGATCCCATGTATTGCTCCGGGCTGATGCTTTCTCCTTCCATGAGCAAAGGATTTAAATTTGCCATCATGGACGTGGAACATACGGAGGGGGATAGAGTGATCGAACTTTCCTCTCCTGAGGATTTGTACGACATGGCTGCACTTTTACGAGACAATCAAAGATTTGTAATAGAGCATATATATTCCAATAACACCGGCGAGATCGCCGCTTCGGTTTCCACTACTCGTTTGCACAACATTGCGGGAAAATATACGGGCAAGGATGATCCGGTTGCCTTAGTCCGGGTGCAAGGAGCTTTCCCCGCCACGGGTGAAGTTTTGGCTCCATTCTCCATCGGACATTACGTGGCAGGTTTCATGCGGGGAAGCCATACCGGTCCTCTGATGCCGGTCAAGGCAAATACGCCCATCTCATATTTTGATGGACCACCGGTGGTCTCCGCGCAAGCATTCTCGATGAGGAATGGAAAATTGACCGAGCCGGCGGATGCTTTCGATCAACCTTTCTGGGACTGGGTGCGGGATCAGGTATCGCAAAAGGCAATGGAGATAAGAAGACAGGGCTTCTCCGGCTGTGCCATGTTGCCTTATTCTGAGCTGGAATATGGCGGGATAGTGGAAAAGATGAAAAAGCTGGATGGAAAATTCAAGATAAAAAAGTAGAGAAGTAGGTTGATCCCGCATTGGACGGTATCGACAATCTGTTTATGTCAAGCAGGCTTCGGTATGAACCATGCGGTTCATACCGAAGCCATGCTTGACTTACAACCATGTTGCCTTACTCTGAATTGGAATATGGTGGATTAATAATGGATGTGTAGGTCGACCATGCCGAAGGCTGATCGACAATTTATTTCACTTGAGTGGGACAGGGATTGAATCCCTCTCCTAGCACAATCGAGGATTTGTTTTGTCAAGCAGGTTATACCATGTTTGACTTACAATGCTTGTAACTTCTGGAAAAGGAGATAATAAGAAAAATTCTTGCTAACGGTTCTAAATACAGAATGCCAATACCCGACTTGAAATCGGGTGAGCTTAACAAACGTTTTGTAATCACAGAGGGAGGACAAAATGTCATCAACAAAAAATAAAGCTTTTTACTTGTTCTTTATAATTCTCTCCTCTCTTTTGATCTCGACTGTAATCTTTGCGGTCGACAAAAGAGAGATTACCCCAATTGAAAAAGTAAATCTACAACCCCAGCCTATTACTTTGCAAAACCAGGATGATGGTAACGCCACCACCTGCGAGAACTGGTGGAAGGCAAAACAGGCAAACGATTTTGCAAAGGCAGAACGCATTCGGGCTATCTTAGAAGAGGAAGCCAAAAAAGTCTGGCGATCTCCAGCGAATAGTGAGATAATGGCTAATCTTCCACGTTTCAATCCCCCACAATTTGATTATGAATTGTTCAAACCCTATCGGTGGGGAAATGATGTTACCATAACTACTGGTCCGGTTTATTCTGGAATTTCTAGCGACTATGACACTAGTGGCAATCTATATGCAGCAAGGTGCACTACTTGGGTTGACTCCGGCAACGCCGATATCAGGGTGTACAAATCCGCAAATGGAGGAGGCGCTTGGTCTCACCTTAACGACATTTACTACCCAACCGGTGATTATAAGTTTTCTTATCCTGTGGTTGTCACGGGAAGCAATCCAAGTAAAATATATATTTTCGCTTTAAGCTCTTCTCAAAATGGTAATATTGGAGTGGCTCGTCTTAGTCGTAACGGAGTTTGGGAGAATTGGTATAACATTAAGGCTGATGCAGATACTATCACTTATTTTTCAGCTTGCACTGACGATGGTTCTCATCTGATGGTAGCTTACCAGAAAGATGAGAACGAACACAATATCCATAAGATCTATACCATTACCTCCACCGATTCCGGGACTACCTGGGGTAATCAGACATATATCACTGCTGATGGGCAACATCCGGACATCGCTTACGGTGACAGTGGATATGTCTATTTGACCTATGAAAGTACCATAAAGATAAGCGCAAAAAACTCTATCCCATACTATGAAATCCAGTCTTGCAAGAACACAAATTATTGCGCTCCCCTCTCCTGGCAGGATTTTCAAGCTCTCACCGATGATGATTACGATGATCATTATCCCAAGATAGCGGCTCTTCATACGACTCCCGAGGACACAGCTTGCGTCTGGGTAGCTTACAACCACGAATCGGGGGAGAAAGATACTTTAATTTATGACGACGGGACCATTGCATATCAATTCCCCTTACCAGACGCATATGGGGATAATTTTTTTAATGTCAGATTCACACCTGCCTGGGATTATTGGTTAGAGTCTGCCCAATTCTTATTCTTCTACAAGAAGGGAGCAGGCGGAATAAGGGTATACCTCTGGGCTGATACCAGTGGCTTTCCTGCTGAAAAAATCGATTCGATCGATGTCACAGACGCTAATGTCCAAGTCTATCCAAATTGGACCAATGTGAGTTTCACTGCCAAGGGTAAAGCTTTGACGGAGCGAGCAGATTTTCATATCGGCTATACGTTGCTTTCACCTTCAACCGATACCATTGCGATTCTTTCTGATGATGGGTTGCCTACGGGAACGGAGTACCGAAGCATAGAATTCTATGGCGGAACTTGGGGCACCATGTTTAATGATTGGGGTGTGGACTATAATTTTATGATCAGGGCAGTAGTAACGAGAATGCCAAGCACCGACTTACGATTTGCTTACAGCACCAATAGCGGAAAAGACTGGTCAAAAAATCACGAGCTGGCAAACTCTGGCTATGCAGACGAGATGGCAGCTAATTTAAAGTCTTACCGATCTTCCAGCAACCTGTATGTAGACTTATGCTATCTTAAATACTATGGTGTCGTTAAGTCGGGTTCGGATATCTGTTACGTCTGGGCAAAGTCTGATCGCCCGGAATATTTCTCTTCTCCTCCTGAGATTATAAACGAGCATTGGGCTAATTGGTCACCAGATGGCAGGGAGGTATGTCAGCTGACTTACCCAATCAAAAATGAATATCCAGGAATCGTCTATGCGGGAGCCCCAACAAAAAAAGATGAGGGGCGGAGTTTTGTTTTAGGTGGGTGGGATCTTTATTACAACAACTATTATTGGGTCGGGGTGGAAGATGAAACCGAACAAGAGGATTTGCCTACGGAATTTTCTTTGTCTAACAACTTTCCCAATCCGTTCAATCCAGTTACCAGTATCCGGTTTTCAGTTGCCGGTAGGCAGTATGCAGTCGGCAGTATGCAGACCAAACCCATCCCCGCCACTCAGGAAAAGGCAGTGAACAGGCAACAGACATCAAGCAATAGTCCCTACCCCACCGCCAAGGGAAAAGCGGCGGACGGCGGACAATGGACGGCGGACGGTTTTCCTCTCCACACCACCTTGAAAATCTATAATGTGCTTGGGCAAGTGGTGAGGAGTTTGGTGGATGAACCGAAGATGCCTGGAACATACGAGGTGATCTGGGATGGTAAGGATGAAAATGGGAATCAGGTTGTCAGTGGAGTTTATTTCTACAAACTTCAATCTGGTAACTTCACTCAAACCAGAAAGATGGTGTTGATAAGGTAGGTCACAACGGAGTCATCCTGAACGGAATGAACTACCCCGCCGCAAGCAGCGGGGTATCTATGGATCTCTAAAAGAGATCCATTTGGGTTGATTTGTGCAATACCTTATATTCCTGTGCTAGA
>Ga0315288_10006630_pt1 | contig 14680 bp, 13 predicted proteins | sample YL17G11_20_MG_FD_203454 | JGI IMG/M metagenome (GOLD analysis project Ga0315288, IMG submission 203454) | Sediment microbial communities from Yellowstone Lake, YNP, Wyoming, USA - YL17G11_20 | ecosystem: Environmental > Aquatic > Freshwater > Lake > Sediment | place: USA: Wyoming | collected... | reverse complement strand
AGCTTGTCAGAGCCATAGTTGTTCTGATACGAAACACCACTTGGAGATGTGGTAAGCTTGAGAGGCTTATAGTGAAGAACCTTTGTCGTCGAAACGCGGGTTTAGGCGATCCCGGAATGCCAATAAGAGACATGATTCAGAACTTCAAGCTTACAGGCAAGAAAAAGAGCGAATTTCTTGATGCGTTGAAACGGTTAGAACGAAGAAACATCATAAGAATCTGCATATAGACGCGTTTTGAACTCGCAGCATGGAGCGCGCGCAGGTTTTCTTAACTCTTCTGCAGAAATCCGTTGCCCTTTCGAAGGCCAATTCACGCTGTCAATTGCAGTGCAGATGAGATTCTATCAAAACAGGATCTTTCAAACGAAAGAGTGACTATTCTCCCAAATATATTCTTATGGGATCAAGTTTCCTTTGAGCCGGAAGCTCAGCCTCGGTTGGCTCCTGCGGATAGAGAAATCAAGAAAAGGTGCCCGTCGCGTGAAACGTAACGGTGTGCGACGATGGTAACTAGTTGTTCTTGGTTGTTTGCTGGTTTTGACCACCTTCAGACTCTCAATTATGCTCAGTGCTTTTTCGATGTGATCCTTCTCAATTCCTCTGTGGGTTACCATCCGTACACTATGTGCGTCTACGGCTATCACAAGCATATTCATTTCTTTTAGTTCAGAAACGAATTGACCGGAATCGACTCCGAGACTGCTGACATTGGCTAATACTATGTTTGTCTGCACTCTCCTCATGTCTACGGCAATTCCATCGATTCTATTGAGCTTCTCAGCCAAGAGTCTTGCATTTGCGTGATCTTCCTTTAATCTGTCGACCATTTTCTCAAGCGCAATTATTCCAGGGGCTGCCACTATTCCGGCTTGGCGCATTTCTCCTCCAAGGATCTTGCGCATCTTCCTGGCCCTGTTTATGAACTCTTGACTTCCCGCAATGATTGAACCGACTGGGCAGCTGAGTCCTTTTGATAGACAGAACATTAGATTGTCAACATGTTCTGTGAAAGCCCTCACATCAATTCCCATAGCAACAGCAGCGTTGAATATCCTTGCTCCATCCATGTAAAGTCCTAAGCCGTAATTGTGAGTGACTTCACCAATTGCTTTTGTCTCAGCAGGAGATACTATTGTTCCACCTGACCTGTTGTGTGTGTTTTCAATGCACACGAGAGTTGTACGTTGTCTTTGAATGTCTCTTCGTTCCAATATTGTCTCGATATCTCGCGGGTGCAATGCTCCCAAGTTACCCTTTATAAGCCAAGGCGCCAGTCTTGCAAAGGTTAAGAGACCTTCCTTCTCGTAACAGCAAATATGTGATCCGGCTTCTAGGATTACTCTATCTCCGAATTTTGTGTTGGTTAGCAAAGAGATTAGGTTGGCTTGGGTTCCACTTGTGACAAACAGAGCGTCTTCTTTGCCCAGCATTACTGCAGCCATGTTCTGCAGTTTATTGACAGTCGGATCCTCTCCGTAAGCATCGTCTCCAAGCCGTGCCTGCTTGATGGCTTCCAACATCTCTTCAGTAGGCAATGTCGCTGTATCACTTCTCAGATCGATTAGTTCATGATTTGATTTCATTCCAATACCTCTAACAAGTCGCATGTCGGATAAACAAGGCCAGAGAATGATTACATGGTCGCGCACGCTGGCTTCAGCCTTGGGCTTTCGTGCATTCAAGATTAAGGTCGCGAGCTACGCTACACTTGAGAAATGCGAGATGGCAGGTAAGGTGCGATAATCTCATACATTTCGTCCACAGTCAAAACGTCGTTTGGTAGCCCTACGTCATGCAGAGATTGTCCGAGTTGCGTTATCTGGGGCGACTTTATGTTTGCTTGAGCCAAAGTCTCATATTGCGAATAGACTTCTTTTGGATGTCCATCAAGAAGAATCTTTCCTTTACGCATGACAACGACTCTGGTACAGTTTGCAGCTGCGATTTTTTGGTCATGCGTAATTATGATGAGTGTCTTTCCTGATTCGTTAAGTTTCTTTAGCGCCTGCATCATCTTCAATGCTCCTGCAATGTCCAGCCCGCCAGTTGGTTCGTCTATTACCAGTATCTGGGGATTGAGAGCTGCTATCGTTGCCTCTGCTACGTATGTCTTTACATCACGTGGCAAATGCACTACGTACCAGTCCTTGAACTCTTCGATGCCGAAGTACTGCAATGCAGTGTTGACAGATTGCTGAATATCCTTCTCTGCCCATTTGTTGAGTTTTGGTCCATACGTCATTTCATCATAGACTGTCATGCTGAAAAATTGGTTGTCCGGGTTTTGGAATACGTAGTTTATGTGCTCGGTTAGTTTCTTAGTCGAGACTTTTTGTGCGTCTACTCCATCTACTATTACCGATGAGTCCTCGTTTGATGCTTTCAAGAGACCCACTAGATGGTATGCAAATGTGGTTTTGCCTCCGCCATTTTGACCAATCAACGCCACAAACTCATTCCGGTAGATATCAATGTCAATTCCTTTCAAGGCATGTACAGGCGGATGGACCTTGAATATGTGATGCAGGTTTCTAACCTTTATTATTGGTTCCTTGCGCTCATTTGTATCCGGCAATTGTGAAGGTTTTTCAGGGACCTCAATCTTCTTGTCTTTGAGCATTTCACGAAGTTGTGCGCTGGCCTCTTTCAAAGTATATGGAATTTCGATATTTTTGAAACCAGGTTTGCTCTTTCTAATCTTGAGGAAAAGCTGAGTGACCTCAGGAACACCCAATGATGCAACGGACTCGTGCTTAAAGACTTCTTTTGGTATGCCATCAAACTGAATTTTCCCTCCGTCCATGACAATTACTCTGTCAGCAATTTCCGCAGATGTCTCAATGTTCATTCCTGCCTCACTCAGGACTATTGTCAGTCCATACTTGTCTCTGAGGTCCTTTATGACGGAGTATACTTGACTCTTTCCAAGAGGGTCCAGCATAGCCACAGGATCAAGCATTGCTATTACCTTCGGTCTCATTGCGAGAATTCCTCCGATGGCTAAACTCTGCAATTCTCCGCCGGAAAGAGTGCCTGGGTTTCGGTTCTCGAATCCCTTCAGCCTAACAGCTTCCGCGGCGAAATTTACCCTCTCTTGAATCTCTTTTGATGAGAGACCGAGGTTTGCTGGACCAAATGCGAGATCATCCCCAACGGTAAGCGAAACCACCTGCAACTCTGGGTTCTGCAGGACAATCCCACAGTGAGTTGCCATTTCGACAAGCGTGTGTTCTTTTGTGTTGAGTCCGTCGACAATGACATCGCCCTCCATTCTCCCCGCAATCTCGTTCGGTATCAAACTGTTAAGAGTCTTAAGGAGAATCGAGTTTCCAGAGGTCGAGTCGCCCAGCACAACGTTGATTGTTCCCTGCTCGATCTCCAAGTTTATGTGTTCCAGCACCTTTTCCTCGCGTGCAATGGGAGTGAATGAAAGATTACGTATCTCAATGATATTCATGGATCAAAAATGATCATTGAATATGATATTTAAATCTTGTCGACCAGAACGCCGAATCTCACGAATCGTGCGCGCTATACTCGTTTGTCGTCCGATTGAACAAATCTGCACCTTAGCGGGCGGTGTCAAAAATGTAGAACCAGAAAGTATTAAATATATGTATATTCTATAAAATCCGGATTGGTGAGATAAGGAAATGAAATGGCAGTACAAAGTGATTGTGACTTTGGTTGTGGTTGTCGTATTGTTTCTGTTGTATCCTTACATAAAGGATTTCGCGGCAACAGTACCTTTTTGAAACGTCGGCTCGATGAACAGCTGGGAACAGAATAACTATGCGTGCGCTTGAACCAAGACATGCCTCAATCTTCCGTGGCTGTAGACTCAGGAAGTCTGCATGAACTCTATAGGAAGCCAACCGAGAGCTTCAGCTGACACTGAAGAAGAGAAGCCTTTCGTTGCCAAGAGGATTCCTTTATTTGAACGTTTTCGAACAAATGTATTTGTTGAATATTGCTGGGCCCCGACTTTTTACCATCGGTTGCACCCTTTGACAAAACTCGTGTTGTTCATGGTTCTTTCTTTGGCAAGTGCTTTCTACAGTGACATAGTTTTTCTTGCGGTGCTAGGATTAGTTTTGGTCGTCCTCGCTAAGGTAGTCAAGGTACCATGGTTTTGGTTCTCGATTCCCCTTTTTGTTATCTTCGCCCAGACTTTGACATTTGGACCGCTATCGTTCACGATGTGGCGTTCAGAACTTTACACTCACTATCCTCAGGATATTCTGAAGATAACGTTAATCCCGGTGACGGGGCCAGGTTTTCCAGTTTTCGGTGAACTCAGATTGACAATCGGTTCCCTGCTTTGGCTTAGCTCTTTGTGGCTCAGGGTTTTTGCAGGCATTGCTGCTGGGTTAGTTCTTTTCTTTACGACTTCGCCAGCCGAGGTTGCGAGTTGGCTTTCGACGATTGGGGCTCCAGCTTTTGTGTCATTCATTATCATGGCAGGTTTCAGGTTCATTTCCTATATTCAAAGGAAAATTGTGTTGATCATGCAAGCTCAAAGTCTGAGAGGTGTCATTTTTGCCAGCAGAAATCCAGCAAAAGTCATAAGATCATTCGCTCCCATAAGCATACCTCTCATGCGAAACATGCTTTCTATGACCGACGAAGTGACTATAGCCACACAAATCAGGGCCTTCGACACTCGCCGAAAGGTCTCTCCATATCGTCCTTTGAAGCTCACTCTAAAAGACAAAATCATTATCGTAACGTCTGTCGCTGTAGGGCTGGTCGGTTTCTATCTGCTCTTGAATTATGGTATCGGTTCACTGTAGGAACCAGGGACACGGATCAAACCCGCGTCGACACGCCGAAGGATAGAAACAAGTCTTAAATATCGGGAGTTTTGAATAAAGATATGAGAAAATCAGGGAGAATGAAGAAGAATTGTCAATATACAATAAAGAATCGCCGCACTTTGGCTCTGTTGAAGTGTACAAAGAAAAGAACCCCCTCCTGTACAAGTTTGCGACGAGCAAGGCCATTCTGACGGGAATAGTAGCTTGGGTAGTCGTTGGTTTCATCGGCTGGGTTCTCATAGTGCTTGGGTACCAGACTTGGACGACCGCCATTATTGGTCCAGCAGTTTCGGCTCAAAGAGTCTTCTGGGCGCTGATTGGCGACCTCTTGTGGGCACCGCCTTTGGTAGCTCTTGCTTGGCGAATCCATTTTGGCCGACCGGCTTGGACCGCTCCAAAAGGCCGGTGGGTGCCAGGCAAATACTATCCCATTTTCAGCCCCTACAACGTAGTCGGCATAGCTGTCATGGTAGCATCGGTGACCGCCCTGGCAGGCACTACTTACACTGGCGTTCCTCTGACCGACCTCGCATGGTTCTTGGGAGTCATGTGGTTTGGACCTGTCGTCGGTACAATAGCAGGAGTTTTCGCTCCTTGGACCCGAAGCGCTGTCTGGGGTGTCTATCCGGGTTGGCCTCCCCCTAACTGGATGCTAATTGAAATGGTAAGCATGTCGTCGATTCCAATCTTCTATTGGTTGCTTGTTGAAGGTGCAAGAGCAAAGGGGAAATCACTGTATCCACCAATGATCGTTGCTATGGTACTCACAAACCTAGAACAAAGATTCGTAGCAAGTGTCTTAACTGACGTCATAGAATATCCGATACCTGCATTGTACGCATCTTTCGCTGGCCAGATAAGCCGCGCAATAACCGACATCGTTGTGTATTTGATTGCGTTTTTAGCAGCCGAAGCGGTGCTAGCAACAGTTGTGGGAACCAAACGCGAGCAAAAAGCGCGCGCGCAATAGCTTCAAGGGGTAATTCCCTTTTTCTTTATTTGAGCTGATAGTGGAAATGCAATCGGATTCAGCGTGAGTGCACACCTCTGAGTAAGGAAGCGGGTGCGCAACTCTTCTGAGATTCCCTGTTTGGACTGTATCCACAGAAGACAATAACGCAGTTATGTCATTTTATATTCTCTTCTACAATAATGCGCGCGCCGTCATGAATTGTTGAAAAGCCCAATGATGTGAAAAGCTCAATTTTGTTGAGCCGTCTGCGTTGTCTCCAGATTGATATTCCTGAGAATCAGTTTTTTGATGCCGGCACTGAGTCTTCATCGCAGTGGTCGTATTGCCATATCACCTGAAAACGCTAGTAGGAATGCGTTCTGGAATAGAATTTTCATGTGCGAATCTGTATACAAGGATGGTTCCATAGAACAGAAGCGGCAGGCCAAGGACCAAAAGATCAAGATACAGAGACGTGTTCAGAATATGACCTACCATAAACACAATCAAAGTGATTGCGCAATAATTGTAGAATCTACTGAGATTCAGGAAATAAGCTGACAACCCAAAGAGTGCAGAACCAAAGCCGCCGACTATTATGGCTGAATACTCGTCGAAAACCCATCCCCATCCAGGATACAACATTGCTGATTGAAATATGATGAACGAAGACGCGAAGAAGAAGAGCAGAAAATAGAGGCCCTTATCCGCAAGCCAGGCAGACCGAGTTCGTATCACGTCAGCAAGTTTTCGATCGTGGACTCTTGGGATGGTTATTTGTTTTTTAGAAGTGAAGTATAGAAGGATCACAATGGCGACTGCGCCACTCCCAACTGCAACATTGTCAACTCCTAGGGAAAGCGCCAGTACAACTAGGGCAATCCCTATGAACATGTCTATCAATCCATCTTGGTGCCACGTAAGGTAAGCTAGTTTTCCCATTCCTTTTGGGCGGTCCTTCTCCGCGTGCCCTCTTTGAATACTACTTTCACGCATACATTAGTGAATAGAACTATCAGTCCGATATATAGGCGTATGATATTATTGGCAAGCTTAATAAAGCGTCTACAATATCCTGTCTACTTGCAATGAGGAGGTAGACTATTACAGATGCCAACAGAACCTATATGGATAGCAAGGGATTTGTCAAAGTGCAGCGGTTGTAGACGCTGCGAGATAGCATGTTCACTTTTCCATGAAAAACGTGTGTGGCCTGAAGCGTCAAGAATAAGAGTCTTCATGTTTGTTCCGGGGACAGACTTTCCGCATTTTTGTGCTCAATGTGAAGGATATCCATGTGTTGGAGCTTGTCCGACCAATGCACTATCGGTAAACAATGAAACAAGTGCGGTTCTAGTGGACCCTGAGAAATGTAGCGCTTGCGGTCAGTGTATTGATGCTTGTCCAGGAAGAATCCCGCATATGCATCCAAAGGAAAATCACATTTTGATATGCGACTTGTGTGGCGGAGATCCGCAATGCGTTAAAGCATGCCAGGAGGGATTATGGAATGTGCTTCAAAAAGTAGCTAGGACGTGGTATACCTACAACCAGACTCTATATGCTCGGAAGCCAGAGGAGATAGCCCGAGATCTGGCTGCGAAGATTTATGGAGAGCAAGGGAAGGAATTTCTATGATTCCAGGATATGCAGGGAAATGTCTGGAAGTTGATCTTTCAACCGGAGATATCAAAGACATCAAGTTTGCTGATGATGTTTTAAGGGAGTATGTTGGAGGCAGGGGGCTAGCTGCAAAGATACTGTGGGACAGATTGGGCAGTAAGTGGGAGACAGTGGACCCGCTAGGATCAGAGAATATCCTTTTACTGCTAACGGGCCCGCTAACGGGGTATTTCCCAGGAGGACGCACCTGCGTTTCCGGGAAGTCCCCTCAAAGTAATGGAGTCGTGGGCTCTACACTGTCCGGAGAGTTTGGCATCGAACTTAGATGTGCCGGGTATGACGGTATAGTCGTGACTGGTCAAGCCGAGGAACCCGTCTATCTGTATGTCAAAGATTCCGACGCCGAAATCAGAGATGCAGGTGCTGTTTGGGGTAAAGACGCCAAACAAACGGTTGCCGCCCTTACAAGAGAGTGCAGAGGGCTGCTTCAAGATCGTTTTCCAGGGAAAGGTGAGTGGAAAGAACCATCTATGTTGTATATAGGCCCCGCCGGAGAAAACAAGGTACGTACGGCTATCGTTGGTGCCAAATGGACGCATGCCGCGGGCTATGGTGGTTATGGAGCAGTTATGGGCTCCAAAAGGCTCAAGGCGGTGGTTGTTAAAGGCAGTGGCGCACTACCAGAAGTTAACAGTCTTGAAAAAATCCTGCAGCTGAATGAAATCGTTTCCGCAGACGTTTATCGAAACGAGCTTTGGCGAAGGTGGGGCACCGGTTATCTGGGTTATGAAGTTGCTTCGAAAAAAAGCTCCGAACCTGTGAAGAACTGGCAGGAAGAGTGGCATGACAAGAAGAGTCTTGGCGTCGATCAGTATGAGAACAAGTTTTGGGTCAAATCATACTGGGGAGATTTTGGCTGCCCCACGACTTGCCTGAAGATAGCAGTCATCAAAGAAGGAAAACACAAAGGAGCTGTAACAGATGCCCCAGACTATGAATTACAGGCGTATCTGGGTCCAAACCTGGGGATCTACACGCCTGAAGATATCGTGTTTCTTTCGTCACTTATTAACGACTTGGGTTTATGCGGGCTTCAGACAGGAAACACACTTGGTTTCGCAGCTGAACTATTTCAGAGGGGCATCCTCACAAAAGACGATCTTGATGGCATCGAACCAGTGTGGGGCAGCACCGAAGCCTTTGAAGTACTGGCAAGAAAGATAGCTCACAGAGAAGGTATAGGAGATATCCTTGCCGAAGGAGCAGCTCGAGCAGCACTAAAAATAGGAAAAATTAAGAACATAGATGTTTCACCATACGCCGTACATGTCGCGGGCATAGGTGTAGGCGCACACGGAATCCGCAGTGGGAAAGACTATCCACAGATCATTTCCTATGCATGCTCGGTTCAAGGCGGAGACCACACTTCAACAGCCTACTTGCCCCTTTCGGACCCTAGTAGTGAATTGGCGATGATCTTTCATGATTCAGCGGTCTATTGTTGGTTCAACATGTACTATTCAGAGCCAAAACTCAAGTTTGACTTCTACGAGGCTGCGACAGGCCAGGAATCGTCACAAAACGACTGGGACAACATCAAAGCTTTAAGGATTCTCCAACTTCAAAGGGCAATGCTGCTTTTAGGTGGTCCCGATTTGAAATGGAACCTCAAAACTCATGACGACAATCCGCAGAGGTTCTACGAGCCATTACCATCAGGACCTTTCAAATGCAAAACCGTCGACCGATCTAGAGTTGAAAAAGAGAGGAGACAGTATTATCAAGCTGTTGGCTGGGACGAAAATGGTATGCCGACAACACAAGTACTCAAGAAACTCGGACTCGAGAGTGTTGACACTGCTTTGAGAAAATTGCGTTGACGTTCTTATAAACGATCATCTTCACTGCCATCTGTAATCGAGATGCTTTTATTTCTTGAAGGGACCTGTTTTCGAAATATCGATCTCGATTACTGCTTAAGTATCAATGCTTATATCGCGCGCGCGACGAAGTGACGCCCGTCGTCAAACGGGCAATCGCAAACAATAGTTCTGGCAAACCCGCGTTCATAGAAATCATATGTTGTCCATACCCCATCTACGGAAAATGGATAGGTGGCTCGTAGGCTATGACTCGCGCGCGTTAAGAATACACTACAAAGTCAAGACAACTCGAAAGACTTGCTTATCACGCACGTGTTCTTCTTACAAGAGTTAAATAAGAGCTTGCGCTATAGTTTTGCGTCATTGTGTGGCTGGCACAGAATTGTATAGGGTGGCAGCATGAAAAAATCAGACCTTCAGACTCCTTGCCTATTGCTTGATTTCGACCTTCTGAAGTACAACGTCGAGTACATGGCGGAATACCTAAAGGGAAAGGACGTGGCATTAAGACCGCACACGAAGTGCCATAAGACTCCTATAATCTCTCATCTTCAGGTGAGGGCGGGAGCGAAGGGGATAATGGTTGCTAAACTTGGGGAAGCTGAAGTAATGGCAGAAAGTGGTATACAGGACATTGCCATCGGAAACCAAATCGTACAAGAAAGTAAAATCCGCAAACTCGTGGATCTAAATGACTATTGTGCGATTTCGGTAGCCGTTGATGATTTAGAGGCTGTGAACAGGCTCTCAAAGATCTCCTCTGAGAAAGACACCAAAATCAGAGTACTCGTAGAGGTTGACGTGGGAGACAAGCGATGTGGTGTGCAGTCGGCGAAAGCCGCAGTGAAACTTGCAAAGATGATTGACAAAGCTCCAGGTCTCGTATTTGAAGGAATTATGGGCTGGGAGGGTATGACCGCTTTCATCGAAGACCCCGAGGAAAGGAGAAAGAAATGCAACGAATGCTACAAGATGCTGATTGATACTAGAGACTTGATTGAGAAGGCAGGTTTAGAAGTTGAGACGGTCAGCGCAGGAGGAACGACTAGTTTCAACATGGCAGCTGAGTACCCTGGCATGACTGAGATAGAAGCCGGTTCATACGTCTTTATGGACAGGGCGCATCGCATCAAAGACGTGCCCTTCAAATCATCGCTGACTGTGTTAGCCACTGTTACAAGCAGACCTTGCAATGATCGGGCAGTCATTGACGCAGGGGGCAAGACTTTCTCAACTATCGGCGGCCTTCCGGTTGCCATAGGCATCACTGGTGTGGAAGTCTACAGACTGACTGACGAGCATGGTTGTATCAAGTTAGATAAGCCAAGTGTTGATCTGAAGATCGGGGATACTGTTGAGTTTATCCCCGCATACTGCCCACCTACCGTTAATCTACATGATAAGCTTTATGTTACCGAAGAAGACGAAGTGAAGTTCATATGGAATATAGAAGCTAGGGGAAGAATCGACTAGTAATGCATCGCACACGCGCGCATTGATGGTTGATTTGAACTTGAGTGTAGTGCGCGCTAGTCCTACAAGCTTGCCACTGCAGTAGGTCGGGACGTGTACCCTATAGGAAGCGATGCGACGCACAGGATATTTCAAAAGAATCTTTGATGCGATTGGTGCTTGTTTGTTAGCCCTTGATAACGCGCGGCGCCTAACAGTTCGCAAGCATTGTGAAATCTTGCATCGTATACTTCTCCTTAAATAGCCTCATTGCCAGTTCCTTCTCTTCTTCAGTCAGTTTTCCCCTCACTAATCGGATCCCGAAAGTCTTTTCGGTCTCTTCTATCAAGGCATTTTTCAGTTCCGGCTCATTGGGCAGATTGGGCATTCAACGTCCCGGTTTGCACGGTCTCGCAAGGAATAGTGATTGCCGTCGCTCGCATGTGAAGCAGTTCTGGCCGGCATTTCGCGGACACGATCTAAGCTAATCGCTAGGAAGCAGCCTTCAAAATAGATCCCCCATTTTTTTATTTCTCTTCTGGCAGGAGCATTAGATCGCGTGCTCAGCCTATCTGTAAACAAGATTCGTGAATACAGAACGATTTTGCAGAGAGCCACTCCGCACTTCTTAGCTCACTAGGACGTAGCAATTACGTGCGCGCTTAGAAAGCGGCTTTGGAGTTCCTTTAAATGTTTTTTGCTTTCAGAAAATCTTATAAATTGCAGCAGTCATCTCAATCAGTAAATCTGAATGGAAGGCAAGATCGATGCATGGAGTAAAATACATTGTCGAACAATCCAAAAAAGAAGACGTAAAATACTTTTTCGGAATGCAGGGCGGAGGAATCGCTCCTTTATTCAATGAGCTATATGGAGATCCAGACATAACGACAATACTGTCGCGACATGAACAGGGTGCTACTTTTGAGGCTGCCGGATATGCGTGGGTCACTGGAAAAGCCCAGATGTGCGGTGCAACCATTGGGCCGGGCGGTGTTAACCTAATATCTGGTCTGCACGTTCCTTTTCAAAATTCAATTCCCGTGCTTGCAATTGTTGATAATTTAGATACTTCGACATGGGGAAAAGCCGGCGTCCAAGAGGCCACCGGTTGGGGTCCAAGAAACATATCAACCGTCGACATGGCAACACCAACCACAAAGTGGGCGAAAACAGTCTTCAACCCTCAACTAATACCTGAAGCCGTGAAGAGAGCCTTCAGAATAATGTATTCAGGACGCCCAGGACCAGTTCTGCTCGATATTTGCTATGACATGTGGTTCGCAGATATAGACGCTGAGGTTCTGCCTCCAGAAAAGTACAGGCCAGTGTGCAGAGTAGCAGGAGACCCAGAAAAGATACGAGAAGCGGCCAAGCTTCTTCTTCACGCCGAAAGTCCAGTCATATTGGCAGGAGGAGGAGTCCGAATCTCAGGGGCCGAGAAGGAGCTACTGGACCTTTCCGCGTTGCTTTCAATCCCAGTTGCCACAACTATGATGGCTAAGGGCAGTTTCCCAGAGGACCACCCACTGTCTTTGGGTGTTACCGGCAGTTTTGGCCATGAACCTGCCAGAACCGTTCTTAGAAAAGGAAAGAACAAGAATGATGTTCTGCTCGCCATTGGAAGTATCTTTCAACAAGTGGCAACGTGGGGCTGGGACAAAGAATTCGGAGCGGAAAAAATCATTCAAATAGATATCGATCCAACCGAGATTGGAAAGAACTATCAAGTGCAAGTTGGCATTGTTGGAGATGCAAAACTCGTTCTAGGCGCCCTGCTCGAAGAAATAGAAGCTGACCTCAGAAAAATGGAGCCTCGAAAAACCAAGGAAATGGAAGAACATAAAAAGCAACGAATTCAGGCGATTGCCAAGCTTAAGTCCGAAACACAATATTACGCTGAACCAGAGAGCTTGTCAAATGCACTACCGATGTTGCCACAACGGGCACTGAAGGAATTAAGAGACTTTCTCAAAAAAGACGCCGTTGTTCTCACCGACTGCGGCAACAATCTGATTTGGACAGAACGTTATTTCCAGTCTTACCTGCCTAAGACCTTTGTCGTAGATGGCGGTCACACTTCAATGGGAGCCAGTCTGGCTCTAGCAATTGGTGCAAAACTAGGTGCACCCGACAGACAAGTAGTTTCCTGCATAGGCAATGCAGCCTTCCATATGCTGGGCCACGAAGTTGTGACAGCAAGCACGTACACGATTCCTGCCGTCTGGTTCATTCTTGACGATGGCATGCTTGGAGCGATCACTCACTACTGTTGTAAGTTCGGAACTGGAATCTGGGAACCAGAAAGATACGCCTCCGTCGATCTTTACGATTGGGACTTTGTCAAATTTGCTGAGGCCAGCCATTGCTACGGGGAACGCGTGGAAAAACCTGAAGACATAAAAAGCGCTCTCAAAAATGCTTTTGAGTCTGGAAAGCCAGCAATCATCGACGTAGCGATAGACATAAATGAGATACCGAAGGGCCAGCAATACAACTGGCAAGCCGTTATAGAAAAGCATCCTCATCTGCGAACAGCCAGAATTCCAAGGGAAACTTTCCCAAAGAAAGTCATCTAGAACTCCCGCTTTCTTTCCCATTTTGAACAATATGAAGAGCTGACTGGTGACTGCGCGCACAACATGAATTCCTTGTGAGAAAAACTCACTTGGCTTTCTCAAAGAGGTCGAAAAGAACATTCAATCTCTTCGATTTGACAAAGACAACTTTGTCCCCAGTGGGGTTAGTCAATGGTTCTTCGCCATATGGAAAGGTGAGCGTCGGGTCCTTATCCTTGATGTTCTTCAATGTCTCATTGATATTATCGACTCTCAATGCTATGTGATGGACAATCTCTCCATGTCTTTTTATGAATCCAGCGATTGAACTGTTGCGTCCAAAGTCGACGAGCAGTTCTATCTTAGCGCATTTCACGTCTTTGGCAGACAGAAAAATGAGTCTGAGTCTTCCTCCTTCCACCTCATGAGTTCTCTCGACCTTGAAACCCAACACGTTACAGAAAAAATCCATCACAGTATCCAATCGTTTTCCATTTACAGCGATTCCCAAGTGTTCGACGCCTATAATCAACCTTATCGCCCCCTGCGATCGCCCGCTAAGATGTAGTATCCAATTGGCTCTTAAGACTAACTGAACAGCGTGCGCAGAATCCCTTTCTTTCCATGCTACGGCTCAGCTGTACAACTAGAAAGAACGAGGCAGCATGTAAGCGCGCGCATTATGCCCACGCTAGGATCTGTGCGGTAAACGACTTCTGACCCCACTCAACGTCGCATAACATCCCACAATGTTATAAATCGGGTATGACATAATCAAAGGAACAGGGAATCGGGGGGATCGCATGTGATTGAGATCGAACCAGTCTCGGTGGATGGCCAGTTCGCAGTTGGATTGAAGTTCTATCTGGACACGATACCGGCTTTAATCATTCTGGGAAAGAGAGGGCATTTGGCCTGCGGCTATTTCAACATGGAAGTCGCATCACGCCTAGGTCTGGCAGCTGCACAGGTAACCGGGGTCAAGACCTTCGACGACATGTTGAAGGCCAACGTAATCGCCATTAGTCTTGAAGCTGCCAACATGGGGATCAAAGTTGGAATGAGTGGAAAAGAAGCTCTCAAACGGCTGATTGAAAAAGAATAGCTCGCGGCAAACGCGTAAGCCCGTTGCCAGTTTCAAACTTGATAGGATGTATTTCTGCAATCTCAATCGTGGAATGATGGGAAAGAAACTGAAGGATTCGGAAGCCCTTTTCTCTCGGCTTCTTTGCCACTTGTATAGGTGTGTTGTAAGTGTCTTGAAGCGCGCGGGCGAGTTAAATAATTGCTTTTCGGCTTTTGAAACGCTTCTAGCGCATGCTTTTTCTGGTCTTACGGCGCCTCTGTCGTGTTTTTCTCTTGGAAGACCAAAAGAGAAATGTGAGCTAGGCT
>Ga0315288_10006629_pt1 | contig 14681 bp, 10 predicted proteins | sample YL17G11_20_MG_FD_203454 | JGI IMG/M metagenome (GOLD analysis project Ga0315288, IMG submission 203454) | Sediment microbial communities from Yellowstone Lake, YNP, Wyoming, USA - YL17G11_20 | ecosystem: Environmental > Aquatic > Freshwater > Lake > Sediment | place: USA: Wyoming | collected... | reverse complement strand
TGAACACAGGAGGGGTTCCATTTCGTCAACAATGGTCTGAGCTTGCAGACTCAGCTCCAGCGCCCCGTGCCAGTCGCCCGACCGTGCGTGTGCCTCGATGAAAGGCAGCAGCTCCGGACCAAATGCAGCGGTGTACCCGCCGGCCGCAGCCTCGCGCTCCAATCGAACAACGGCATCCCAGTCGCCGAACTGCCTGGCGAGGTCGGCCTTTTGAAAGTAGTAGCACCACGTGTGCGGGGGCTCGGCCCCAAAAACATCGCGTGCAGGCCCCGAGGCGGAAGAGCCCCGGAGAATGCGGGAGACGTTTGAGACCGCGGTCAGCTGCTCCTGATTTTGAGCGTAGAAGGGCTGATCCGCGTAGACCGAATCCAGGACCTGCAGGCATCGGCTTTCCCCCTGATGGACGATGGCGATTGCATCCGACGTATTCCCGGTGAACTTGAGATTCCGATCCTTGTATGAGATGGATTTGTCCGGCCTGAGTTCAAAGTTGAGAAAGCGATCGTTCGTGAAGAACCAGTAGGGCAGGATGCCACGATCGACCGTGCCGGGGTAGAGCAGATTCACGGCGAAACTGGCATCGTAGCCGGGGATGGAGGCAGACGGCTGTTCGAATGAAATCACCGCGGTGCCGGGCGCCAGGGCCGGAGCCCGCCAGGAAAGCTGCCAGTAATACTCTTTCTGCACCGCCCAGTCCAAGCGATAGCGGTTCACTACAAGGACCTGGGTCGTGATCGACAGGGCCAGAAGAACAGAAAGCAGTGCCCGTTGCATGCTTGCCCGTATGACGCCGGTTATGAGGCAGATGACAAGCACGCCTGCACCGAGCATCGGCGCGAGGGCAAAGCGATCATCCCAGCGCCCCTGCGCACTGAGCTGCTTGCTAGTCAGCCATATGGGCAACGCGCCGACAACGAATGCCCAGAGACCGAACAAGACCATCGACCGGGGCGGAGTGGGAGACTTGGAGTCAGTTTCGCCTCCGACCGCATGAAAGAAGGCGAAAACCAGAGACAACAGGGTCCCCATGCCAAACGCGAGCCAGGCGATCTTGCCCTGGAAGGTCCACGCCCCGGGATCGCTCAACAGCGAAAGCCACACGTGCAGAGTCGAGTAGATCAAATCGAGTACCGCCCGCGTCAGCACCGCAAACAACCCTGAGAGCAGCGAGACATCGAAATCTTCAAGCAGCTTGAAATCCCCGGCATAGTTCGCAATCGGTATCGTGGAAGGGAAGACGATCAACCTCCACCAAGAGTAGAAGGCGAGGATCAAGAGGTACGGAAGCGCGAGGGTGAATACTCTTCGGGTTGCCACAGCCCGTGTAACGCCGCGTTCGCGCGCAATGAGGAGCCAGAGCAGCAGCGGTCGGATGAGCTCGAGACCAACAAAGTACTCGATGGTAAATATATGGACAAATGCGGCCATCCAGGAAGCCAGGCCGAAGATCCACGCGGCCTTGGTCTTGCGCGTGGCGAGCACCATGAAGTAGATGGAGAGGGCGAAGACGAAAAACGCCGTGAAATGCCGATTGTAGGCGCCGGATATGGATTGCTGCAAGAAGCCCGGATACACAAGTACCAGCGCGCCCAACCATCTCAGGTAGGAACGCTGCCGGGGCCAGATCTCCTCGAGAGCATAGTAGAGGAGCAGGATCCCGCCCCATCTCAGCAGAAACGTGACCGCGTGCCAGGCGAGGGGGTTCAGCCCAAATCCGGCATACATCACCTGATACGGCCAGGCGAACGGCCGGTCAAATGCGAAATAGCCCGTGAACAGCGCCGGATCGCCCGCGTTCAGGAGGAAAGCCACCTCCCAATCATCCCAGTAATATCCCAACGACGGGATGGCATACAAGTAGGTGAGCAGTCCGATCAGCAGCGTGATCGCGGGATAGAAGCCGGGCCAACCCGCCAATCGCCTCAACTTGACGAGTTCATTCCCCCAGCGTCCAGTTGTCCTGTGATTCATGGGTTCAGCCTATCCGGATCGAAGAGAAAAAAGGGGGGCTCGGAATCGAGCCCGGCCGCGGCACCGTCGATCAGGACGGGCTTGCTTTGTCGTGCGTATCATCGAGCTGAAGGCCCCGCAGGGCTTCGTCCAAGTCCATTCCCTCGGAGCGCATACCCGGCACCGGCGTACCGCAGTACGGGCAGATGTTCCAGGGAAGCTCCATCAACCTACTGCAGTGGTGGCAAGCCTTCTTGAGCTTGGTATGGCAATTCGGACAGACCTGCCAATCCTCTTTTACTCGTCGCTCGCATCCCGGGCAGAGCGGGAGTTCTTCCAGCGCTTGCAGCAGGGATTCCTCCTCCAACGTATGCTGGTATTCGTCTTCCAGAGTGCGCGCCGGGCGCAAGATCAGGTAAACGAGAACTCCCGGAAAGTTGAGCACGGCTACCAGGAGGGCGGAGAGAATCTGGACGAGCGGATCACGCGAGCGTCGTCGGATGTCCCTGTACGACCAAACGACGAGGGAGATCCAAAGGGCGACAATGAAGGCGCCGCCAAAGGCGGTCAGAATGAGTACGATGTTGCTCAGGAATGATGGATCAAACAGCATCGCACCTCCTATCCGCCCGCAGAAACACCGACGATCCCGCCTTCAGTGAGACGCCGCAAATCCGAAAGGGCGTTCTCTATCTCCTCGGCCGTCACAGCTCGATCGTCATCGCGATGCCGCAGCTGTCCCGCCCGGGCTCTCTGCACGGCAAGATCACGGATCGATGCGCCCTGCGACAAGGCATCCTTCACCAGGGCCGCGCCCTGAGAGTAACCGATCAGTGGATTTAGGGCGGTGACAAGAATGGCGTTGCGGGCCAACCAACCCTCGGCCTTCTCCCGATTTGCCGAAAGTCCTCGGACAGCCCTTTCTGTAAAGGCATTGATGGCCCCAATGAGCACCTGCATCATCTCGAAGAGATTGTGCGCGATGACCGGCATCATTACATTGAGTTCGAGTTGGCCCGCTTGCACCGCGAAAGCGATCGTAGTGTCACAACCGACGATGTGAAACATGGCTTGATCGAGCATCTCCGCCATTACAGGATTCACTTTGCCCGGCATGATGCTGGAGCCGGGCTGGACGGCGGGAAGACGAATCTCATCCAGACCGGTGGAGGGACCGGAAGCCAAGAGGCGGAAATCATTGGCAATGCGTATCAGCGTCAGCGCGAGCGTACGCATCGTGGCGGAGAACTCCGCCACGTCGGCCAGTGACTGCATGGACTCAAACAGGTCATCCGACTCGGTCAGCCTCAGCCCGCTCAGGTCGGAAAGGCGCCTGACCATGCGCGGGTGATATTCCGGGTGGGCATTTAGGCCCGAGCCCACTGCAGTGCCACCGATCCCCAGACGCCTCAGGCCCTCCGCCGAACGTTCGATGCGCTCGGCATCACGCCCAACGGCTTTGGCGTAGGCGCCAAACTCCTGGCCAAGCCGTACTGGCACAGCGTCCTGAAGGTGTGTGCGGCCGGATTTCACGACCCCGTCGAACTCCCGCGCCTTGAGTTCGAGGGCGGACTGCAGAGCCTTGATCGACGTCAGCATCTCATCAAGACGCCACAGGGCGCCCAGTCGTATGGCCGTCGGTATGGCGTCATTGGTCGACTGCGCCATATTGACATGGTCGTTCGGATGGACAAAATACTTGCCAACCGCGCCCCCGAGCAGCTGTGTGGCACGATTCGCGATCACCTCATTGGCGTTCATGTTGTGGCTTGTTCCGGCACCGGCCTGGAAGGGATCGACGACGAACTCGGAGTCCCACTTCATGTCCATGACTTCTTGAGAGGCCTCGGCGATCGCCCGCGCCAGATCTCTGGCCGCTATCGTCTTTCCATCGACCTCGCGGTCATGGAAAAGCCCAAGATCAGAATTAACTTCGGCGGCCGCGCGTTTGACCAGAGCGATGGACCAGATGAATGCCCGCCATGGCCGCAAACCCGAAATGGGAAAGTTCTCCACAGCCCGGGCGGTCTGGGCGCCATACAACGCCTGTGCTGGCACGGACATTTCCCCCAAAGAATCCCTTTCAATGCGGAAGTGCTGGCTTGTCATGGCTCCTCCCACTCGCACGTGGAACCCAAGACCCTGCCCCCCAAAGAGGCACCGAAATCTGCAAATCAATTGTACACCGTCAGGGTGTGTGAAAATCGAAGTGCCAGTCGGCGCCGTCAGACCATTCATCGCTCGTTTCGCCAAGCACCTGGAAGAACGTACGGCCTGGGCGCAGAGCGAGTGGTTCGCCGGAGGGCGTCGTGATAATGAGCGGCTGATTGATGTCTGTGCGCACCCACCGCGCCGGCAGGCCAAGGCCATCCCGGAATACATAGGCGCGTCCGGAGTCGATCAAATCGATATGGTAGATCTCGTCGTCCTGCTCACTTGCGTTGGCAAATGTGTGCGCCACATAGATCACGACCACATTGTCAGCGAAAACCTGGTCTCGTGACACCGAGTCCACCAGGGGCGAGTAGGTCTGGGGGTCGTCCACGCAGTTGTTGATGTAGCGCAGGTCCTTGCTGGCGCTGGCCTCTTGGTAGCGAAGATACCGGGCTGCGGGGGCATAATATTCCCAGTAGTTGTAGTCGCACCGCGAGTAGTGCGTGAAGATGCGCTCAACGGTGGCTCCCGCCGCAGGCGGGCTGGCACTGAAGGCGGTGCCCCTCAAGTTTGGGCGCGAATTGTCGCCGGACTTCCGCGCGAGGCAGTCCGCGAAGCGCGTCGAGTCAAAGAAAGTCTCGTAGTGGCGCACATCCGTAATGAGACTGCTGACCCTGTGCTGGAAGAACGGCGGGCATGATCCGTACCCGGGAACCACCATGAAACCCTGCAGCTCTCCGCCCAGGAAGTAGGTGTATTCGCGTGGATCGGCGTAGTTGAAGACATAATACGCGTGATACATACGCGTGATGTGCTCGTCGAAGTAGCGGCCGGAACGGACAGGCCCGATTTGTGAGGCATCATTGCCCAAGAAGATGCCGATGAAACGCGTGTAGCCCCACTCGATGTAGTACTCGAAGACTACGTCTGCCTCGTTCAGGCCGTACTGGGGACGAATATCGCGCGGGTAGTTCGATATCTTGATCGCCAGTGGGCGCCGCTCCAGGAGGGCGGGGTCGGGCGCGGGCAGACCCGTCAGGGGATTGAGAGGCCAGTCCGAGGCAGCGATGTCGGCATCAGCCACCGATACATCAGATTCGAAGGCAGGTTCCAAGCTAGGGGACGCCGTCGGCGCCGGCACAGGGCCCGGATCACCATAGCTAGCCGCACTATTCATGGGTTGAAAGGCTGTCGGCTCGAGCGCTTCTTGGCCATCCAAGGACGCCTGCGCGGGGACTTCAGCCGAGGCGCAAGCGCACAGCATTGACAGCCCCAGTATACATATCCCAAGAGTTCCCCAGCGAGACAACATGGACGTGAGGATTTTACCAAACCGGGGCACCGCCACTGCGAATCCAGCATTGCAAAGCTGATAGAATTCCACCGCCATATGGCCATTCTTGTCACCGCAGTGCTCTTGCTCGGCGCGGCAGCGGCCCTCGCGATCCTTCGCGTTGTTCAACCTCGTTTCCGCCACGACTGGCTGCTCGCGATTGCCGCGACCTCGGCGGCATGGCTTAGTGTATTGCTTTGGGTGCCACGGCTGCCAATTGGCCTGCTTGTCCCTCTCTGGCAGTCTACGGGGTCGCTGAATTCCTTTGCGACCTTTATGGTAAGCACAGCATCCTGGCCTTACGCTCTTGGCCTCGTCTCCGTGGCGCTCGCAGTCGTTCTGACCGCCCCGGCACGACCGAACTTCCCTAGCCCATCCAGTTGGACACTCTGCCTTTGCATCGCAGGCCTCGGGGTGCTCGCCGTTGCAGCCGAAGGCCCGCTGACCTTGGTCTTGTTCTGGGCAGGTCTGGATCTGGTGGAGGCCGGTGTCCTGCTGGCTCGCGCCGAGAAGCAGTCCTCGAGCCGGCAAGTGCCCTACGCGTTCACGGTACGCCTCGGCAGCATGGCGTTGGTACTGTTTGCCCTTGTGCTCGGCGATACAGTTGAGACCGGCGCAGGATTTGGCGAGATCCAGGGACCTGGTGCCCTGTTGCTGCCTGGGGCGGCACTGCTGCGATTGGCGGCATTTGCTGTCCCATGGCCGAGGAGCCTGTCGTCGCCTGCAATCGACGAGGTTGGGACGATTTTGCACTTTGCTGCGGGCGCTTCGGCAATCGCCTTCTTGTCCCAGATGAGACCGGAGGCCCAGGGCAACGCGCCGGGGCTGCTCGTGGTGTGCCTGGTCGCCGCACTCTACGCGAGCTGGATGTGGTTGCGGGCCCCGGACAGTCAGTCTGGCAGACCGCTTTGGATACTGGGTACTGGCAGCCTTGCGGTTGCGGCGGCGCTTCGCGGAAACCCGATTGGGGCTACCGGCTGGGGCGTTGGTATGCTGCTTGCCGGGAGTTCGCTGTTCCTAGCCGCGATACCAGAGCGCTGGATGAATCGAGCCCTGCTCCTGGGACTCTGGATGTGCTCCAGCATGCCGGTCACTGTAACGGCCGCAGCTTGGGTAGATGGAGGCGGCGTATCGGATTGGATTGTTCCCGGCTTTCTGATCGCGCAGGCCATGTTGCTGGCCGGTTTGTTTCATCGGGCGCTGAGGCCAGACATGGGGACTTCGCCACGAATCGAGGTGGCAGCCCTGGGGGCCATCTACCGCGCCGGAATCAGCTTGCCCATGGCTGTGGGCATCCTGCTGGGAATCTGGGGTTGGCCCGGTGCGTTTCAGTTGGGTTCACCTTTGGCAGGCGCCGCCGTCATCTTCCTGGTCGCAGCCCTCGTGTGGGCAAAACGACGCTTCTCCACACTCAATCCTGTCTTGGACCAGTGGTTTGCACCAGCATGGCCTAGAGGTTCGTCTTTCATCGAGGGCGAGTTGAACCGGCTCGAGGCCGGGTTTCAACGCGCGGCCGGGGCGATCACGCGCACCATTGAAGGGGAGGCCGGCATTATGTGGAGTATTCTATTCCTAGTGCTGTTCGTTTCGCTCATCTCCAAGGGGGATCGCTGACATGCCTGCGCAGGTCCTTGCCTGGGCTGGCGTGGGCATCGTAGCCGCGACATCAACGGGGATTCTCCTAGCCCGGGAGTGGCGCTGGCATCTTGGGCTCATGGCGGCCCAGTACCTTGGGGCCGCGGTTCTGGCATCCGGACATTGGCCCCTCGGAATGGCCGCGGCTTTGCTCGTGACCGGATGGATGACCATCGCTGCTCTCGGCATGACGCTCACCGCGCTTCCCAGCCAAATCGACCCCACTGAGCGATCCTGGCCGCAAGGCCGAGCCTTCAGATTGTTCATGGCCGGGATGATCTTCGTGCTTGCAGCTGGACTCACGGGTCGGGGTCAGAGTTCCGTTGCCGGAATCGGCGCGCCGGCGGTCGCGGGGTCCGTATTGCTGGCCGGAATCGGGTTCCTGCAGCTTGGCACCAGCTCCCAGATCACTCGCATCATCTTTGGTCTCCTGACCGTCTTGGCAGGCTTCGAGGTGTTCTACGCGGCCGTGGAGGGCTCCATCCTAGTTGCTGGAATGCTCTCGGTGGTGATACTGGGACTGGGCCTCGTGGGCGCCTACCTCTTGAATGCCTCGTTTCCGGAGGATGCTGCTTGAGCGCACCGGCCCTATGGATCGCAGTTCCACTTGTGGTCGGCGCCATGGCGCTATTACTCTCCACTGAACGGGCGGCGGCGCTGGTCGGCGGCCTTACCTGCCTGACGCTCGCACTGATTGCGCTGGTGGTTCCCATCGATGCGGCACTGCTGTTCGGTCCATTTTCACTGAAGATTGGCTCCACCGCGTCGCTTCTAGGAAGGAGCCTGGTTATTCCGGCCTCGGAAGCGCCGCTTCTCGCGATGCTCTTCGGGCTGGGCGCCATGTGGTTCTTTGGGGCTGAAGCTGCGGGCGTGGCGCATAGGCTGGTACCTGTTGGAATGATGATCACGGGGCTCTTGATCGCGTCACTGGCTGTCCAGCCGTTCCTCTACGCAGCCCTACTCATCGAGATGGCGGCCCTGGCGGCCGTACCACTCCTGGCCCCGCAGGGAAAGGCTCCGGGCAGAGCCGTCGTAAAGTTCTTGACCTACCAGACACTGGGCATGCCCTGCATTCTCCTCGCCGGATGGCTGCTCGCCGGGGTCGAGACCAGTCCCGGTGATCTTGTACTGACGATCCAGGCAACGGTCATGCTGAGTCTGGGATTTGCCTTCCTGCTGGCCATCTTCCCGCTAGGCGACTGGATCCCGGGGCTGATGGAGGAAAGCCACCCATACGTGACGGGGTTTGTATTGTGGCTCCTGCCGAACACGATCCTTGTTTTCGGGCTGAGCTTCCTGGACAGCTACGCATGGCTCCGAGCTTCCCCTGAGATCGTCTCCGGCCTCCGCTCACTCGGCCTGATCATGCTCGTATCAGGCGGAATATGGTCGGCTCTTGAACGCAACCTAGGGCGGATGATGGGACACGCGGCCGTTGCTGAGACCGGATTGATCTTCCTTGCTACTAGCCTGGCTACAGCCAACGGAAGCGATACGATATTCCCCTTTTTCATCCCGAGGGGACTCGGGATGGCGCTGTGGGCATTGTCCCTAGCCGTCGTGCATCGCGAGAATGCGGCGCTAGATTTTTCCACCCTAAAGCGGATCGGGAGCACACACCCCTGGGCGGGAGCTGGCCTGGTGCTTGCTTCCCTATCCGCCGCAGGCTTTCCCCTGCTCGCAGGCTTTCCACCTCGGATCGACGTGTGGAATGGGCTGGCACACGTGTCAGGCTCGTCCGCGCTCTGGTTCCTGCTGGGATTGACGGGCCTGATGATCGGCGCCGTGCGGCAGCTGGCATTGGTCGTGGGAGCGTCGAGCGAGATGCCGACATTCCCTCAAGAAGACGTGCTGCAGCGCGGGATGCTCGCTGCAGGGATGCTGGCTCTCGTCGTGCTGGGCTTGTATCCGCGGGCCGCGAGCTTTCTCATTGTCAGACTGCCGCTGATGTTCGAGCACTTGGCCCGCTAGGCCTTCGACGGCCGGCCGAGTCCGCCGCCAACCCGGGACAGACCAATCATGCCGCCGTTTGGGGGCGACAAGCAGATGCTTGAAAGAGGGGGGCAGTATAATTCGGCAGCGGGCGGAGGAATCCATGGAATTCGAAGAAATCATCAAGAAGGTACAGTGGCTTGACGATCAGGAGCGAAGGGGCCGAGCTGAGCTCAGCGACCTGAGCGGCCGAGCAACCGGCCTCAACACCAATATCAGCGCTATTGCACAACAGCTCAAAGGGCTTGCCCAGCAAGTGAACGATCTTTCCATTGCCGCCGCCCGCATTGAGCAGTTCGATCAAATGCTGGCCAAGCATCGCATCGACGTCGCGAAGTCCGTCGAGACCATCGAGAAGAATGCGACGCGCCGCGAACAGGAGGCCACCAAAGTCCACCGAACCGAAATGGAAGAATTCCGCAAGATCGTTTTTGATGTTCGGACGGCGGCGTCTGCGGAGCAAACAGCGCGCAAGGACAAGACGCACGAGGACCAACGACGGATGATGACCCTGCAGGATCTGGGGACGGCAGTCGAGGCAGCCGTACGCCTCAGCAAAGAAGTGCAGGAAGCACACAAAGGGCTGGAGGAAACGCGCAGGCAGGACGCAAAGCGTTTGGCCGACTTGCAGGCAGAACTGGCCTCCGTGCGCAAGCGCGCGGACGACGCGCGCGAAAAGGGCGCGCTCCATAGTGACAACCTTCGCAACCTAGAGAATCGAATCAATGAGCTTCTTGAGACCGAGACCAGCCGCCACGAGCGACACACTGCTTTGCTGCAGCAACAGGCACTCCAGCAGATTGAGAGAGACCGGGCCTGGAAGGAGTGGCAGGCGAAGTACGAGCGCTTCACGGCGCAGGCCGGTGGCGCCGAGAGCCAGCTCGCGGCATTTGAAGACTCCATTCGGGCCGCCAAACAGGCGCAAGAAGCCTATGATGGCCTGAATCAACGGCTCGAAAGGCGAATTGCAGAGATCGGGGAGATCCAGCGGCTCGCAGATGAGCGCATCCGGCAGGAATGGATCGCCTTCAAGGCCGATGAACAGAAACGTTGGTCAGGTCATACCCTTGCCCAGGACGAGTCGATCAGGGAGCTTCGCAAGAATGTGGACAGTACCGAGAAGCGCCTGGCGGTGATCGATGACGCCGCCCAGACCATGCAAGACCAGCTGCAGCAGACGACCGAGGTCACGGAGAAACAGCTGCAGGAACTCATGAACATTTCGCAAGATTGGCTGTCTGCGTACGAGCGGATAATGGGGCACTCCAAAGCCAAGGCGAAGAAAGCGGTCCGCTAGGGGTCTACGCACGCGGATTTCCACTGGCTCCACCGCAAGGAAGAAGGGCATATCCAAACCGGAATTCGTGTGATAGGCACCGCGGGTCATGTAGACCACGGCAAGTCGACGCTGATCGAGGCCCTCACCGGCACACATCCGGACCGCCTGAAGGAAGAGCAAGCCCGGGAGATGACCATCGACTTGGGCTTCGGCTGGCTGACCCTGCCGGATGGCCGAGAGATCGGGATTGTCGACGTGCCGGGGCACCGTGATTTCATCGAGAATATGCTGGCCGGCATCGCCGGGATTGATGCCGTGTTGCTGGTGGTCGCGGCTGATGAAGGCGCTATGCCCCAGACAGCCGAGCATCTGGCAATCATCAACCTGCTGCATATTCCAGCCGGTGTAATTGCGCTCACGAAGGCGGACTTGATCTCAGACAGCGATCTACTGAACGCTGTTGAGGCCGATGTGCGCGCGGCGGTCCGAGGCACCGTGCTGCAGGATGCACCGATTGTACGCGTCTCCGCCCGAACCCGGAGCGGACTCTCCGAACTTCTGTCCGCGACGGCAGAACAGCTCAGTCAGCAGCCAGAGCGACCAGATCTCGGCCGGCCGCGGCTGGCAATCGATCGGGTCTTTAGCATGGAAGGATTTGGCACAGTCGTGACCGGTACACTTGCCGACGGTCAACTGGCGGTGGGCGATGAGGTGCAGGCTCTTCCCTCAGGTCTGCGCGGCCGCGTGCGCGGCCTCCAGAACCATCGCAGGCAAGTGCCACTGGCTTTCCCCGGTTCCCGTACAGCCGTGAACATATCGGGCATACCAGCGGAGCAAATGCGACGAGGTGAGGTCCTGATCCACCCAGGACAGTACCAAGCGACGCGCCGCGTAGATACGCGATTCCGGCTGCTGGCAGGGGCGTCCACTCACATGGTGCACAATCGCGAGGTGAAGGTATTCATCGGTACCAGCGAAAGCATGGCCACTCTCCGCCTGCTTGGAACCGACGAGTTGAAACCAGGCGAGGAGGGCTGGGTCCAGCTCGAATTGCAGAAGCCGCTGGTCTGCGCGCGAGGGGACGCCTTCATACTGCGCCGACCCTCTCCGCCTGAGACCCTTGGAGGCGGGACCGTCATCGACGCGCACCCGGAGGGCAGACACAAGAGATATGAGAGGAGGGTAATTGCGTCGCTGGACTCCCTGGCGGCGGGAGACGCCGCAGGCATCCTATACGAGGCCAGTCTTGCCCTCGGGGCGGCCACAGTACGCGACATCGTGCAGCGCTCGCACCTCTCTCTGGAGGCGGCGGACGCAGCGCTGAGCAGTCTCCTGCGCGGCGGCAACCTGCTGCCATTGGAAGGCGGCGACATTTCCGCCGTTGGCGAGCAGCTTGTTGTCAGCCTTCAAGACTGGCACACGGTGAGCGGGAAGATCCTTCGAACCCTCACCGGATTTCATGCGAAGTCTCCACTGCGTGCAGGCGTGCCGCGGGAAGAGCTCAAGAGCCAGCTTGGGCTATCGACCAGAGCGTTCAACGGCGTGGTATCGCGCAGCGTGGTCGAGGGGAGCCTGGTGGAACGCGGGAAGCTATTGGCCCTGCCGGGGCATGAGATCCGTTTCGATGCGACAGAGGCAGTGGCCATAGATACGCTCATGCGGCGCTTCGAGGCAAGCCCGTACGCGCCTCCGAGCATGAAGGAATGCAAGGAGGCCGTCGGCGAGGAGGTCGTCGCGGCGCTCAGGGAGTTGGGCAGACTCGTGGCAGTCTCGGAGGATGTGATCTTCACGAAAACCGACTACGATTACATGGTGACAGCCATTCGCACTGCCCTTGAGCGCAACGGGCGGATAACGCTGGCCGAGGTGCGAGATCTCTTTCGCACGAGTCGCAGATATGCCCAAGCTCTATTGGAGCACCTGGATGCAATTGGCATGACGCGGCGCGACGGCGACCTGAGGGTTCTCCAGGCCTAGACCGCTGCCGCAGCCGGAGGCGTGGAGCGACGGGCGTGCCACCAGCCTGCCAGTCGCCCGCAAAGGATCCTAAATGTGTGGAAGATTCACACTGGCGGCCGAGGAAGCCGACCTCGAAGCGGAATTTGAGGGGGTCCAATTCCCTGCGCACTTCGCCAAGCGCTACAATATCGCCCCCTCACAACCCGTGCTGGCGATCCCCAACGATGGCAAACGAACCGCGGATTTCTTCGTCTGGGGGCTGGTCCCATCGTGGGCGAAGGATCCATCCATCGGGAATCGACTCATCAATGCACGCGGAGAGACCCTGGCGGAGAAGCCTGCATTCCGAGCCTCCTACAAGTACAAGAGATGCCTGATCCTGGCGGACGGCTTCTACGAGTGGAAATCAACGCCCGGTACCAAGCTGAAGGTGCCACACTATATCCAGATGGCTGACCGAAGGGCCTTTGGGCTCGCGGGCTTGTGGTCCGAGTGGCACGCTCCGGATGGCTCCGAGCTACGCACGTGTTCAATCGTGACGTCGACCCCAAACGCGATCCTGGCTCCCATTCACAACCGAATGCCGGTGATCCTGCGTGTTGAGGATCGCCCTGCATGGCTGGATCCCGCTCCGAAATCGCCCGAAGATCTTGGGCGATTCCTTCAGCCGTATCCTGCAGGGCGGATGCGCGCGTTCGCAGTCACCACGTTGGTGAACAATCCGGCCGTCGATCGAGCCGAGTGCGTTCTTCCGGCCTGATGCGGCTTCGACTGCACTCATCCAATTCTCATTCGAGAGCGCACCCGCCCCGAACAGTTCGCGTTTTCGCGTATGGAGACGCATGAGTAGTGCAGTCATTGCGAAATTCCGTGATATTATCCGCGGCCGGAGTCTGAGTGCAGAACAAATTTGAGAAACGAGTTGAAGAGCATGCGGGCGGCTCGCCGGAGTCAAAACGTCCAGATTCTCCGGCGCGGCCATTGGGCCCGATCTCCAGAGCGGTGCAAGGCCTGCTTCAGATGGGCCTGGGGGAGTTTCTCCTTAAGGCGGCGACGAATGTGTTGTCACTCATGGGGATCGTGATCGTGGTCTGGTTGGCGCAGATGTATTTCCGGCAGGCAGAAACTACCGCACAGCCGGGCGCCCAGCCCCCGGCACTGACCGCTATCCCCGACGGGGTGACTCTGGCCTCCATCCTGCCGTCGGACCTCTCAGACGGCGGGATATTGCGCGAGGCGAATCTTCACACCAATATGCCTGAGCGCTCCCGGCAGGAGCTCACTACATACAACGTCCAGGCGGGCGATACGGTCTCGGGAATCGCCGAGCGATTCGGCCTGCAAGCGAAGACGGTCTTCGCCGCCAACTACGATGTCCTGCAGGACGATCCGCACATGCTTCTCCCGGGGCAAGGGCTAAGGATCCTTCCGGTAGACGGCGTGTACTGGGAGTGGCTGGGCGGCATCCCCTTCTCACAGTGGGCCGCGTATTTCGAGGTTCGACCTGAAGACGTCCTGAGCTATCCGGCCAACAAACTTGATCCGGCCTCGATCGCCGATCCGAACAATCCGAACATCAAGGTCGGCACATTCCTTATCATCCCAGGCGGTGTGTATCAGTACCATACGCCGGGGCAGGTCCCTCTCGGAATTACCCGCACGAATCCCACATCGGCCCAAGTGGGCGGGGCCGGCTCGTGCCCGCCGATCACGGGTGGTGCGGTCGGCTACGGCACATTTGTCTATCCGACGGACAGACACCAACTCTCAGGATTCGACTATTCGATCAAGAACAACCATCTCGGAATTGATCTGTCGGCTGAGCTGGGCGACAACATCTACGCCTCCGATGGCGGCGTCGTCGTCTATGCAGGCGCGAACGGCTATGGGTACGGCAATATGATCATGATCGACCATGGAACGGGCTTCCAGACGCTGTACGCCCACCTCAGCGCGATCTTCCCCAGTTGCGGGTTTAACGTAGCCCAGGGTGAGACCATCGGTGCGGCCGGAAGTACAGGCAGGTCCAGCGGTGCGCATCTCCACTTTGAAGTACGTACGCTCAGCAATGTAGTCAGCCCTTGGGACGTGTTGCCCCCGCCGTGATCTCGGAGGCTGGCAAGCGCAGCACGGCGAAAGGGGTGCCCGCCCGCTGCCCCTCGGTTTCCCCGTATTTGTCTCACATTTAGTGAACCCATGCACTCTCTTGCCGGGGCATGCTGGCTCAGCTATAATGATGGCATCCAAGGGCGCGTAGCTCAGCTGGTTAGAGCGCATGTATCACACACATGAGGTCGGGGGTTCGAGTCCCTCCGCGCCCACAGCAGCAAGCCATTGATGCCACGGATCAAGACACCGTCAGGTCCCGGGGACCTGACG
>Ga0315288_10006628_pt1 | contig 14682 bp, 9 predicted proteins | sample YL17G11_20_MG_FD_203454 | JGI IMG/M metagenome (GOLD analysis project Ga0315288, IMG submission 203454) | Sediment microbial communities from Yellowstone Lake, YNP, Wyoming, USA - YL17G11_20 | ecosystem: Environmental > Aquatic > Freshwater > Lake > Sediment | place: USA: Wyoming | collected... | reverse complement strand
AGTTGCTGGGCGTCGCCCTGGTGCAGCACGGGCTGTTCGGGGAAGAGCTTGATGGAGACGACCTGCGGCTCCTTCGGATCGCCCCAGGGCGCTCCGCGGGCCAGCCAGGAAAGCAGCATCTGGTAAGGAGACGATCCCGGCTGCAGCGGCTGGGCGCCCTTGTGGGGAATCTGGCCGGTGGCCTTCATCAGCAGCAGGCTCCTGGCCGGTTCCACGCGGTTGATGCGGCGGCCGGCGCCCGACCTGGTCAAGGCCTCGTAGTCGGACTCCGGCTCGCCGCCGAACAGCGACAGCTTGAGGCCGCCCTTGCCGCTCTGCGCCCCGTGGCACGGCGCGGAATTGCAGCCCAGCGAGCTGATGGCCGGACGCACGTGATTGAGGAAGGAAGCCGCGGCGTTCTGCGAATCCTTGACCGTAACCGGCACGGTGGCGCTCTTCTTTACCCCTTCCACGGAAACCGAGATTCTGGTGCTGCCGTCGGAAACGGGCGTGACCACGCCGGCCTTGCTGACCGCCGCGATCTTGCCGCCCGCCGACTTGAAGCGCGCCCCGGAGGTGAGGTCGCGCAGCGTGCCGTCCGAGAGCCTTCCCATCACGCCCAGCCGCTGCACCGCCCATTTGCCGCTGAGCAGCACCTTGGCGGGCTCCACCTGGATGGCCTCGACCTTGGCTTTGGCCGCGGCCTTTTTTGCCGGCGCTGCTTTCTCGGCGCCTGGTTTTTCTTTCTGCTGTTTTGGGGCTGCGGCGGCCGGGCAGGAAAATGCTAACGCCACACCAAGGGCGAGCACGAAGGAAGGGATGCTCTTAGCTCGGCCCATCATGCCCCTCGCTGCGGAAAGACCCGGCTGTGGGCCGTAGGCTGTGGGCTGTCGGCTGCAAGCTGTAGGCCCGAGCCCGCAGCCTACAGCCGACAGCCTACAGCCGCTTTTCATTCGGTCGAGTTCTCCGAGGTCTTCGGAACGGTGAACATGGCGATGGCCTCGATTTCGACCAACAGTTCCGGGCGGCAAAGCTTGGACTGGATCCCGGTCGAGGCCGGCAATGGCTCCAGCTCCTGCTCCTGGTAGAAGGCTGTGCGCTCCTCATTGAACGCGGCATAATCGCGGTCGATGTCGCGCAAGTAACACGTGGTCCGCACGACATCGTGCCACGTCGCCCCTTCCGATTCCAGGAGCCCGGTGATGTTGTTGAAGGTCCGCCGGGTCTGTTCGCGGAAATCACCGACATGGACGCTTTGCCCGTGTTCGTCTACGCTCGCGGTGCCGGAGATCAGCAGGATGACCAGGCCGTTGAGGTCGATTCTGATCCCCCGGGAAAAGGAACTTGGCCGGGCGTAATCAAAGGCCTCGTTCAATACCTGCGAGCAGGTTATGGCTCGTTTCTTTACGGGCGCCTTCGCGATTTCCTTCAGGATTTCCGCGTCCGTGATCATTACGTCGTATGCCTCCTGTTCGGGAATGAAGTGACGAAACCGCCACCACCCACATAAACACGGGAAACAGCCCCGAGTTGCTGGCCCGGCGGCGCTCCCCGCCAACAGGCACGCCAGGCGTTATGTTATACCAGCCAAAGGGCTAAGGTGAAGCGAAAGGGGTTTAGCCGCAGATTGCGCAGATTTCACGGATAATCCGTGCAATGGGCGAAACCTGCGGCTACGGCCTCAATCCAGGTGGAACACCTCCGGCAGCGGCTCCATCTGCCGGTCGGCGGGCCGTCCCTCCGGATCCTCGAAGAACTCCTTCATTTCGCGCTGCCAGCGGTCGTTGACTTCCTTGGCCGCCATTCCGGCCAGCGCCTTCCGGAAGTCGGGCGTCTCCACGTAGCCGATCAGCATCCCGTTATCGCGGAGGAACAGCGAGTAATTGTGCCAGCCGGTTTCGCGAAGCGCCTCGAGCATTTCCGGCCAGACTTTGGTGTGGCGCTCCTTGTATTCCTCCAGCCGGTCCTTCTTGACGTGGAGAATGAAACAGATACGCTGCATGGTGTTTGGCATAAGTCTTTTCCTCGGCTACCCGCCGAATCTGGATCCGGCCTGATTCAGAGACCGGCGCGGCGCCAGAGGGCGGCGGCGCGGGGATGCGCGAGAAGCGGGGCGAAGGCCGGATCCACCGGCAGGAAAACGAACCAGACGTCACGCTCTTCGTAAGCCTTCTCCAGCCATTCCAGCGCCCGCTCCTGCTCGCCAAGGGCATGATGGAGAAGCGCGAACGAGGTGCCCCGCACATACTGGTGCGCGGCTTTCTCCTCCAGTTCGGCCAGCAGCTTCAGAGCCTCATCCCTGCGGCCTGCCTGGGCGCAGGCATACCCGAACATGCCCAATACCCAGGGGTTGCGCTCCCAGAGCATGGCTGCCGCCTGAAACTGTGCAAGAGCATCATCGTATCTGGCCTGGGTGCCGTAAGCTTGTCCGAGCAGGGCATGGGCGAGCGCGTGATTGGGATTCAGTTCCAGCGCGGCGCGCAGCGGCGGTATCGCCTCCTCGGAGCGTCCCAAGCCCTCCAGCATCCATGCCAGGTGCGTGTGCGTGATAGCCGAAAGCGGGTCCATTTCCACGGCCAGCCGATCCTGGGCCAGGCATTCCTCGGCCCGGCCCATCCGCAGCAACAGGGTCGCGTACCAGTAGTGCGCCGGCACGTGGTTGGGGTTGAGCTGAACGGCGCGCTGAAACTCGCGCTCGGCGGCTGCCAGGTCCCAGTCGTGCATCATGTGGACGTATCCCAGAGAACTATGTGCTTCCCCGAGGCGGTCATCGATCTCCAGCGCACGGGTGGCGGCCGCCCTGGCTTTTGGGAATGCCTGCCTGGGCGGAAGATAGCAGAAGAAGGCAAGCAGGCCGTAACTGTCGGCCAGGCCGGTATAGGCCAGAGCATACTGCGGATCGATGGCCAGCGCCTGCTCGAAATAGCTGACGGCCGTAACCATGCCTTTCCCGCGCTGGTTCCACAGTTGCCGGCCCTTGAGATAGAGCTGGTAAGCCGCGGTGCTCTCGGTGTGCCGCTTGGCCAGCCGCTTCTTCTGCGCGCTGGTCAGGCGGAGCCGCAGCTTGCCGGAAATCTCCCGGGCGATTTCCTCCTCGACGGCGAAGATGTCGGCCAGCTTCCGGCTGTAGTTCTCGCCCCAGATCTGCGCTTCGTTGACCACGTCGATCAGCTCGGCCTTGACCACCAGGCTGTCGCCGCGCTGCAGCACGCGCCCCGAGAGCACCACCCGAACGTTCAGCTCGCGCCCGACCCGCTGCGGCTCCGCCTGCGGGCCCTTGTAATGAAATACAGTGGAACGCGGAACCACACGCAGCCCCGGCAACTGCGCCAGGTTGTTGATGATGCTCTCGGTGATACCGTCGCTGAGGTACTCGATTTCTGGGTCGCCGCTAACGTTGGCGAAAGGAAGCACGGCCAGCGAGTCAATGGCCTTGCCGGCGGCGCTCTTCCGGGATACCTCTGCCGTCGAGGGCTTGGAAGGCGCTGCCGGCGTGCGGTCCGAATCGGTGTCGCGCTTCAGGCGCTTCAGGTCGGCCAGCAGGTCCGACGCTGTCTGATAGCGCAGGCGGCGGTCCTTCTCCAGCGCCTTGCTGACGATTCCCTCCAGGGCCTTCGGCTGGCCGGCATTCAACTGAGTCAGTGGGACCGGCACGCGCTCCAGAATGGCGTGGAAGATAACCGCGGTGGTGACGCCGGAAAATGCCTGCCGGCCGCTGGCCATCTCATACAGGACCGCGCCGAAGCTGAACAGGTCGGTGCGGGTGTCCAGTTCTTCGCCCCGCGCCTGTTCCGGCGACATGTACGCCACCGTCCCCATCGCCACGCCCGGACTGGTGAGGTGCTCTTCAGAGCTTGCCAGGGTTGTTCCCTCGGCTACGCCCGCCGCGCCCACTACCGGCGCAGGCAGCAGTTTGGCAAGTCCGAAGTCCAGGACTTTCGCCTGCCCGCGCTCGGTCACAAAGATATTGGCCGGCTTGATGTCGCGATGGATGATGCCCTTCTTGTGCGCTGCATCCAGCGCGTCGGCGATCTCGATACCCAGCTCCAGCACTTCATCCGTTGGCAGCGGCTTGCCGGCGATGCGATGCCGCAGCGTCTTGCCTTCCAGCAACTCCATGGCGATGAAGTGCCGGCCGTCGGCCTCATCGATGTCGTAGATGGTGCAGATGTTCGGGTGGTTCAGCGCGGAAGCCGCGCGCGCCTCCCGCTGGAAGCGTTCCAGCGCGTGTTTATCGCGGGAAAGCTCTTCGGGCAGGAACTTCAGGGCCACTTGTCGGCCGAGTTTCAGGTCCTCGGCCTTGTAGACCACACCCATCCCGCCGCCCCCGAGCTTTTCGAGGACCCGGTAATGCGAGATGGTCTTGCCAATCATGGCACGTTCCGGTATCGGGCGATGAGCTGCTGGAAGCGCGGGTCGGAGCGCAGAGAGGCGAGATGCGGGCTGGTGTCCAGGGCGGCGAAATCGCGGTAACCGATCGCCAGCGCCCCGCCGATTTCGGCCAGGGCCCGTTCCCGCTCGCCCCGCGCAGCGTAGGCAATCCCGAGCTGCATCTGCATGAGCGGGGTCGGCCGCGATTTGAGCAGCTTCGCGAACGTCGCAATGGCCCGGTCGTAGTCTCCCTGGGCCAGATAGACCTGTCCGAGCCCTAGCACTCCGATGTTGGAAGCGGAGTCCAGTTCTCGCGCCTGCTCAAAGGCGGAGATCGCCTCCGAGAAACGCCGCTGGAGGAGCAGGGCGCGTCCCAAATGGTAGTAAGCGCCGATGAGGCTGGGCTGCAAGCCTATGGACTCGCGCGCTGCTTTCTCCGCCTCCGCGGCTTCGGGCGGTTGCAGGTAAGCCAGCGCCCAGGAGAGCAAATCCCAGGCATAGGCGTTATCCGGCTCCAGGCGGATGGCCTCCCGAAACTCCCCTACAGCGCGGGAGTAATCATAGCGATAGCCGAAGGTGCATCCCAGCGCCACATGGCCTTCCGCCAGTTGCGGATCAATGGCCAGGGCGCGCTGCGCGTATTCCTCGGCGCGGCGTAAGCGAGATTCATCCGGGTCGATGTTGCGGTAGTACTGGCCATCCACGCGCGACATCCCGGCCAACGCCAGAGCGTAGTTGGGGTCCGATTGCAGGGCCTTCTCGAAGTGTCTGCGTCCCGCCTCGAGCTTGTCGGCCCGGTCGAAATACTCGACCAGCGCGCGCCCGCGCAGATAGGCGTCGTAAGCCTCGGGGTTGCTGGTATAGCGGCGCCGCACCGCCCTTTGCTCTTGCGGCGTGAGGCGCAGGTTCAAGGCCTCGGCGATCTTCAGCGCGGTCTGCTCCTGCACGGCGAAGACATCCTTCAGGTCGCCTTCAAAGTCGTCGCCCCAAAGCTGAAAGCCGGTGGAAGAGTCGGTCAACCGGACGGCGACGCGCACGCGGTTCCCGGCCCTACGCACGCTCCCCTCCAGCAGGTAGCGCACCTGGAGTTCCTGCCCGATTTCCCGGGCGTCCTTCCTGGCGCCCTTGAAGCGCGCCACCGAGGTGCGGGAGGCCACTTTCAGGCCCTCGACGCGCGACAGCTTGCTGATGATCTCTTCGGTCATGCCATCACTGAAGTACTCGTTTTCGGCCTCGGCGCTCAGGTTCACCAGTGGGAGAACCGCGACCGAAGGCCTGGCAGCCACGGCGGCGGGGGCCGGCGCGGCAGGCCGCTGCTGATACCAAAGACCGACACTCGCGGCACCGGCGGCCAGCAGCAACACGGCTGCCGCCACCCATGTCCATCGGCGACGCAGCAGGGTCCGCTGCCAAGCGGCTTTCGGCGCCGGCGCGCTGGCTGCGGCCGTGCGCCCCGAATCCGTATCGCGCTTCAGGCGCTTCAGGTCGGCGCGCAGCTCGGCCGCCGACTGGCAGCGCACCTCCCGGCCCTTCTCCAACGCCTTGCTGATTACCTCTTCCAACCTCGGCGGAACGTCAGGATTCAGGCGCGCGGGCGGGGCCGGAGCGCGATTCAACACCGCGTCAAAGACGACGCCGGTGGTGGCCCCGGAGAACGCCTGCTTCCCCGTAACCATTTCGTACAGCACCACGCCGAAGGAGAACAGGTCGGTGCGGGCGTCCAACTCCTCTCCCCGCACCTGCTCGGGCGACATGTAAGCCGCCGTGCCGATGGCCACTCCGGGGCTGGTCAGCTCCTCTAGCGTCGCTGCGGTGGCCGCCTCGGGAACGGCCGCCCGCTCCGCCCGCCCCTTGGCCGGCAGCAGCTTGGCCAGCCCGAAGTCCAGGATTTTCGCCTGCCCGCGCTCGGTGACAAAGATATTGGCCGGCTTGATGTCGCGATGGATGATGCCCTTCTTGTGCGCTGCATCCAGCGCGTCGGCGATCTCGATACCCAGCTCCAGCAACTCATCGGTCGGCAGCGGCCGACCGGCGATGCGGTGCTTCAGCGTCTTGCCTTCCAGCAACTCCATGGCGATGAAGTGCTGGCCATCGGCTTCGTCGATGTCGTAGATGGTGCAAATGTTCGGATGATTCAGGGCGGAAGCGGCGCGGGCCTCGCGCTGGAAGCGTTCCAGCGCGTGCTTGTCGCGCGAAAGCTCTTCGGGCAGGAACTTCAACGCCACTTGCCGGCCGAGCTTCAGGTCTTCGGCCTTGTAGACGACACCCATCCCGCCGCCCCCAAGCTTTTCGAGGACCCGGTAGTGGGAGATGGTCCTGCCGATCACGTTGCCCTTCTGTCCTCCCCGTGGCTGGAATGATAGGCGTCGCCTTGTGGTGGTGTCAATTGCGCCCTGCAGCTACCGAAACGCTGTAACCGGGAGCAACTCGATGCCTTCTCCCTTCTTCAAGTTTCTGCTGTATTGCTTCTGCTGAGGATTGTTCCAGTGCTCGTGGACTCCCAGGCCTGCCAGGCGAGTCGTATTGGTGGCGTGGTCCGGATCGTAGAAGGTTCCGGAAGGCGGATTGTTCGCCAGAGCCGCCTCGTGCAGGTAGTCGTCAGCTCCGGGCATGTGCGGGTAATCCTGCCACTCGGCCCAGAGGAAATCGAAGGCTACGGAATCGACAGCGACGGGGTCCTGGGACGCAAACAAGCTGGAAGCCCATTGTCCGTTGAAAGGAGCGCTGGACCACTTCAGGGGAGAACTATCACGGGGATGCACCCCTGCATACAGGCCGTCGATGAAATACAGCAGGGTCTTGCCGCCGGTCTGCGCGTGCCCCATCAGGTCCACCAGCGCCCGGTAATGCCCGGAGCCCGGAGTTACCTTGGCCAGGCTCTCGTGCATGTCGTAGTAGCCCTTCTGGGGCGGCCTACGGAACAGCGAGCCATAATGGTTCTTGCCACAGAGCGTGACGCCGGCCATGGTGTGGCTTTTTAGATTCGCCATGTTGATGAAATACTTCGCTTCCGCATAGGGAGCCGGCACGTAATCCTGCTCCTTGCCGGCCGGGCGAGAACTCCAATAGAAGGGGATGGAAGAGGGCTCGACGCGGGTGCGGGGATGGGCCGCGTTCCCGCCGTCGTGGTCCAGGTAATGGACGTTGGGGAATTCGCTGTGCAGCAGCTCATAGTATTGATTGGGAAACAAGGACAGCGGATCGCCCACGGAAATGTCCTGCTGGTTTACGCCGGCCGCCTTCACCAGTTGGCGCAGGAGCGCGCGGATCATCTGGGGCGAGGTGTTCATGTAGTCCACCTGGCGCACCAGGTCGTAAGACTTCGGGTCAACGTTTCCTCCCACGATGCAACCTACCAGGTTCACCTTGATGGTGACTTTCTGGCCTTTCCGATATCCTGTGCGCCCGTTGCCGTGAGCTTGGTTGAAGTGTTTGATCAGGGCATCCCACGCTTCCCGGTCGCTGGCCTTGCCCGCGAGACGCCGGATCGCTGCCGACATCATGCTGTCCACGACAGCCTGATTGGTATGATTGCCTTCCCACCAGTGTCCGTGTCCGGGCCCCTCCCAATCAGTCGCCTTCGGGTTATGGGCCCAGACGACACGCCCCGGATTGAGACCTTTGGCGACACCGATCGGCTGGTTCGGCGCCGGGTCGTCGGCCAGAGCGGCCCTGTCGGCGAAATTCACGAAGACGGTGATTCCCAGGATCGCCACCGCGACCAGGCAGACGCAGGCGAGCGCGATCTGCGACCGCTTCCATAACTCTTTGGCCTTGCGATAGAGCGAGGCTGAAGCCAGCGCGCCGGCGACCCAGACCACGAAGCCGCCGGCCAGCGGAGCCGCCGCTCGCTGGCATGGGTAGGCCGCCCTCGAGGGTTTCGGCGCCACTCTCACCAGAAACCAGACCAGCGATAACAGACCCGTCACGGGGAACAGCCACCGCGTCCAGCGAGCGCTGTTTCTCGGGTGCATGGCTGCCTTCGGGCAAATGGGCACTTCCTCTCTTGTTTTGGACATCGCTGAACCTCGGTGCTATTTCAATTTCGCGTACTCCGCCTGGGCTTCCTTGAGAATGGGAACGTCGGGGTCCGCGTCTTTCCACAGCGCCAGGAAATCCTGGTACGACTTCCGGCTGGTCGCCACGTCACCCGCCAGAGCCGCGGCGCGGGCTTCGCGCTTGAACCGTTCCAGCGCGTGCTTGTCGCGGGAAAGCTCTTGGGGCAGGAACTTCAAAGCCACCTGGCGGCCGAGCTTCAGATCCTCGGCCTTGTAGACGACACCCATCCCCCCGCCCCCGAGCTTTTCGAGGATGCGATAGTGCGAGATGGTCTGGCCGATCATGGCCCCTCGGCGGGATTGTCACGCCTCGCTGCCAAAGTAAAGGCAGCTCGTGCGAGATCCTGATCCCTACTCCCCGCCGTACTTGGTCATCCAGATGTTGCCGCGGCCGTCTTGCATGCCGAACACCATGCGTCCCTTGCCAACCGAAAATCCGACCAAACTCATGTCGGCGACCATGCTCGGCAGAGCGTGGAAGTGGCGCACGGCGAAAGGCAGCCCGAGCGCCCGCCCTATCGAAAGCCCTCCACCAGCATCAGGTCGCTGACCGCGTAGTCGGCCTGAGCATGGAGCAGGTAGCGGCCGTCGCGCGAGAGGGCGATGCCGTAGCGCAACGACTGCCGTGGGTCGGGCAACCGTTCCGTCTTGCCGGTGGCGAACCGGAACATCTCCAGGTAGGGCCCCGCCGGCTTTGCGCCCGGCCTGTAGTACTTGAAGGCGATCCCGGCGTCGCTCAGGCTGTAAGCGTCCACGTAGTCCAAGACCTTCTCCGCGCTGCCGCTGCCCAGCGGCGCCCGCCAGAGATGCCTCTCGTCGGGGGCGGCGCCCCCTTTTGCGTAGTACAGAAACCGCCCGTCGGAGGATACCGCGGGCAAGCCGCCCCCGCCGTGGGTCACCTGCACCGCCTCTCCGCCCTCGGGCGCGATCTTCCAGATCTCGGTGTGCGCGCCGCGGTTAGCGCTGAAGTAGATGGCCCGCCCGTCGGGGGCCCACTCCAGGTACCCGCTGCCATCGGCTCCGGGAACGAGCTTCGGCACAGCGCCGGGGGCATCGATGAGATACATCGGGGGCGGGCGGTCGCCTGGCACCGTGAACGCGATGCGGCGGCCATCGGGTGACCAGCGCGGGCCGCCCAGCCGCGGCTGCTTCAAGAAGGTCCACTGCTGCGGTTGCCGGCCGCCGGCGTCCGTCACCCACAGCTCGCTATCGCCGGTGCGGTCGGAAATAAACACGATGCGCTTCCCATCCGATGACCAGGCGGGCTCGAAGCTCCAGTGCGCCGAGGCGATCAACCGCACCGGGGGGCCGCTGCCATCCAACGCGCTGCGCCAGATGTTCACCGATTCGTAATGGTGCATGTAGGCCAGCCGCACCCGGCCATCGTCGGCGCGCGCCAGCGACGGCGTCCACCCGTCGGTCCCAATGCCCGCCAGCCGCTCGGCCCGGCCTGAACCGGAGACGGCGATTCGCTCCAGGTGAGGCGCAAGCACGCTGCCAGTCGAGAACACCAGGCTCCGCCCGTCCGGCAGCCAGGCCGGACTTGCGTTCCAGGTCGCTCCCGTTTCCAGGCGTCGCACTTCGCCCGCCGGCAACAGGTCTTGCGATAGCGCCAGCAGGCAAAGCTCGGACCGGCCCCAGGCAACCATCCGGCTGAAGGCCAGAGTTCTTCCGTCGGGAGAGACGGCGGGCGCCATGTGCTGCCACATCTTGGGCGGCAACGAGACCAGTGGCCTGATCTCACCCGTGGCCGGCGAGATGCGCAGCAGCAAGTTCGGCTCGTTCGGTTCCCGCGCCCCGGCAGCCACCAGCCACTTGCCGTCGGGCGACCAGGCCAGGGAAGGCCCGCGCCCCCAATGCGGCCATCCGGCTACGAACAGTTCGGCGATCTTGCGCTCTGTGCCGCCCAGCGAGGAGACGAGGAAAACAGCGGCAGTCGCGGCGCTGGTCCGGCGCAGGAAGGCGATGGAGGCGCTGTCGGGGGACCAGGCCGGGCTGTAGTCGTCCGCCGGATCGGCGGTCAGCCGCAGGGGCACCCCGCCCGCCAGCATCCGGACATAGATGTCGAAGTTGTCTTGTGCCTCGCCGTTCCAGACGTAGGCCACCTGGCGGGCGTTGGGCGCCAGCGACGGCTCCATCACGGCGCCAGGATCGGAAGTGAGCGGGACGGCTGTAGCGGGGCTGGGGCGGGTCCAGCTTCGCCACGGGACCAACCCGGCTGCCACGATCAGCACCAGGACCAGCACGGCTGCCGCCGCCAGGACCCAGCGCGTGCCAAACCTGCCCTTGGCGGGTGGCCGCGGCGCAGACTCGCCGCTGCGGGCCACCCTCCAAGCGTCCAGTTCGCTCTTCTGGGCGTAGACCGAACCCCCGCGGCCGTGTTGGAGCCGGTGGATCGGGAGGCCTTCGTCCTTCTCCCAGCGCCGGACGGTGCGCGGCTCGCGCCCAAGGTAGGCGGCGACTTCCTTCCAGGAATCCAGTCGATCTCCTGCCGTCGGCTTCGCCGGAGTCAATCGCAGAAGCTCATTCCGCTCGCGCATGGAGCCTGAAGCGTATCACCGGTGGCCATTCGCGGGCAACAGGCTCCGCAAGCCTTCTCTACCAGGGGACAATCGCGGACATTAGCGGACATCCAGGGATAAGAGCGGCCAAGCCCTTGTATGTCCATCCGCGCCCCGCGCAACATGGCGCGGGAGGAGGATCATCATAATGATCTCAAAGTGCGGTTTCCGGTTTCTCGTGGCGGCGTTTGCTGCCGTAGCCCTGTTGGCCTTCGCGCAACCCGCCCTCGCTCAAAGCTACTGCGATTCGTTTGAGGGCACTACGTTCAATTCGTGGTGGCAGGTCGTGAACGCACCCACTCTTTCAACTGCCCAGTTCCATACCGGGTCTCGGTCTCTCCAATCGGTGCCTAATTCCGCCGAAAGCCTTGCGCACACCTTCAGCGGGCCTGTGCGCGGAGATTTTTCGGTCTGGGTCTACGATGACCCTAACACCGTGGCGTCAACACATTATGTGTATCAGGGCCTGAGGTTCTCTGATGTGCCACCTGGTGAGTCAGAGTCAGCGTTTGCAACCATCGAGTTATCGACGGGTGCGTATATGGCGTTTGGCAATCCTGGTGGCGTCATGTCTGAATGCAATCTGGGCCCACGGGCGTCAAGCGCGGAATGGCGCAAACTGCGCGCGATCATTGGCGACGCCGGGATTACTTTCCAGGTGGAGAACGGGGGTGGGGTACTTAACGCGTGCACCCAACCCTTCACTGCAGCCCTCAAATCCGTGGTCGTGGAGGGCGACAACGAGCAAAGTGGTTCCTCCGCTGCTCCCTATTTCTACATGGACGACTTCAGTTATACGGCGCCCGGCGATACCGCCTGCGGGGCCGCCTACACGGTGTCGTTGCTCTACGACCCGCTCAAGGCCGCCAAGAGCGGCAGCACGGTGCCCATTAAGCTGCAACTCCGTAGCGGCGCCGTTAACGTGTCTGCCCCCAGCTTGGTGGTCCACGCCGTCGCGGTCCTCAAAATGGACAGCACCGTACCCGGCCAAGTCGATGATGCCGGCAACGCCAACCCGGATTTCGATTTCCGCTATGACCCGACTCTTGGCGGGACCGGCGGCTACATTTTCAACCTGAAGACCACCGGGCTGACCACCGGAACCTACCATCTGAAGTTCACTGTGAACGGCTTGGGAGATTACACGGCGAACTTCGCTGTGAAGTAGCGCTTCGGCGCGCCCCCAGGCACCGGCGCGATTCCCGCAATCGCGTCGGGGCGACCGGAGGCCGTATTGCGTTTCTGGGCGTGAGCCCTCATCAGCCACCGGAAGCTGCCAACTTGTTGAGTCTGTTGAAACCGCCCTGATCGCCGGAGGTGGACTGGCCACCAGAGTTCGAGATGTGTCCACGACGGCGACCCAGGGCGGGCAGAAGCGCCCGCCCTCCAGCGTTGCTGAGCGCTTCTCACGGTCGCGGGTCTGTAGACGAGCCGAGCTGAACATCTGGGCTTGAAACGCGCCGGGACGGCATGTGCTGGTTGCGCTTAAGCTTGGTATCCTCGGCCTTGTAGACCACACCCATCCCGCCGCCCCCGAGCTTTTCGAGAACGCGGGAATGCGAGATGGTCTTGCCTATCACGGAGAGAGCCCCCCCGTGCCAGAAATGTTAGGCCGCGCCTGCAAGCAAGTCAATCTGGTTCCAGGCGGGGTGCGCCGTCACGGCAGTAATGAGTGATGAGTGGCAAAGCAGAGCCTTTTGCTTGCCACTCATCACTCCTGGCCGCTGTGCGCGTGCGAGCCTCAGAACTCGATGCGCAGATTGAAAATGACGTTCCGCGGTACACCCACCGAGGTCGTGAGGCGCCCGAATTGCGGGCTGGTGGGGTCCAGGTTCGGGGCGCCGAAGTTGGTGTGGTTCATGGCGTTCAGCAGGTCCACCGAGAAGGTGGTGCTGAGCCGCTCGCAGACCTTAATCCCCTGTTTTTCCCTGGATGCCGTCCGATCCCATGCCGGGGCATCCGAAACTCATCGGGCACGCAGCCGCACGGGCCCCAGCAAACCCGAGGGCAGGGGCTGCAGGTTGTCCATATCCTGCGCCTGGAAGCGCTCGCCGTAGCGCTGGTTCAGCGCCCGGTAATCGGCGGGCGGCTGGCCGGCCAGGGCGTTGATGGCCAGGTTGCCCACCACAATGCGCAGGGTGTTTTGCCCGGCGCGGAGGAACCGCGTGACCTCGGCCTCGTAGGGCGGCCGCCACACGGATGCGGCCCGCTGGCCATTCACGTAAACCACGGCCGCCTCGCGCACCGGGCTTTCCAGCAAGGCCCGCATGCCCGGCCCGCGTTTGCCCGACGGCTCCGCCGGCGTGCCTTCGCCGAAATCCAGAACGGCAGCCGCGCCCGGCTGCAAGAAGCTGGCGGGCACTTCAAACGACTTCTCGTAGATGGCGCTGCCGGAGAAGTACTTTGTCTCCGCGTCGTCGGTCCAGGAGCGCAGGCGGTCCATCGGCACGGTGCGATCCAGCTTCTCGAAGCTGACCTTCCAGCCGGAACTCAGGTCGATGGGTGTAGCGGCGGCCTTCAGGCCGCCACGAGACGGCGGAGCTGGCGACCTGAAGGTCGCCCCTACAAACACCAGCACGCGCGAACCGTATGGCTCAAGATCGAGCGGGACGCTGACGCCCGCGGCCGAGCGGGTCCTGACCTTGGCGGGCGCTGTCTTCCCCGTAAACGGGTCCCACCACTCCGGCTCCAGCCCCTGCACGCGGAAGGTGGCCAGCGTCCGCCGCCCCTGGTTGCTGGTATTCGCCAGGAAGTAAATCTCGGCCGAATCGAGCCGGCGATGGATGAAGCCGATTTCCGGAGCGGCGGGTGACATTGCCAGATCCGGTGTGGTCAACCCGGCCAGGGCGGCGCCCAATTGCGATTCATCGGCGAGCAGCCGCGTCCGCGCGTGGCCCCCGCCGAACATCCGCTCGGAAATCTGCTTGATCTGGGCCGTGTCCGTTTCCGCTTCCATCAGCCCGGGAGCCAGGGCCGGCGCGCGCCGCGTGGCGATGACCGCGCCTCCCTTCGCCGCATACTGCTCCAGCTTCCGGTAAGCGGGAAGCGGAATGCGCTCGACGTTGGGCATCACGACCGCCGCGTAAGGGATGCCCAGCCGTCCGATGGCTTCGTCGTCGATGAAGTCGAAGTTGAAGCCGGCATCGAGAATTTGCGGAATCACCTGCGGGCCCAGCAGCGTGTCCATGGCGTCGTTGATCGAGGGGCGGCGCGTGGTGAACTGCGCGCGGGCGTCGGCGGTGGGCAGATACAGAGCGATGTCGTTGGCCGGCCGGCCCTGCCGCAACAGAAAGCTGACTCGTTGCAGGTAGCGCGTGATGTCAGGCATCACCAGCCACCACGGGTTGTGGTGGTTGAAGACGGCGGCGGCGTAAAACCGCCAGCCCGGCTCCCCCGCCGACTCCGGCGAATACGGCCAGCCGTGCCCGATCAATTGGTTGATCCCCTGCAGGAAGTGAAGATCGGCCTCGGCCTTCATGTCCAGCGGCGTGGCGCGAAACGCCGGCGAATGAAGCCACGTCCAGGTTTCCGAGGAGGTGACCGGGCGGCCAAAGAGGTGGCTGGCCGACGCCGCCCAGCGCGAAGAGCTGAAGCGCCGCCAGTGCGGCTGCTCGCCTTCGGGCAGATCCACCAGCGCGTTGCTGGAGAGCGACACCGGCGGAACGCCGTAGGTTTGCGCACGCAGCAGCGTGCGGTGCTGCCTGGCCCACTCC
>Ga0315288_10006625_pt1 | contig 14686 bp, 11 predicted proteins | sample YL17G11_20_MG_FD_203454 | JGI IMG/M metagenome (GOLD analysis project Ga0315288, IMG submission 203454) | Sediment microbial communities from Yellowstone Lake, YNP, Wyoming, USA - YL17G11_20 | ecosystem: Environmental > Aquatic > Freshwater > Lake > Sediment | place: USA: Wyoming | collected... | reverse complement strand
GAAACCGGCGATTCCGCCGGGCTTTAGGACGCGGCCGAATTCGAAAAGCACCTCGGCGGTATTGGGGACATGATGGAACGCGTCGAAACACACGATTCTGTCCATTGAACGATCGGGAAGTTCGATCTTGTGTCCGTTAAACCAGAGGAACGTCGGCTTGAAGACGGCGTGGCCGATGAGAGGATGCTTTTCGAACAGGCTTTTCCCGATTTCCAAGGCCGTCTTTGACGCGTCGCAGCAGAACATTTGACATTGCAGTTGGGTCAGAAAGCGGGATAGCCAGCAGGTTCCCGCGCCGAAATCCAAGACCTTCATCGTCTTGCCGAGATTCAATCCTGACAATAAAAGGCCCATATTCTGAAGCATGTCCGGCGCTTCGTGGAAAAACGTGAACGGTTTGCTCATCAGAGGAGCAGGGTCGGAGACCAGACGATAATAATTTTCGGCCGTTTCGCAGAGCTCCTCGACGGAGTGACGTCTCATCATTTCCTTCGGATCGATCATCCCTCTCTCCTCCCTTTCTCAGGGCTTTCATCTCGTGCCGCTAGGATATAATCCGCGTTCTTTTCGGTCGGAAATTCGATGATTCCCGGAGCGATATTCTTCAAGCCGACCCTCGTTCCCGCCCGGCTGACGTTGATTGGCCCATCGCTCCGGACTCGACACGTTCCGCCGAGCGAGGACAGGACCCGGGCGGAGGACAGCCGGCCGTTCTCCCATTTCAGGTCCACTTCGAAACCGCCCCGGGCCCGCAGGCCCTTGACCTCCCCGGCCAACCAAACCTTCGGCAGGCTGGGGAGGAGATCGATTTCGCCTTCGTGGGACTGAAGGAGCATCTCGGCGACGGCCGCGCTCAGGCCGAAGGAGCCGTCCGCCTGGAGGGCTCCGGCGCAGTTTGAGAAGAGACCGTCAAAGGTGTATTTTTTGATGGCGTAAGCGAAGTTCTCGATGGCCTTCCCGGAGTCATAAAGCCTGGCCCAACAGGCCATCTTCCAGGCCGAGGCCCACCCGTTCCCGTCAAGCCCTCGCTGCGAGAGGACGATCTTGGCGGCTTCGGCGAATTTCGGGGTCCGCCGCGCCGACACTTGATGGCCGGGATAGAGACCATAAAGATGGGAAATGTGGCGGTGGCTTTTTTCCTTCTGACCCCAGTCCTCGAGCCATTCCTGCAGATCGCCGTTTTTTCCGATCTGCATGGGGGCCAGCCTCCGGCGAGCGTCCTCGACTTTCGCCTTGAACTCCCGGTCCGTTCCCAGGACGTCCGCGGCCGCGGCGGCGTAGCCGAAGAGGTCGTTCAGGATCTGCATGTCGATGGTCGAACCGGCGCAGATCATGGTCCCGTTGCTGACCCAGGCGCAGATCTCGTCGAAGAACGTTTCCTCGCCGGGCCGGTCGGGGTAGTTCTCGGGGGATGTCGAAGGGTTGGTGACCAGCCAGCCGCGTTTCGGGTCCCGGACCAGGAAGTCGAGGAAGAACTCGACGCTCCCCTTCAGAACCGGATAGACGTCCTTGAGAAACTCTTTGTCCCCGGTGAAAAGGTAATGCTCCCAGAGATGAGTGCAGAGCCAGGCGCCTCCCGCGGTGAACGCGCCCCAGTACGCGCCGTCCATCGGCGCAGCCACGCGCCATAGATCGGTATTCTGATGAAGGACCCAGCCGCGCGCTCCGTAATTCTCCCGGGCGACGTCTCCGCCCTGGTCCGTGAGCTCCTTGATCATCCGGACCAGGGGCTCCGTGAACTCGCTCAAGTTCGCGACCTCGGCGGGCCAGTAATTCATCTCGGTGTTGATGTTGGTCGTATATTTGGAATCCCAGGACGGGTTCTGGTATTGGTTCCAGATGCCCTGGAGATTGGCCGGCTGAGTGCCGGGTCGGGAGGAGGAGATGAGCAGGTAGCGGCCGAACTGGAAACACAGCCCGGCCAAAGCCGGGTCGTTGGCGACATCGAATGCCTTCAGGCGCTCGTCGGTCGGACGGAACGAGTTCTTTGTCGTCCCCAGATCGATCGAGACCCGCTGGAAGGCTTTCCGGTGCTCCTGGACGTGCGCCGCCCGGATCGCTTCGTAAGACCGGCCCTCGATCCCTTTCAAGGCGGATTCGACTCTCGCGTCGGGGTCTCCGCCGACATCCTTGTAATTGACGAAGTTCGTCGCCGCGGCCAAATAAAAGGTCACCGCATCGGCGCTGTCGATATAGAGGTCCTCCTCATGAACCCTCATCGTCCCGCCCTCGGGAACGGCCTTCAGCTGGGCCTGGTAGCGGAGTTTTCCTTCAATCCCCAGGTAATCGGCCGACCTCCCGGTGAGGATCAGGCCGTCGTTTCCCGCCCCGTCCATCCGAAAATATTCCGTGCCGTAGTTTGAGTGAGCCCCGTTGCGGACCCCCCTGAGCTGGGCCTGGAAGGAGAGGCTTCCCGGCTTGTCTGCGGTCAACCGGACCACGATGACCTGGTCCACCGGACTCGAAAAAACCTCGCGGACGAACTTGACCCCGTTCTGTTCGTAACTCACGGTCGCGACCGCCTGGTCCATGTCGAGCTGGAGCCGATAATCCCGCGCCTCTCCCCTGCCCCGAAACTTGAGAATGAGATCGCCCATCGATTGGTATTTCTGCTGTTCGACGGGATAGCCCATGAGGTTCCGGCCGAAGAGCTTATGGGCCTGCCGCCATTTTCCCTCGAAGACGAGCTGCCGGATCTCGGGCAGCACCTTGTTGCCGCCCTTGACCGTCGTCGAGTAAGGGCCCCCGGACCAAAGAGTATCCTCGTTGAACTGGATCCTTTCCTCATCCGTCTTGCCGAAGACCATGGCTCCGAGACGGCCGTTGCCGACGGGCAGGGCGTTCTCCCATTTGGCCGCCGGGTGGGTGTACCAGAGAAGCGTCGAGGGATTTATGTTCGGCGCGGGCTCGGCCCCGCGGGCGGGAAGGACCGCTCCCTTCGCGGACCGCGTCCCGGCCGCCGGCGCCGAAAAGTTTTGGAGCGGCCACAGGAACGCCGCCAGGAAGATGAGGCCAACGATGGATTTCTTCGCGTCGTTCATGAGGGCCGTCCTTTCACGGGTTCGTCGCGCCGTCTTTGAATTCGCGCGGCTCACTTCGCCGCTTTGGGTCTCGGCGGCAGGTTCGGGTTCAAGAAACCGGCGAGTCTTTTATAGAGCTGGAGCGTCGCCGCCGGGAAATATACCGCCCTCCGTGCGGCGATGTCAATCGCCGCTCTAAGCGGCGCCCAATGCGAACAAATAGAGAGACCCCATACTCGATTCTTTATTTTCCGCGATTCCCAATTTAGGCAGACAGATGGTGTCTTTTTTTCGGCTGCGGGAGGGATTATCGACTTCGCCGCGCGGGCGGCGATTTTATTTCGATGGCGATCGGGCGAGCGCGGCTTTCAACCAAACCTTGAGCTGTAGGACGCCCCCCCGGCCTCCGCCGACACCGATCATTCCGCCGCCCATTCCGCGGCCTCCCATGCGTCCGCCCATCCCGCCTCCGGGGATGCGGCCGCCGGCGCCCCGGCGGCCCAGGAGAACGTCGGGACGCGGCGAATCGAATCCGATCCCGACCAGATTTCCGGACTTCGGGCCGACCGCGTAAGGAGAATCCGGTCCCGCGACGAGCGGGACTTTCACCTCATAGGCGAAGACCCCGCCCGCATTGGCGAACGCGGCTTCGATGCCTTTGAGCTCGTCCTTCTTCAGGCGGATCGTTTCGTCCCGCCCCGGGCCGAGGATCTCGATCTCCTCCCGACGCTCGGCCAGCGCCTGGCGTCGTTCGCGGCGGACGTTTTCATCCTCAGCGCCCGTCCCGCGGGAAAGGCCGGGAAACTCGTCCCCCTCGGGTTCCAAAGGATAATGGACGCCCAAGACTTTGTCTTTCCCCCCTTTTGGGTCGAACCAGACGATCAGACCGGCCCGCAGAATTTGGGCCGCCGCCCGCCTGTCCGCGGCCCGAAGACAGACATAGACGAAGCGCTCATCGTTCTGGACGCCGAAGGACACGCCCGTGTCCTTGACGTCGTACAGGCGGCCCCGCCAGTCGGTCCGTCCGGCCGTCGACAGGCGGGCGAGAAGGCGGGCTTACAGCCCCTTGCTCATGGCGTTGAGGAAGTCCTGGTTGACCTTGGTCTTGCCGAGCTTGTCGATGAGAAGTTCCATGGCTTCGACCTCGCCCAACTGGCTGAGGACCTTGCGCAGGATCCAGATCCGGTTGAGGTCGGCCTCTTCGATCAGCAGCTCTTCCTTCCGTGTCGCGGAGCGGTTGATGTCGATCGCCGGGAAGGTCCGTTTATCGACGAGCCGGCGGTCGAGGTTGATCTCCATGTTGCCCGTGCCCTTGAACTCCTCGAAGATGACCTCGTCCATCCGGCTCCCGGTGTCGATGAGGGCCGTGGCGATGATCGTCAGGCTCCCGCCTTCCTCGATCTTGCGGGCCGAGCCGAAGAACTTCTTGGGCTTGTTCAGGGCGTTGGCGTCGATGCCGCCCGAGAGGACCTTGCCCGAGGGCGGGATGATGGCGTTGTGGGCCCGGGCCAGGCGGGTGATGCTGTCGAGCAGGATGACCACGTCGCGCTTGATCTCGACGAGGCGCTTGGCCTTCTCGAGGGTCATGTTGGCAACTTGGGCGTTGCGGGCAGGCGGTTCGTCGAACGTCGAGGCCACGACCTCGCCGTTGACGCTTCGCTGAAAGTCGGTGACCTCCTCGGGCCTTTCGGCGACGAGGAGGACTATCAGGAAGATCTCGGGGTGGTTCTTTTCGATGGACTTGGCGATCGTCTTCAGCAGCGTCGTCTTCCCGGCGCGGGGCGGGGACACGATCAGGCCGCGCTGGCCCTTGCCGATCGGTGTCATCAGCTCCATGATCCGGGCGTTGAGGTTCTTGGGATTCCCGTCCTGAAGCTTGATCATCTCATGGGGATAGAGCGGCGTCAGCTTCTCGAAATGGACGTTCCGGCGCTGGTCGATGCAGATGTCCGGCTCCATGAAATTGATGGCATCGATCTTGATCATGGCGAAATATTTCTCGCCGTTCTTGGGCGGCCGGACGATGCCGGAGATCGTGTCTCCTGTCCGGAGCTGGAATTTCCGGATCTGGGACGGGGAGACATAGATGTCGTCCTGGCTGGGCAGATAGCTGAATTCGGGAGCGCGGAGGAAGCCGAAACCGTCTTCCAGGCACTCCAGAACGCCTTCGGAGAAGAGCAGGCCCTGCTTTTTGGCCTGGGCCTCCAGGATCTTGAAGATCAGGTTGTGCCGGTTGTCCTTTTCGATCTCTTCCCCAGGAAGGCCGATCGCGGCGGCGACCTTGACGAGCTCTTTCGTCTCCTTGCCCTCGAGCTCGATCAGGCTGAACTCCTTCATCTCTTTCGGTTCTTTGGTCTCTTTCATGTCTTTCGTCATGGCTCACCTCTCATCGATACGTTAATGCGTTAAAGGGGGGTCTTTCGGCGTCTCACTCCCCTCCCCTGTCCCCGATGAAAGCTCCTCGGGGGCCGCGTCCTTGCGCTTCTTCTTCCGTTCGGACTTCGGGGGGAGCTCCTTGGTCAGGACGATCTTCAGGACCTCCTCCATGCTTTCCACCAAATGGATCTTCATCGTCTTGAGAATATTCTTGGGCAGGTCTTTCAGGTCGGGCTTGTTGTCGAGCGGCAGGATGGCTTCGCGGATGCCCTCGCGATGGGCGGCGATCAGCTTCTCCTTAATGCCCCCGACCGGCAGGACCTTGCCGCGCAGCGTGATTTCGCCGCTCATGGCCACTTTTTTGCTTACCGGGATCTCGGTGAGCAGGGACAGAATGGTTATGGCCAGCGTGATCCCCGCCGACGGGCCTTCCTTGGGCGTGGCGCCCTCGGGCACGTGGATGTGGATGTCGAAATTCTTGGTCACATCGCGGGCGATGTTGAGCTCGAAGACCTTGGTCCGGACGAAGCTGAAGGCCGCTTGAGCCGATTCCTGCATGACCTCGCCGAGCTGTCCGGTCAAGGTGAAGTTGCCTTTGCCGTGGACCTTGGTCGCCTCGAACGTCAGCAGCTCGCCGCCGAACTCGGTCCAGGCCATGCCGATGGCCACGCCGATCTCGTCCTCCTTGTCGATGAGCGAGCGGCGGAACTTAGGGACGCCGAGGTAGGATTCAAGGTTCTTGACCGTCACCTTTTCTTGATAACCCTTGCCTTTGGTCACGACCTTCTTGACGACCTTGCGGCAGATCGAGGTGATCTCGCGTTCGAGGGCGCGGACGCCGGCCTCGCGCGTGTACCCGTCGATGAGCTTCATGACGGCCGCGTCCGAGATCTCCAGGTTCTTGTTCGAAAGGCCGTGGGCCTGCCGCTGCTTCGACCAGAGGAACTGCTTGGCGATCTGGAGTTTCTCGTCCTCGGTGTAGCCGGGCAGGCGGATGAGTTCCATGCGGTCGACGAGCGGCCTCGGGATGGGGTCGATCATGTTGGCCGTGACGATGAACATGACCTGGGACAGGTCGAAATCGGTATCGATGTAATGGTCGAGGAAGGTGCCGTTCTGTTCGGGATCGAGGACCTCCATGAGGGCGGAGGCCGGATCGCCCCGGAAATCCATGCTCATCTTGTCCACCTCGTCCAGGAGGAAGACGGGATTCTTGGTCCCGGCGCGCTTGATCATCTGGATGATCCGGCCGGGATAGGCTCCGATATAGGTCCGGCGATGGCCGCGGATCTCGGCCTCGTCCCGGACGCCTCCGAGCGACAGGCGGATGAACTTGCGGCCCGTGGCCCGGGCGATCGATTTGCCCAGGGAGCTTTTGCCCACGCCCGGCGGGCCGATCAATCCCAGGATGACGCCCTTCGGATTTTTGACGAGCTGTCGAATGGACAGATATTCCAGGATGCGCTCCTTGACTTTATCCAGACCGTAGTGGTCGTCGTTGAGGACCTTCTCCGCCTCTTTGAGATGGCGTTTTTCGCGCGATTTCTTGTTCCAGGGCAAAGACAGGAGCCAATCCAGATAGTTCCGGCAGACCGTCGCTTCGGCCGACATGGGCGGCATGGTCTCCAGCCGCTCGACCTCCTTGCGGGCTTTCTCGTCCGCGTCGGGGGGCATTTTGGCCGCGGCCACTTTCTTCTTCAGCTCTTCAATCTCGCCGGCCTGGTCGTCTTTCTTCTGACCGGGAGCCCCGCCCGGGGTGAAGACGTTCGGCCCCCCTTCCCGGCCGAAGGGGACCTTGCGCCGGTTCAGCGATTTCCCGTCCTTGCGGAGGTTGTTCTGGTGCTTATAGATCTCGTTCTCGAGAAGGAAATTGAGGCGGCGGATCCGCTCCAGGCTGTTGATCGTTTCGAGCAGGTTCTGTTTCTCATCGAGCGGGAGGAAGAGATGCGAGGAGATGATGTCCGCGATGCGGTCGGGGGTGTGGTCCCGGAGGGCCGGGATGATGGATTGGAAGTTCGTGTTCTGGCTGAGCTTGAGGTATTCTTCGAAAAGGGCCAGGACGCGCTTCAGGTGGTCCGGGACGTCCTTGCCGGCCTCCTCGATGATCTTGATCTCCTTGGCCAGGACCTGGTAAAAGGGATAGGAACTGACGAATTCCAGGATCCGCGCCCGCCGTTTGCCTTCGACGATGACCTTGACGTTCTTGTCGTCCATCTGGACGGTCCGGATGACCTTGGCCGTGACCCCCATGGAATAGATATCCTTGGGGCCGGGATTGTCGAGCGAGGCATCCATCTGGGCGGCCAGAAGGACCAGCTTGTCCCCCTCGGACGCCTTCTCCAAGGCCTGGATCGAGGAGGCCCGCCCGATGATGAACGGGACCAGCGTCGAGGGAAAAACGACAAGGTCCCGGAGCGGGATGAGCGGTACGTTCTTCAGAATTTCGAAATGTTCGCCGGAATTTTCCATGGTCATCCTCCGATGGCCTGCTTGATGCGGTCGAAGCTCAGTTCGTTTTCCTCGACCATGCGCTTCGTGATGCGGATCTTGGCCGCTTTCTTCGAGGACGGCAGATAGAACATGATGTCGAGCATGAGGTCCTCGATGATCGTCCGCAGTCCGCGGGCACCGAGCTTGCGTTCGAGCGACTTCTGGGCGATGGAGAGGAGCGCCTCTTCGGTGAACTCGAGCTGGACACCCTCCATTTCGAAGAGCTTCTGATATTGTTTGATGATGGCGTTTTTGGGCTTGGTCAGGATTTCGACCAAGTCGCCGATCTCGAGGTCGGTGAAGGTGGCAACGACCGGGATGCGGCCGACGAGCTCGGGGATCAGGCCGTATTTGATCAGGTCCTGGGGGATGAGCTCGTTCAAGAGGGCCGCCGAGACGTCGGGGCGCCGCAGCCGCGCATCGGACTTGAAGCCGACCACCGATTTCCCCAATCTCTGGGCGATGATCCGGTCGAGTCCGACGAAGGCCCCCCCGCAGATAAAGAGGATGTCCGTCGTGTCGATGGGAATGAACTCCTGATAGGGGTGTTTGCGGCCGCCCTGAGGCGGGATGTTGGCTACGGTCCCCTCGATGATCTTGAGGAGGGCCTGTTGGACGCCTTCTCCCGAGACGTCCCGGGTGATCGACGGGCTGTCGCTCTTGCGGCTGATCTTGTCGATCTCGTCGATATAGATGATGCCCTTCTGGGTATTGGCAATGTTGCCCTTGGCTGCCTGAAAGATCTTGAGGACGACGTTCTCGACGTCCTCGCCGACATAGCCGGCCTCGGTCAGGGTCGTGGCATCGGAGATGGCGAACGGGACGGACAGAATTTTGGCTAAGATCTGGGCCATGAGCGTTTTCCCCGTCCCGGTCGGGCCGATGAGAAGGATGTTGCTCTTGGTGATCTCGACGTCCGAGCTCGTCCGCGGCATATGGATCCGCTTGTAATGATTGTAGACGGCCACGGAGATCTTCTTCTTGGCCTTGTCCTGGCCGATGATGAACTCGTCCAGGGAGTCCTTGATTTGGCTGGGCGTCGGGAATTCGACCGGCGCCTTCCGCTCGTCCTCTTTCGTCTTGTCCGAAGCGATCATTGAATGGGCGACATCGATGCAGTTGTCGCAGATGAAGATGCCACCGGGCCCGGCGATCAGCTTCTTGACCTGGGTCTGGTTGCGGTTGCAGAAATTGCACTTCACCAGCGCGTTCGGCTTCTGCTGAATGGTGTCATCCATCGTGTTTGCTCTTTTACCGCCTGGTCAATAAACGCGGTTCGGCGCTTCCGGTCCTACTTCTTAGCCTGGATCCTCGCCGTGATGATCTGGTCGATCAGACCGTAGTCCTTCGCCTGGGCCGCGGTCATGATGAAATCCCGCTCGATATCGGCCTGGATCTTCGTCCGCGGCTGACGCGTGTGCTTGACCAGGATGTGATAAATAGTTTCCCGGACCCGGAGGATCTCCTTGGCCTGGATGGCGATGTCCGAAGCCTGGCCCTGGTATCCGCCGGAGGGTTGATGAAGAATGATCCGGGAATTCGGCAGGGAGATGCGCTTCCCCGGCGTTCCCGCGGCCAGCAGCACGGCGGCCATGCTGGCGGCCTGGCCCACGCAAATGGTGGATAGATCATTGCTGACGAATTGCATGGTGTCATAGATGGCCAGCCCGGCGGTGATGCTTCCGCCCGGGGAATTGATATAAAGAGAGATCTCCTTCTCGGGGTTTTCGGCCTCCAGGTAGAGGAGCTGGGCGGTGACGATATTGGCCACGTCATCGTTGATCTCCGTGCCGAGAAAGATGATATTGTCCTTGAGCAGCCGCGAGTAGATGTCATAGGCGCGTTCGGTTCTTCCGTCCTGTTCAACGACAAAAGGGATTAAGGTCATGGGAATAAAACGACTGGCTTATTCAATTATAGCCTGTTCGAGCAAAAAGTCAACCGTCTTCCTCAGGAGGAGGCTGGTTTTCAAGTTGTCCCGCCGTTCCTCCTGATTGAAGGTCTCGAGCGCCCCGGCCAGGGGGATGTTGTTCGCCCGGGCCAGCGCCTTGATCTCCTGGTCCACCTCTTCCTCGCCGACATGGATGGCCTCGGTATCGGCAATCTTTCTCAGGATCACATGGCGCCTGAGGTTGACCTCGGCTTGTTTGCGGGCGCTTCCCTGGAGCGTCTCGACCAGCTCCTTGGTCAGGGGCTGTTGGGCCGGAAGGGACGAAAGCATATTCTTGAGAACGGCCTCGGCCTCCTCCTCGACCGCGCTCTCGGGGAGCTCTATGACCGCGCGTTCGACCACCGTCCGGACGATCTCATCGGCCGTATCTCGGCGGCCGGCCTGATCGCGCGCGCGCTGGACCTCTTGCCGGATTTTATCTTTGACCGCGGCCAGGCTTTCAAATTCGCCGAGCGTTTTGGCGAAATCGTCGTTCAGCTCGGGGAGGCGTCTTTCCTTGATCGAGTCCACCTTGAGCCGGTATTCGATGGATTTTCCGGCCAGCTTTTTGGCCTTATGGTCGGCCGGATAGGCATGGCCGAAGGTCTTCTCCTCAGCGGGTTTGAGACCGGCCAGATTCGCGTTGACGGCCGGATCATTGGCCGCGTGGCCGGCCAGAACGACGACCTTCTCCGCGGGCATCAGCCTTTTGGTCTTCAGGTCCTTGCCCTGGATCTCGATGACGACGTAATCGCCGTCGGCGGCTCCGCGGCCTTCGACGGGGATGTATTCGACCGCCTTTTCGCGGAGCTCGGCCAGAGCCCGGTCGACGTCCTCGTCCCCGACAACGGCCGTCTTTTTTTTGGCCGGTATCTTCTTATAGGAAGGGAGTTCGAAATCCGGCCAGACCTCGACGGTCGCTTTGAACTTCAACGGACCGCCGGGCTCGTGGACGATGTCGTTGATGTGGGGTGAGCCTACGGCGTGGATGCGCCGGGAGTCCAAGACCTCGCGGAGGACCTCCGGGATCAGCTCGTCCAGGACGGATTTTTGGATATCCGCGGCGAACATCTGTTTGACGATGCTCTTGGGCGCCTTGCCTTGGCGGAAGCCTTTCAACTTCACCCGCCCGGCATAGAGGTCGAGGACCCGTTCATATTCCCGGGCGACATCCTCGGCCCGGAGCTCGGCCTCGATCTCCTTGCGCGTGCCGTTCAGCTCCTTGACGCTGCTTTTGAGGCGTTCGGTCTGGTCGGTCATGACATCGTCCTTATACATTTATGGGCAGAGCGGGATTCGAACCCGCATTCCCTCATCGGGAACTAGGTCCTAAGCCTAGCGCGTCTGCCATTCCGCCATCTGCCCATGAAGAGCATGTCTGAGGGCGCCGGGGGTCCGCTCACGGCGGCGGCGACGGTCGATCCGTCCGCGCCGGCGGCGCCGCTCGTTCGCGATGCGCTCCTTTAAATCGATCTCCTCAGGCGTGATCCCCTGGATGAGGAGGGTCTGTCCTATGGAAAAAGGATCCGACGGCGCGATCTCAATTCAGGATGAAACAAAGAAGGACGTTTTTTATAGCACAATCCTTCGATCGTTGTCAAATGCCGGCCGGGGCGGCGCGGGCCGGCCCCCGGACCGGCCGTGGTCACTTGATGAAACCTTGAAGCTGCTTCGCCTTGGCCGGATCGATCGTCTGGAGTTTCTTCACGACATCTTGGGCGCTGTACCTGTCCTTTAAATTCAGGTAGCAAATGCCCAGGTTATACCAGGCGTTCGCGTTCTCCGGCTGGATGGCCACGGTCCGCTTCATGGGCTCCAAGGCGGCTTCGAATTTTTTCATCTGCATGTTGCTGATGCCGATATAGAGCCAGCCGGTCGCGCTGTTCGGATCGATCTCGACGACCTTTTTAAAGGATTCGATGGCTTCCGGATATCGCTTGAGGTTGTAGAGACAGGCCCCCAACTGGATATGGCCCAGGTCGTATGTCGGCCGGATAACGATGGCTTTCCTAAAAGCTTCGATGGCCTCGGGATATTTCTGCATTTGCAGATGCATGTTGCCGAGGTTGATCCAGGACAATTCGTCGTTCGGTTTGAGTTCGACGACCTTTTTCGCCGCTTCGACGGCCTTGTCCGGCTTTTGGGCGTCGCCGTACATCTTCAAGATATAGCTGTAATAATTCACGGCGTCTTTGGGCGAGATCTCGGCCAGCTTTTTAAAGATGTCCTCTGCCTCGGCGAGTTTGCCCGCCTTTTGATAGGCTTGGGCCAGATTGTACCCGATATTCTGGTCCTGCGTCTGGACCTTGAAAGCCTCGGCCAGGGCTGCCGCCGCGGCCTCGAATTGGTTGGCGTTGAGCCGAGCCATCCCCAGGCGTTGGAAGGCCTGCCAGGCGTTCTCGGGCTTGAACGTCAGGAATTTCTCGTAGGCGTCGCCGGCCTTCTGGAAATCCCGGGCATCCTCATAAGCGGTGCCCATGGCGAAGATGGCTTCTTTGTGATTCGGATCGAGCGAAAGGGCCTTCTCCAGGGCGGCCACGGCCTCCGCGGATTTCTGCATGCGGACGTAGATCTGTCCCATCCCGAAAAAGGCCGCTTCGCGATTGGGATCGAGCTCGGTGATCTTTATAAAGGCGGCGACGGCGTTCTGATAATCCCGCTGCCCATCATAGACCTTGGCCAGGAGCGTCCAGGCTTCCAGGTTGTTCGGCTGGGCTTTGGTGACCTTTTCCAGGCCTTTCTGGGCGCTATAAGCTTCTCCCGTCCAGGCATAGATCCGGCCGGTGAGCCACGCGGCCTCCAAAGTCCCCAGGTAATCCTCGGCCTGCCAGTTCTTGAATGCCGTCGGCTTCGCCGTTTTGGGCATGGCCGACACGGCCGCCGCCGGCGCGATGAAGCGCAGCCGCTGTTCCAAGATCTGGACGACGCCGATGACCTTCCCGGTCTCGCCGAGGGCGACCCCGCCCGAGCACGTTTCCGGAACGGATATGGCCGGTTCCACGACCTTCAGGCCCTCTCCGAAATCGAAGAGGCTCTGGATTTTCCCTTCGTAGACCGTGAACTCCCCGGCCTCGTTCACCCCGATAACGGAGATCTTTTTGCCGACGGCCAGGTCCTCCCCGCCCCCGAAAGCGAGCGGCGTGACCTTGCCGCTGAATTGGATGAGGGCGAGGTCCAAGGCTTTGTTCACGGCAACGACGCCATTGATATCTATCTCTTTTTGCTTGATGTTGAATCCGGTACAGCTCGCGGCCGGGCTGATCAGATGATAGCTCGTGACCGCGATCTTGTCGGCGATGGCGAAGGCCGAGCCTTTGGCGATCTCCTGTTTGTTTTTGCCGTAGACAACGAGTTGGATGACGCCGGGACCGGTCTGGGCGAGGATCTTGGCCGATTCGTCGGTCTGCCCGTAGACCAGAAATCCGGAGACGAAAATGCCGAGAATGAAGGCCATCATTTTGGGAGCCTTGAAGGTCATGAGTCCTCCTGAACGCCCGAAGGGATTCCGGACGTATGATAGACGTATAATAGAAGATATTATTACATTTTGAAAAAAAATCTGTCAAATCCTATATTGTCGAAACGCCCGCCGGTCCGGGATCCGCCGTTATAACCTGAACAAGATCCCCCATCGCACCTGGAAACCGGAGAGATTCAAGGAGAAGTCCCTGACCCGGCGGCCTGCGGCGCCGGGGATCAAACGACCCGGATCGGCAGATGACGCCGATACGTTTCGAAATCCCGGTCGGTCGTAAAAACGACGCAGTTCTCCATGGCCGCCGCCGCGCATATCAGAAAATCGATCGACGACCCCTGCACTCCCGCCTTCCGGCAGGTGTTGGAGAATTCCGCCGCTTTTTCGAAATGATCCGTCCTCAGAGGAAGATCCTCGAACGCGGAGAGATATGACTTCAATCTCCTGAATTGAGCCGAATCGGGGATTCCCGACAGCAATTCCTGCCGGATCGGTCCGATCATCGCCACGCGGTCGGCCTCGATCAGGTCCTTCATCTTCACCGTCAGAGCCGGATCCGGCTCCCGGCGCCTCAGGACCGCCGACCAGACGCACGTGTCGACGAGAACTCTCACCGGTTTCTTGCCCTCTTGTAGTCGTAATCGGACGCGAAATCGAATGCGCCGAACGCCCCCCGGACGTCGAGGCGTTGGCGATGGGCGAGGTATTCGCGAAGCGCGGCCGTAACGGCCTCTTTCTTCGTTTTATGCTTTCCGGCTTTCTGGACTTCGAGAATCAGCCGATCGTCGAGAGCCAGGTTGGTGGCCATGTTCACACCTCTATTTACACATCATATCACACATTAAGAGCGAAATCCATCACGTTCAACTTCCATGATAAAGACGCCTCTCAGGCTGCGCTTTTCTCAATCCCTCGGTCGATTCCGCCTTTGGATATTTTCGTTTTTTCTTCTTTTTTATGCCTTGTATTTTTAGCTTTATTACGTTATTTTCGAGCGCGTTTACTGGAAAATCCGTGTTTGGGACGGAAGCGGCGAAGAATCGGCCTGGAGCGAGCCGGCGGCCGAAAGCTCGGGTGTTCTCGGCCTGGGCTATGAGGCCGGCCGGGTGATCATCAAGGTCGGATCGGGACAGTACGTTTTCGAGACGGACTGGAAGCGATAATCCGCGGCGGCCGGGGCCTACTTCATCAGACCTCGGCGTTTCAGAAGCGGTTCGATCTTCGGTTCGGCGCCGCGGAAGGCCACGTACTGGGGCATAAGTTCGAGGGCGCCGTATTTCTCGAGCACGTTTTTCCGGAACGAGAGAGCGGTCGCCTTGTCAAACAGCCCTTTTTCCTTGAAGGCTTCGAAGGCGTCCGCGTCCAGCTGCTCGGCCCAGATGTAAACGTAATACC
>Ga0315288_10006623_pt1 | contig 14689 bp, 12 predicted proteins | sample YL17G11_20_MG_FD_203454 | JGI IMG/M metagenome (GOLD analysis project Ga0315288, IMG submission 203454) | Sediment microbial communities from Yellowstone Lake, YNP, Wyoming, USA - YL17G11_20 | ecosystem: Environmental > Aquatic > Freshwater > Lake > Sediment | place: USA: Wyoming | collected... | reverse complement strand
GGCGCCATGGCGAACCCGATCCTTTTACTAGATGACGGCGTCCCCTCCGAGAAATGCCTATCTCTTGCACACCGACAGGAAGTTCTTGAATATCTCGTAGCCGTTCTCGGTCTGCTCGACCTCTGGATGGAACTGGGTCGCGAACAACGGCCTGGCCAAGTGCCTGTATGCCTGGACCTTACAGTTGTCCGAGTGTGCCAGGAGCTCGAAATCCTTTGGCAGGACCTTCACCTCGTCGTTGTGGCTCTCCCAGGCCACGAACTTTTTGGGAAGGTCCTTGAACAATGTGTCAGCATCGTCGACATATAGCTCGACCTTCCCGAACTCCGGAACATCGGCGGGCCCGGCCTGGCCCCCGAAATGGATGGCCATGAACTGCATCCCCACGCAGATGCCTAGGATTGGGAAGTCGGCCTTCTCCAGATATTCCGATGTCCTCCCAAGCTTCATGGCCTCGGTCTCTATCCTGGGCGCGCCGCCCGAAAGGACCAGCCCGTCAACGTCGAGCTCCTCGAAGGGCGTCGTGTTCGGGACCATCTTGCAGTCGGCCCCTATGTCCCGCAGGACCCGCCACTCCCGGTGGGTCCACTGGCCGCCGTTATCGATGACATAGACCTTGAGCGCCATGATGTGCCCCGATTATCATCCCGTCTTTTAATGGATTCGGTCAGTGGTCGATGTCTGGCTTCGGAGGCGGTACAGGGTCACCGAGCCGCCCGAACTCTAGGATCCCTATCTCGCTCACCGCGTAGACCATGAACTCCCCGGGCTCGTAATCCTTCAGCACCGGAGACATGAAGCCCGTCCTGAGGACGTCGTTGCCTTTCGTCAGCGAGCTGAATGCCGGCAATATCAGGATCCTGTCCTCGGGGTGCCACAGGAAGCACGGCAATCGGACCCCGGCGCCGATCTTGTCGCGAAGATGCAGCGACGGGTGCTCGTGGGCCAGCACAAGTATCTCGCCGGGCCTCTTCTTCTTCCTCACGGCCGGTCTTTTATGGCCGTGGATGAAGCGGAGGTCGCCGACCTTAAGCTCCAACGGCAGCCGGGTCCCCTTTGGCAAGATGCCAGCGATGAAGTTGTCATGGTTCCCCCTCACGAACCGGACGTCCCCGGTCCATTCCTGGAGGGCCTTTAGGACGTCCCTCACCTCGTCCCATTCCTGTTGCAGGTTCCTCCCGAATGTGTGCTTGATGTCCCCGTCGATGACCACGGTCTTTGGATTGTACCTCTCGAGGACCCGCACCAGGTCCATCATCATCTCGCGCTTCTGGACCATGGGGAAGTAGACGCCGTCCTGCCTTGCGGCCTCCTCGTAGCCAAGATGGAGGTCCGCGAAGGCGAGCGTTCCGCTGTCCCGGTCGAACAGACAGCGCAGATTGGAGAGGACGAGCCTCTTTTCAATGATGACCTCGTCTATCAAGGTCCATCCCTTCTGTTCACAGGTCATATACTATCGGGTTCGCCCCGAAATCCGATAGCTTGGGCCTCTCGGTCCCGGTCCGCTTCGCCAGACCGCCCCTCAGTTGCATTATGTACGTTATCTGCAAGCTGGGATGCCCTTCCAAGGCCTTGGCCACGGCCATGGGGTCACTGCCCGCCTTGGCAACGAGCTCCATGAGCCGGTCATACTTCCTGTCGCTGCCGGCCCATCCCTCCATACCGCTGACCAGCCCTGTGTCCAGCAGCCGCACCAGCAACCCAAGGGCTTCGATGTGCCCCTTCTCGATGGCCTTCAGCAGTATTGCGGGGAGCGAGTTGTCTGTCGATTCCTCGCTGTATGTGAACTTGAGCCCGTCCGGCGGACTGGCCCCCTTGGCAGTTTCGACAAGACCCACATAGGCCCCGACCTTCCCAAGGAACGGCCCCCACCCTCCGGCGAGAAGGCAGTACAACGCGTGCGTGCTGACCCCCGCGACGTCCGCGGTCTCCCTGTCGAAGAAGTCCTCTATGACCTTAACTAGCGGTCCGGTGCCGGGAAGTGGCCGGTCCAGGTCCAACTTTCCTTCGTAGTACCTGTTGGCCAGGGCATAGGCCAGGTTCATGAGACCGGCGATCAAAATCCCGCCCAGTTGCTCCTTCTTCGCGCCCTTGGCCTTCCTGTAGTCCTTGTATGTCTCGACAAAATGTTCGAGGCTGAACCAACGCGTCATGAGAGTCTCCCTAGAGCCCTCGTACTTGTCCCAGACCTTGCTGTAAAGCTGCACCATGGCCTTGTCGGTCGAGATAACATCGAGCGGCTCGTCGAGCCTGTCCAGGTCGCCCATGGCCATCAGCCCCTCGTCCCTCCAGTTCTTCAGGACGGCCGGCACGACCTTCTTGATGCGGAAATTCTCATCGGAAATGTTCCAAAGGATGCCGATGTAATGAGGCCAATAGTCAGATGCCGCGTCCTCCTTGACCCACATGAGCGCCAGGTCCCGGTCCCTCTCGGACCAGAAGTCATTGTAATTCCCTTCGTAGTCCCTCGCCAGGACCATCTGCTGCAGCGGCGAGAGCCACCGCTTTTCGTACCATTCGGTGTGCGTTTTCCTTATGTGAGGGCAGAACTGGTTGAGTATGACCATGAGCCGCCTCTCGATGCCGTCGAGCTTGGCGTTGAAGAGCTCCATCGTCTTGTTCAGCAGGATGTCCAAATCGCCCTCCCGGAGCACATCCAGGGCCGGGATGACCGCCTCGAACTCCAGCCGCTCGTTCAGGACGACGTCCACGAGCTTCATGCCATCGATCTTGAGGCCCATGGCCTTCATGACACCCCAGATGTCGACGATGCCCATGCGCTTGGCCACCTGGCAGTCCTCCAGCACGGCCTCGAGCCTGACCTGCGTGTAGGCCCTGATGAACTCCTCCGGGTCATTGGCGCAAATGTCCCTGGCCTTTGGCCCGAGGCCGGCCAGGAACCCGAGCTGGAGCCAGTAATCCGTCATCCTCACCAAGTCGTCGGGCTCGTCGCGCCTGTACTCCTCGGCGAGGATGTCCTTGAGGTCCATGGACGGGGCCTGTAGCAGGATGCGCCTCATCTTGGCCTTGGCGTCCTCCGATGCGTCCTTGTAGTTACTCTTCAGGGATGCCACAAGGCCATCGACCTCGTCCTCCTCCAAGATGAACGTCACACCACCCACTAGCGGCGGCCCATACAGCGGTGAGAGCCTGTTGTGGAGGATGGCCCGAATCTGGAACCCGCTGTTGATGAGGTCCAGTATCACACGGTTCAGCTCCTCGCCTTTCGAGGACCCTAGGAGGTACGTATAGCACGTGTGCCTGATGGTGATGTCGCTCGCGGCCAGCTTCTTGGTGATGGCCCGCAACTTCTCGTCGGGCGGCATGCCCTTCAACCGGGACACGAGACCGATGACGACCAATGTTCTCGTCGGGTAGTCCCTGAAGTAAGGCTTGCCGTAGGCCTCGACGTTCACCTGGCTCTCAGAGTGCCCGGTCCACGCCGGGTCCTCAAGGTGCCTCTCGAGCGCGTCGCGGCACGCATCGAGGTAACTCTGACCCCCGGACTCAAGCACGATGCTCAGGAGGCCGTTGCGCACGACGCGGTCCGTCTCCCTCTCGGCCTCCTGTAGGATCGCGGTGAGGGCTCTGTCCCTGATCTCGGGCGCCAGCGGGACCAGGTTCACGGTCACTATCGAGCGCAGCCGGTCCACTGCGAAGAACCTCTCGTTGGGCCCAGTGGAATCCCTCAATGTCCCGAGCTGCATGTCGATGTCCTTCCCCAGGGACGCGGCCGTCTGGCCCACGGTGCCCTTGTCCTCGTCGAGGATGCCCTTGAAGAACATCCTCAGGTCCGGGTCCAAGGACGGGGCCTTCATGGCCTCGGCTATGCCATCCCAAACCTTCTTCGGGAGCCGGTCGGCCACCTTCGCGTCGGGCCTTAATCTCTTCGCTAGGGCCAGCACGGTATTGAACAGGTCCTTCTTCACGGCCGGTTCGAGCCTGATGGAGTCGTTGAGCGAGAGGTTGAACCTCTCCGTGAGCCAGAAGAGAACGTTGTCCACGACCTCCAGGTCGGCGATGTTTCTCTCTACGCCTGCCAGGTACGGCAGGACGAGCACGATCCCGTCGTTGTGGTTAGGGCAGTGGTCGAGGACCCTGTTGAACGCGTACTTGAAGTCCCACCTCCGGTCCGCATCGTCGAGGAGTATCTTCTTATCATATCCGTTCTCCAGGGCTTGCATGAAGGGCCAGTCGGACCCTGCGACATCGTTGTCCAGCGCCTTCATGGCCACGAGGAGCGGGATGTTCGTCGGCGGTCTATGGCCTCCGGTCTGCTCCCAGACCTCCTTCGGTATGGTCCCGTAAAGGCCGTTGATGAACGCTGCCGGGTCCTTGCCGGCGGCCTTCAACTGCAGGTACAGACCATTCGTGAGCGCATTCATCTCGATGTGCTTCGACGGCTTGAAGAACGCCGAGGCCGCCAAGAGCTGGAGGAAGTGGTCCGTGAAGACAGCCGCCATCCGGTCCAGCAGTAACGGGTCGATGGCCTTGGCGTTAGCGGCCAGCATCTCCATGACGAGGAGCTTGGTGTAGTAGACGTCCTCCTCGACCTTCTCATTGATTGCCTTGATGGCGTCGGTGACGTCGCTGCCCCCAGCATAGGCCACTATGTCGAGGACCCACTGGTCGATGGCGGCGTATGTGGCGTCCGCGCAAAGGGCCTTCACCATATCATCCTTGCCGATCGGTCCCTTGGGCCGCGCACCCGATATCTCCTTTCCCTTCTTGGCCATGGCATCACGAGCATGGTGGAACGGAGTTCCCCTTGATATATCACTTTCGAAATCGCTGGCGGGACGGTCCCCCCGCAATCCTTTTCAATCCACTTCCCAATCAAGGATAGATGATAATCTATGCCCGCTTCAGGACATACTGCCATGCAACCGAGGACGAGGCACGCGTCCGGCAGGCCCTCATGTTCATCTCGGGGGCCCAGGACAAGGCCATCGAGGTGACGGTGAACAAGGGCTACCACCGCAACGAGATCCGCGTCCTGGAGGCGGAGCTCAAGAAGGGCCCGGCCCTGACGAGGTTTTTGGAGGCCCTGGCCGGGGCCGGCATCTTCGGGATGGTCCAAGACCAGATACCCATGCGCATAGACGAGGAGGGGATCTTCTACCTGCGCTTCGACAAGCAGGAGGCCTTCCAGGGCCGGTTCGTGCTCGACAGCGGCTCGGACACCATCCAGGCCAGCATAAAGGTCCAGTCCTACCCCGCAAAGCCCGACAAGATGCTCAAGGAGCTCACGGCCCAGATAGAGAAACTGGAATCGAAGGCAAAGAAGGCCGCCAAGTGAGCGGCCCCCGCTGTTCACATCACTCTTGGCTCAGATAGAGGATGATGGTCAGCCCGATTATCTCGAAGAACGGGATGATTATCGATATCAATCCGCTGCCTCCGAGGCTGAACCCCAAGCTATCCCGGACTGGCTGGAACGGTATGGCCGGGGCCCAGAACAGTGTCCTGAAATTATCCAAATCGAAATAGGTTTTAATCAGCATGGGTATGAAGAACAGCAGCAATCCGAGGATGTAGTTCGATTTTGTCTTCCTGTATATCTGTATATAGACGGCCAGGAGGCCGGTCAGGAGAAAGAGCGTGATGGAGACGAGGACCACCCCCAAGGAGGCCTCGAGGAAATGCGTGATGGAGAAAGGCTCCACATGCCAGCCGCCCGGTTGGTGCCTGAAGCTATCGGCCTTGTCGTTGGCCTCCAGGTAGAACTGGTACGATAACAATATGCCCACGATTATGCCCAGGACAAACAGGAAGACTATGACCAGCTTCGCCTTTCTCGATGGGGGCGTCCTGTCCTTCCTCGCAACCTTCTTCTTGACCATGTTCATTCCACCCTATTCTTCTGCTTCGCCCTTAATCTGATTTTTCCCAAATCGATTCCAAATCTCCAGGAAGAAGTCCTTCTTCCGCTCGAGATCGAGGGATGGGAAATAAACGCAACCGTACTTCTTGCCGACATGCGTCAGCAGGTTGTTCTCTTCAAGGACCTTCAGATGGTGGCGCACCGTCTTGTACTCCAGGTTCAGGGACTTCGAGAGCTCGTGCGCGTTCTGGGGCCTCTTGAATATCTCGGTGATTATTCTGCCGCGATTGACCCCGCCAAGTGAATTGGCGATCAGCCAAAGGATTATCTTCTCTGTCGGGTCCATGACAATGTTCCGTTATTACCGATAAAAGTACCGATTAGAAATATTTATTTGTACGGTTTTTTTGTCAGGTCCTTTCCGAGCCTTCAGATGCGCGCCGGGCCCTATAGTATAAATGGGGCCAGATTTGGGTGTGTTTCTGGGGAACCCTAATCTATACCCTCCTTCAATGATCGAACCTGCAGGTCAGGAGGACCGAGCAACTTGGAACCGGTGAACAAGGCCACGACCAACATCAAAGGGAAAGGGTCCAGGCCCATCATGGCAGCGGCACCACCCATTGCCCCTATCACCCCTACCACCTCAGGCATTAGGTACGCAGGGCCATGGAGGATTGGAACCGGAACGTGGATGGATGGCCTTGCGACTTATCCCACCGGTATTCATTGGACCCCCAATCCGCGCGCCCGTTCCTCCTACCTGTCTTATTATCGCGGCCATCCCCAGTCGAGGCCGGTTCATCATACCACACAATTACCATTATATACGAGGTTGGAAGAGTACCTGTACTAATCCTATACGGCCGAAATAGAAGGTTGATTTGAATGGGCGTAGGCAACCGGGCATTCAGGAACGTCTGGAGAAAGTGGCCCAGGACATTGGTGGTCGTCATCGCGCTGGGGCTGTCCATAGCGACCATCATCTCGATGAACATAGGCATCGAGGCCTCCAAGAAGAACACCTTGGACATGATACAAAGCTACGAGGACCGCCTCAACGAGATGGAGAATCTCAACGAGCAGCAGGCAACCATGATCACGGTCACCAACATGACCTGGCCCGGCGGTTTCAACAGGACCGGGGGATTCCCGGGAGGCGGCGGCGGGGACCGCCCGCCGGGCGGCGACATTCCCGGCGGCGGGGACCGCCCACAGGGCGGTGACATTCCCGGCGGCTACACGGGTGGCTTCGTGAGGAACACGGGGCCCGTCACCGCGAATGCGGTCACTAGCATCAGTGCGCTGAAGAACGTCTCGGTGGTCATACCCATGGTCCAGCATTCCTTCGGCCAGAACTTCAGGAGGGCCGACTACGCGGTCCGGGGCGTCCCGTTGGACCCGACGCTGCTATCAAAGTACAACCTCCTCCCCTCGAACCTTGTCGACGGTTACCTGATAACATCCACGGACACATCCAAGATCCTCATCTCGACCCAGCTGCAATCCCACTTCAACAACGCCACGGTCGGGAGCCATATAACCATCAACGGCACGGACTTCAACGTGGCCGGCATCTACTCCAGCGACACGGAGAACAACCTTGTCTACATGAGCCTGGCCGATGCCCAGAAGGTCTCGGGCTACGACTCCAAGACCGTGTCCACGATCGAAGTCTACGCCACTAACGAATCCACCGTCGACGGGGTCGTCTACGACATCCAGCAACTGTACCCTACATACATGACCGTGGCCTACAGCGAGATGGCCGCCAGGCAGCTGGACTTCTTCAAGACGCGCCAGGGCCAGGAGATCGCCTCGCTCGAGTCGGACCAGAACAAGACCCAGAGCACCGGCGACCAGATAATGGTCATATCGGGTGCCACCGCTGGCCTCATCGTCTTCTTCCTGATGACGTACACCGTCCGGGAGAGGATCAAGGAGATCGGCACACTGCGGGCCCTGGGCTTCTCGAAGTCGAACGTCATGGCCCAGTTCGTGGCCGAGGGGATGATCGTGGGGCTCATCGGCGGCCTGCTAGGTATCGTGATAGCCTTGGAGGCCACGCCGAATATAATGCGCGCCTTCCTGCCGAGCGCCCAGGCCTATGCCAACACCACCCCGTCCCTCGAGATGGTCCTGATATCTCTGGGCCTGACCATATTCCTCGGGGCCGTCGGCAGCATCTATCCGGCCTTCAGCGCAGCGCACAAGAAGCCCGCAGAGGCGATGAAGAATGAGTGATATCCTAATGACCAAGAACCTCTGCAAGGTCTTCCGCAAAAAGGAGCATGAGGTCAAGGCCCTTTGGAAGATAAACCTGAAGATTGCAACTGGCGACTACATCTCCATCCAGGGCCCTTCGGGTTCCGGCAAGACCACACTGCTCAACATGCTGGGTTGCCTGGACGTCCCCAGCTCGGGCCATGTCGTCATTGACGGCATCGACGTGTCCAAGATGGGCGAGGGCGCCCTCACGAAGGTCAGGGCCAAGAAAGTGGGGTTCGTCTTCCAGTCGTTCAACCTCATCCCGATCCTGAGCGCCGTGGAGAACGTGGAGCTCCCCTTGGAGCTCACGAAGATGAACAAGAAGGAGCGCAGGGAGCGGGCCGAGGAGCTCCTCGAGCTGGTTGGCCTCGGAGACAGGCTGAACCACAGGCCCGGGGAGCTCAGCGCCGGCGAGCAGCAGCGCGTGGCCATAGCGCGGGCCCTGGCCAACAAGCCTGCTATAATCCTTGCCGACGAGCCGACGGGGAACCTGGACTCGAAGACCGGCAAGAAAATCATGGCCCTGCTAGAGGAGCTGAACCAGAAGACCGGCACGACCATCATCGTGGTCACGCACGACAAGAGCATGGCCCAGTTCACAAAAACCATGATATTCCTGAAAGATGGGCGGGTAACGCTTATAAAGAACGATCAAGCGGGCTTCGACATTTCCAAGGCCCTGGGCCTCCCGAGGAACGTCACGAACAAGCTGATACGGGGGGGCCTCGACACCATGGAGAAGCTCCTGGCGGCCACCGATAAGGACCTCAAGAGGGTCCCCCGGCTGAACCGGCAGAACCGGAAGCGGGTCATGGAGGCCATCGAGGAGCACAGGAAATGATTTTTTAGAACACGAAAAAGGTGATGAAAATGGGTCTTGTCACAAGAGCGTTCAGAAACCTCGCTAGAAACAAGGTCAGGATGCTGCTGGTGGTCCTTGCCCTCAGCATCTCGATAGCATCGACATTCTCGGTCTACACGGGCATCGATGCCAGCAACGAGAACACCCAGAAGATGATCGAGAAGGCCGATTCGGACACGGCGGCGATGATCGCCAATGCGACCTCCAACACACAGACACTCATAGGCAACGCCAGCTATAATACCCAGGCCGTGATCGACAGTGCCAATGCCAGCACCCAGGGCCTCATAAACAACGCGACAAAGACCACCCAGGCCATGATCGACGACGTGAACGCGAGCACACAGGCCATGATAGATCAGGTCCTCGCCGAGACGAACGAGACCATCGAGCTCACGGAGAGGTACATCAACGCGACGCAGAACGAAACACAGATACAGATGACACGGATCGATGTCACCAACGCTACCTCCGGCCGTCCACCAAAGAACATGCCGATACAGGGGGACGCCATCGACAACATCTCTGCGATGACGAACGTGTCCGCCGTCATTCCCGTCGTCCAGAACAACACAAGGATGGGGTCCGGGAGCTTCGACCCGGGCAGCTCCACGGGAGGCGGTGGCCCTGGCGGTCCGCCAGGAGGCAACGGGACCGGAGGCCAACAGAACGGCACCCAGCCCCAGCGGTTCAAGACGCCCGACTACGTGATCGAGGGCCTGCCCCTGGACGCGGAGCTCAACGCGACCTATCATCTGCTCCCCGTGGAGATTGTCGCGGGGGATTCCTTGGCCCCTGGCGACAACGGAACGGTCCTCCTGACCGGGGACCTCTTGAAGTACTTCAAGACCGAGGTGGGCGGGGTCATCTGCCTCAATGGTACGAACATGACCGTCAAGGGCGTCTACTTCAATCCCTACAGCAACAACACCATCGTTATGAACATCACCGATGCCCGGGCCATCCTCGGCCTCGGGGCGAACGAGGCCAGCATGCTCATGGTCTACGCCACGAACACCTCAACGGTTAACAACGTCACCGAGCAAATCCTGTCCGCCTACACGACCTTCACGGCCCAGGCCTACATGGACACCCAGTCCGGTACGAGCCAGTTTACCGAGCGGATGGCGGAGCAGCAGATCCAGCGGCTCAAGACGGACCGCAACCAGCAGGTGGCCTCTCTGAAGAAGTCCCAGACGGCCCAGATCGCCCAGCTCGACACACGCCTGAACGAACAGGTGACGACCTTCGAGGATGACCTTACCCAGCAGATCGAGAAGCTCGAGAAGGACAGGGACGAACAGGTCCAGCGTTACAACGAGACATTGGACGAACAGGTTCAGCGCTACAACACGACACTGAACGACCAGGTCTCACAGCGCCAGCGCGACAAGGTCCTCATGACGACCATCGGCAGCATCATCATCCTCGTTTCCATGGTGTCCGCCTGCCTTATAATCTTCTTCATGATGCTCTACACGGTCAAGGAGAGGACCAAGGAGATCGGTCTCTTCAAGGCCCTGGGGTTCTCCAGCGGGAACGTAGTGGGCCAGATAACGGTCGAAGGGACCTTTATCGGCTTCCTGGGCGGTTTCTTCGGGCTCGTGATCGGCGTCCTGGCCGGACCCACCATATCCCGTCTGGTCTTCCCAAGTGCAGCGGCCTTCGGCGTTTCCGTGTTCAGCCCGGTCATGTCCCTCGAGGTCGTGGGCGCGACGGTTCTCCTGGGGGCCCTGGGGAGCCTGTACCCGGCATGGAACGCGGCCCGCATGAAACCCATGGTGGCCATGAAGAACGACTGACGCCCATGGGACATGGAACGGTCCCAAGGGTCTTCCCGACGGTGTCGGTCAGCAGTTTAAAATCCAGGACCATAAACTATTTTATCCCTGACTGTAATCCTTCATCACTTGGAGGACGGACGCTATGACCGACGATGCCATAAGGGAGAGCATGGTGAAGAGGTTCCATACCATACCCGGCCTAGGCATGTCCAAGGCCGGGCTCCTCTTCGATGCTGGCTACACCACCATCTCTTCCCTCCAGAAGGCCGATAGCGAGGTCCTTTCGAAGGTCAAGGGCATCTCCCCCCCGCTCGCCAGGTTCATCATCCGCGAGGTCAAGGGCATGAGCGAGGAGGCGCCTTCCGAGATGGTCAGCTGCTCCACGGAAATGACCGCCACCACGAAGCCCGGGGACGCGGACAGCGCGTCTATAAAGGTCGACCACGAGCCCGCGGGGTCCATGGGCATCGGAAAGCCCACGGACGATGTCAAGATGGATGGCGAGGGCGACCAGGCCTCAACGGGCCAGCCCGGCGATGCTGCGGCCAAGCCGTCCAGCGGCGGCATCTTCTCAGGCCTCATCAACTCGTTCAAATCCCTGTTCGGCGGCGGGAAGGCGGAGCCCGCTCCCACCGAGGCCAAGCCCGATGGCGAGGAAAAACCCGCCGAGTCCTCGACCGAAGCCGTTACTATCAAGGAAGACACAGCTGAGGCAAAGCCGGTCGAGAAGGCCCCCGAGGCCACTGGCCCCAAGGGACCCTCCGATGCGACCATCAGCGTCGACCTCAAGGATGAGCCAAAGGCCGAAGTTAAATCCGACCCGAAGAAGGAGCCCGAGGCCAAGATAGACACCTCGAAGGAGCCCAAGCCCGTCCCCAAGAAGGGCGGGGAGAACGAAAAGCTCGTCGAGGACATTATCAAAGAATTAGATTTAGACAAGGAGCACCGGTAAGCCCGGTCCTCTTCCCATCGTTCATTTTCTACCAATCCTTGTGCGGGGGTAGCAAAGCCTGGAAAACGCGCAGGACTTAAGATTCTGTCCCATAGGGGTCCGTGGGTTCAAATCCCATCCCCCGCATAATTTCCTGCAATTCCAAGATTCGCATCGATTTTAGGTCGACCGAAATCTATATATTTAGGGCGCCCTAAATACTCCCTTGGTGAGGAAATGCCCCAAGAGGACACAGAGGAATACCTCGAGGCCATCTTAGACCTTGGGGGTCAACATGGCCAGGTCAAGACCACCAATCTGGCCAAGAGGCTTAAGCTGCGCCCGGCCAGCGTCACGGAGAAGGTCCAAAGGCTGGCCCAGGCAGAACTCGTCTTATACAAACCGTACGGCGGCGTCAAGCTCACCAATAAAGGAAGGCGACAGGCCCTCCGGCTCAAGCGCAAGCACAGACTGCTCGAGGTTTTCCTATCCAAGGTCCTCCATGTGCGACCCTCAAACGTCCACGAGGAGGCCTGTAAGATGGAGCATGTCCTTTCGGACGAGGCCGAAGAGGCGATGTGCCGTATGCTCGGAGGGCCCGATTCTTGCCCACACGGTAGTATCATACCTCCCTGCGAGACCGAGAAGGGCAGCTGTGCCCAATGCCTTGAGCGCAAATCCGTGAGAAAAGCACGGACCCCTGTCCAAAGTTGTGTCGATGCCGTTCCTCTTTCCTCATTATACCCTGACGAGAAGGGACGGATCGTCTTGATACGGGGCAACAAAAGCCTAGTGATGCGGCTGTGCAGGATGGGCCTGACATCCGGGACCGTAGTCTCGGTCAAACGGGCCGCGCCTATGAACGGGCCTATACAAATAAATGTCAAAGGCTGCGACCTGGCCCTGGGCTATGAGATTGCAAGAAAGATCTTCGTGATCCGGGACGTTGCAGCGGATGAAGGTCAACGACCTCAAGGGGCCCACGCATTGAGAGAGAAAGCCTAACCTCGAAGGGGGACCCGAGATCACACCTAAGCGCCGAAGGTCTAAAGGTCCTGTCATCGCCCTCGTAGGCAATGCCAACGTCGGCAAGAGCGTCGTTTTCAACCAGCTGACGGAGAAAGAGCAGGTCGTAGGTAACTATCCGGGCAAGACCGTGGAGGTCGCCGAAGGGACCTTGCGACATCACGGGATTGACATCACGATTGTAGACCTTCCAGGGACCTATTCTTTGGCCTCGGCCTCGGCTGATGAAGAGCTCACATGCCATTTTATAGAGAGCGGAAAGGCCGATGTCATCGTGAACGTCGTCGATGCCACGGCCCTCGAGCGAAACCTCAATCTAACGCTCACACTTTTAGAGACGGGCATGCCTATGGTCATGGCCCTTAACTTCATGGACGAGGCGGCCAAGAAGGGCATAAAGATCGATGTGAATGCCCTCACAGATTCCTTGAGGATACCGGTCATCCCAATCGTTGCGATTGAAGGCAGAGGTGTCCATGAATTAGTTGATAAAGCCCTCAAGGTTGCGAAGAAGAAGACAAGGGCCGTCGAAGTGGATTACGGCCCGGAGGTCGAGGCGCGTGTTGAAAGGCTGGTCGATGCCCTCCCTGAGACCGGGAGGATGCCCAAGCGCTGGGTGGCCCTGCAACTGCTCGAAGGGGACAACCCGACCCTCCGGCGCATGAAAAAAAACGCCCCCGAGGTCATCGCGCTCTCGTCGGCTTTGTCGAGAGAACTTGAAGGAATCTTCAAGGAACCCATGACCTCCTACATCACCTCCAGGCGGTTCGCCCAGGTCGGGAAGCTCTCTCGAAGGGCCACCAAGACCCATGCTTCGACAAAGGGACCTCACTCATACACAGGGCGCTTCGATGCTCTAAGTCTACACCCGGTATGGGGCTACGCCCTCATGTTCGTGGTCATGTTGTCAATCTTGGTCGTGATATCTATTATAGGGAACATCATCGCCCGGGGCCTCCAAAACCTCTTCGAGGCCTTCAATCCTCACTCATCCAGCATCGCAGCCGAGTTCGCCTGGAACGGCGGTGTCGTCGGGCTCTATGCCTCTTTGGGCGTTGCCTTTGGGTTCCTTTTACCCTTCTATTTCATTCTCAGTTTCCTCGAGAACTCGGGCTACCTTCCGAGGATCGCCTTTCTAATGGACCGACCCTGCCATGCCATCGGGCTCCACGGAAAGGCCTCAATTCCACTTATCGTGGGGTTCGGTTGCAACGTCCCCGCCTGTATCGGATGCCGTATAATCGAAACCAAACGGGACCGCCTCCTGACGACCTTCCTTTCAACCCTGATTCCCTGTTCGGCCAGGACCGTCGTGATATTGGGTATTGTTGGGACATACCTGGGTCCCGTGTGGGCAGTGCTGATGTATGTTCTTGATTTCATTCTGATAATCGCCGTTGGAAAGGGCATGGCCTTGGTGATGAAGGGGCGGTCCCCAGGGATGATCATGGAGATGCCGCCGTTCCGGAGGCCGGTTGCTCGGCTGGTCGCCAAGCAGGCCTGGTCGAGGTTCAGGCCCTTTCTTAAAGATGCGGTCCCTCTAATCATTGCGGGAAGCCTGGCGATCGAAGGCCTCCGGATCGCCCACATGCTCGACGAGATCTACTGGGCCATCAGCCCCCTGACTGTCCTGTGGTTGGGCCTGCCGGCCTTCACTGGTGCCTTGTTTATCCTTGGAATAATGAGGAAGGAGGCAGCGGTCGCACTTCTGGGTGTGGTCGCAGGCACGATAGATATCCCCTCGGTGATGTCCCCTGTTCAGATGTTCGTGTTCACCCTCGTGATGATGCTCTACATCCCCTGCCTTGCCACCATCTCGGTCCTTGGAAGGGAGATTGGCTGGAAGAACACAGCCCTAATCACAGTCAGCGAGATTGGTCTAGCGCTCTTCGTCGGAGGGATAGCGTACCGGCTGCTTTCCTTCGTGATGTGAGGTTTAGCCCTTGATAATGCATAGGTTCTTTTCTTGGCATTCCTTGCCTGGGGCCGAAGGT
>Ga0315288_10006622_pt1 | contig 14691 bp, 18 predicted proteins | sample YL17G11_20_MG_FD_203454 | JGI IMG/M metagenome (GOLD analysis project Ga0315288, IMG submission 203454) | Sediment microbial communities from Yellowstone Lake, YNP, Wyoming, USA - YL17G11_20 | ecosystem: Environmental > Aquatic > Freshwater > Lake > Sediment | place: USA: Wyoming | collected... | reverse complement strand
ATATTAAATATTAAAAAGGGCAAGCCCTGTTAGAAATAATATGGCAGACCGAGAGAATCAAATGTTAAGCGGAAATTTAGAGAGTCCCATAATTTCTAAAAGGGCAAGTCCGCCTTAGGCGGATAACAGAATTTTTTTCTCCGTGACCTCAGTGCTTCTGTGAAAAAATCAGCGGGAAAAGAGACTTATTTAAATTGCTTTTCGTTTTTCCTCGATTTGTTTAGAAATTGCTTGCTTAATCTCCGGTCGTAACTGGAAAGCTATGCCAGATGCCGTCGGTAATATCAGTACTACCATCAGCGTCTTCAGCGAGCCAGAGCATACTATAGCCGTATGACAGGGAAAAAGGATGATAAGATTTAGAAAGTTCGATTGAGTTTACTAATTTACCTTTAAAGTCATAAACTAAAATTTTATCTTCTGCTCCCCAAATAAAAAGATTATTTGCCGAAGCCGCAATGCAGAGATTATAGGGCTCCACATCGTAATATTTTTTTATTTTGAGTGTCTTGATTTGTTCGCCCAAATCGAAATCTATCACTCGCACGTTCCCGTTATTGAACTCGTAAATATATTTGCCGTCCGGTGAAAAACCAACCGAAGAATTTGCCGATTCGAAAGCATCTTCTTTTACAATCTCATAATCAGCATTTTCCAGGTCAAGCTTGTAGAGCCCGGTGTCATAGCACTTAGCATAGAGATTATCATCATTTGGATTATAAAAAATAGTTCTGCCGTCAATTTCCAGGTCGTAAGTTTCTACGTATTCTCCAGTATCATCGTATTTATTAATAATACTATACTCGTCATTGCCGCCGTTAAGAGTATATAATTCATAATTACCATAGGTAATAGACATGTTATGGAAATAAACCGCATCCGTGAATGACATAAATTCATCGCCAAGATTTACCGGTTTTATTTTACCGCAAGTGGCTCGGATAAACACTAATCCGATTACAACGATAAGACATATTTTTAATAACTTCTTCATTTTGCCTCCAGTAGTCATATTTATAATCATTTTATAAAAAAGTTATATAAAGTCAAGAATTCGTGATTTCTGTAATATCTGCGTAAGTTTCTTGCAAAGAACTTTTCCTTGACTTATGTGATTTTCCTGTTAATTTATTTATGAAAATTGATATTATGTTTTTAAAGGAGACGCAAAATGTGTGAATTTTGTCAGGAACATGGTGAAGGCAAGAAGTGGTATCTGCAGATGAAGAACTATTCAAGAGCATTATTGCTCGAAGAACTTACGCCCGAAAAACAGAAAATCGTCGGTACCAAAACAAGAGGTGAATGGGTTAGGAACTTCTTTGGTTCTTTTACATTTCATTCGCAAAAAGAAAAGCCAACAATACAATCTCAACAAACCCCGCAAGCCCCAAAACCACCATTGACCGAAGCGCAAATAGTAAGAGAATCGCAGGTTGAACATTTCGGTCAGGTGCTGCCGATTGAAGATGTTGAACAAGTTATTGATTTAGTCAGCACGATTACCAGATTACCTTGCGGTTGTCGGTATATTACGACCGGCAAACCAGATGAACGTTACTGCTTTGGCGTCTCAGTCGGACCGCTCGGCACACAAGGAACCGAACCTGATTCTTCATTTGAAGTACTTACTAAAAAAGATGCCAAGAAATTATTTCACAAGTTCGATAAAGAAGGTTTAATGCATTCAATCTGGACCGGTGTATCGCCATATATTATTGGATTATGTAATTGTGACCATGATTGCAGTGCATACCGATATTATATTGAACAAAACGGTGCACCGATTTTCTTCCGGGCTGAATATATTTGTCAGATAGATTGGGAATTATGCAAAGGATGTAAAAAATGCATGCAACAATGCCAGTTTAATGCGATGTATTATTCATCGTCAAATACTAAAGTCTATATCGAACCGACTAAATGTTTTGGTTGTGGTGTATGCCGAACCGCTTGTAATAAAAATGCAATCACGCTTATACCACGAGAAAAAAATAAAGAGGCAGCAAATATCTGGTTAAAAAAACCGGCAAAACAAAATGTTTAAAAACTGGAAAATAAAACAGTTTAATAAAAGAACATCATCACCGAAATTTAAGCCGCAAGAAGTAACTCATAGTCTGGGCATAAAACCAGGTGATGTGATTGCTGATATCGGGTCGGGCGGTGGATATTATTCTTTTGAATTTGCTAAACACGTTGGCGAAACAGGAAAAGTATATGCGCTCGATACTGAACAAAACTTTTTAGATTACATTAAAAACGAAATAAATAAGCATAAGTTGACCAACATTGAAACTGTTTTAATCAAAGATAATGCGATAGCGTTGCCCACAAATGGCATTGATTTGATTTTCCTGCGCAATGTTTTTCATCATTTGCCTGAGCCGATTAAATATTTCGCCCAATTAAAGAAATACTTAAAACTACACGGTAGAATTACTATAATCGAGTATAGTAAAAGTCACTTTCATTTATTCTTGCGCGGAAAACATTTTACGCCTGAAGCGGAAATAGTTAATACCATGACCCGCTGCGGTTATATAATCTCGAATAAATTTGATTTCTTACCCGACCAATCATTTGTTATATTTAAGAAAGAGTAAAAATGCGAGTGTGTCTAAGGGGGGTGCGTCCCAGTTTTATGGGTCGCACCCCTAAAAGACAAAACGTATGTTAAAAATTAGACCATTTATCGAAAACAAAGACGAGCCAATTTACATTGATATAATGAATCGGGCGCTTAAGGAATTTCCTGATTTCACGCCAATGACACTTGACGACGCAGAGATAGAAAAGAATGCACCTAATACTGACAAACGAGGACGTTTTATTGCCGAATGGAGCAAAGAACCAGTTGGGTTCGTTTATGCATATATAGATACAAAACGGGAAGATAAGCTTGGCTACCTGGACGGTCCTTATATTGTGCCCGAGTATCGCAGAAAACATATTGGGACTGCCCTTGCCGAAACTGCGATAAAAAGTTTTCAAGAGCGAGGGATTCATAAATACGAGGCCGGTGCCCGAAACACGAATATCGCAGCGCAAAAGTTCCTGGAAAAACTTGAATTTAAAATGTACCGTGTATTCAGCCGAATGAAGCGTGGTCTTACTGATTTACCAGAAAATGTTGGCGAAAACAAAGATATTATAATTAAAGATATAGGTACAGACGATGAAGCGCTTAAATTAGAAAATACTTTATTAAATGAATCGATGAAAGAACATTTCAACTTCCGACCCATGACACTGGAAGAGACCCAATACTACACCAGAGAGCAAGAAAAACAAGGCGTTAAATATAATGATTTTATTGCTTACGTCAATGATGTACCGGCTGGGCTTATGATTACTGCAATCGACCCGCGAGAGATTGAACATCAAAAGAAGAATGTTGCCTGGACATTAGTCTTAGGTGTCTTAAAACCATATCGTTCCAAGGGCATTGGCAAAGCGCTCTTGATACATGCAATGAAATTCCTTAAAGAAAAAGGAATGAAAGAAGCGATGTTGGGGGTAGATGATACTAACATTACCAAAGCAATAAAGATTTACGAAAGTCTTGGATTTGAAGTAATACTAAAATATTATCGATATATTAAAGAATTATAAACCACCGAGATACCTGAGCAAACAAAGGAAAATATATGTTAACCACGGATTCCACTGATTAGACGGATTACCAGAATTTAACCACTGAAAATACAGAAGATACAGATTTTTTACTCGTGTTATTTAAATTACGCATTATATAACCTAACTCACTAATAACCAACATCTAACCCCTAAAAACTGACGCAGGGGGTATCGTGCCGGGGCTAGCCCTTTGTTAGCGCGTTCCTAACGCTTTGCTTTCCCTTGCACGGCATAGTAAGGTCGCATATAGGGTAGCCCAAATTGTCTGTCAGAACGTCTCAAAGAAACTATTTCAAAGAGAGAAAAAGTAAGGCTATAATCAACTTTTTCGGAAACTATGTAACATTATCTATCGAATAATATCTGAAAAGACTTGTCGCTATCTTTCTCAGAAACCGTATCAGAAAATCTATCAGAAATACTGTTGGAATATTTGCTACCACACTCAAATTTATTGTTTAACCACAGATGGCACGGATTTAGCGGATATTTTTAAAAGAAAATAGGATGTGCCCCGAATTATTCCCAATTAATGTTTAGTTTCTGTAATATCGATATGTAAAAAAATCACAGGGACGGTTCTCTTTTTTAGATATAAGTAACCATTTCGACCTTTGATAATTTCTTAACAAATCTTGTGATTCAAATCTGTTTTGTTCCTTAATTGACAATCAATAATAATACTCATATAATTCTGTAATGAATGTATTTTTTACCACAGAGATATCAGAGATAACAGAGAAAAAACCTCTGAGTGCTCTGCTTTCTCTGCGGTTAAATATTTCTTAAAGTTTAGGACTGGAGGAAATATGTTTAAAAATAAAAAGTATTTGTTATTAGCACTCGCGATGGTTGTAATCTTAATATCATTAAGCTGTGCACCGGGTAATTATCGCTGGGACCCGAATGTTCAGGGCTCGAAACCGGCTAATTTTTGGGCAGGACTCTGGCATGGGATAATTGTTGTTATTACTTTTATTGTCAGCTTGTTCAACAAACGAGTCGGTATATATGAAGTTAATAATTATGGCTGGCCTTATAATCTCGGATTTATTCTTGGACTATCTTTATCAATCGGCGGCGGCTTCCGATTTACCCGGAAGAAAAAGTAGTTTCATAAAATCGTTCATATACTTTAAGGAAGGAACAAATTATTATGCAAAATAAATTGCCGTCGCATCACGGAGTAAAAGAGCAAGTTGCCGGGAAATACCCAAACCAAACCATAAAACTTCTGCTTGAACGGGCAAGCTGTCGGGCGTTTTTGGATAAGAAAATTCCTACTGATGTTTTACAATATATCCTGAAGGCAGGCGTTCACGCAGCAACTGGTGGTAATTTACAACCATATTCAATAATAAAAATCGAGAACAAAACAACTAAAAAGAAATTAGCTAAACTTGCTGGTCAATCTTTCATCGCTAATGCGCCAGTCAATCTGCTGTTCTGTATTGATTGGCATCGACTGGAAAGATGGGCAAAACTGGAGGTTGCACCATTCACTGCAACCAGCGCTTTTCGTCATTTCTGGATTTCTTTTCAGGATACAATGATTGCTGCACAAAGTATCTGCACGGCAGCTGATGCAATGGGACTTGGTTCAGTATATATCGGGACAATTATAGAATTCTTCCCGACTTTGAAACGAATGCTAAAACTGCCCAAAGGGATATTTCCGGTTGTCTTGCTATGCATGGGTTATCCTAAAACTAAGTTAGTTCCGCGTAAGAAACTTGGTGTTGACGTGATGGTTCATAATGAAAAATATCAAGAGTTGACTGATAAAAAGCTACTCGATGTTTTTAATGAGAAATATGCCGGGCTAAAAATAGAAATCAATCCCCAGCGATTGAAAATGATTGAAAAAGTTTGTCGTGAAGTTGCCAGTAATAAATTTACCAAGAAATGTTTAGATAAGATAAAAAAACAAGGTTATATCTCGCGGTCACAACTGTATTTTGGGCTTCATTATGTCGCCAATGAAATGCCGAAACAGAACGAAAGATTTCTAAAAACAATGGAACAATTCGGATTTAACTGGTTCAAGAAATATCAGCCGCTTAAAAAATAACGCTAAGTAGTTTTATCGGTTTATTATAAATATGAATAACAAAACAATCAGTCCTTTTACTAAACGAGTTGTAGAAGTCATTAAGAGTATCCCAAAAGGAAAGGTTGCGACCTATGGTCAGATTGCAGATTTGGCGGGAAATCGGTTTGCTGCGCGTCAGGTTGTCTGGATACTGAACTCTCAATCCGAACGTCATAAATTGCCCTGGCATCGGGTCATTAATAGTAAAGAGCAAATCGGATTAACCGGTGAAGGTTATAAAATACAAAAGAAATTGTTATTGAAAGAAGGTATTGTTTTTGATGAAAAAGACAAGATTGATTTCAAGATGTTTTTATGGAAACCGGGAATAAAAGAAAGGAAATCACGTTAACAGTAAATAAACTTGCATCAGAAATAAGAAAGTTTTGCAAAGAAAATGCGGATGAAAAGATTGTTAAGAAGTATGCGAGATATTTTGTTGAAGGTTATACTGCGTATGGTATTGATGGCAAGCTCACAGAATCGCAAAGAAAATTATGGTTTGGAAAATATAAGGAAGATTTGGGATTTGAGGGGTTTCTTAAACTGGGTGACCTCTTGGTAAAAGACGGTAAATATGAAGAAGTCTTTTTTGCAATCTGGTTTGCGGGAAGATTTTTAAAAGAATTTTCACCAAAAACATTAGATAGATTTTATAAATGGATTGAGATTGGAGTAAAAAACTGGGCGCATTCAGATGTTCTTTCCGGCGAAATTCTGTCGCCATTTCTAATTAATAACATCGTTTCGTTAGATGCATTCGCTGAATGGCGAAAATCTGATAATAAATGGCATCGAAGAGCAGTCCCAGTAACAATGTTAAAATTTCTAAAAAATGAACCGTCAATTAAAACGCTTTTAGATTTTATTGACCCATTAATGATGGATGAAGAAAAAGTTGTCAGACAAGGTTTGGGTTGGTTTTTACGCGAAGCATGGAAAAAATACCCTGTGCCAGCTGGTAAGTTCCTTTTAAAATGGAAAGATAAATGCGGGCGACTGATAACCCAATACGCTACAGAAAAAATGAAACCGAAAGAAAAAGAAAGATTCAAAAAGAAGAAATAAAAATGGAACACGAATAGCACAAATTGACTAATAGCACGAATGAAAAAGGGTAACAAAGTGAATATCACAAAAAATATTCGTGTGATTCGTTTATTAGTGTAATTCGTGTTCAAAGAGAAGGCGGTTTGACACTTTACCTTTTGCGACACGGTGAAAGCATAGCGAATGTTACTCATACTTTTGCTTCAAGAAAACTTGACCTGCCGTTAACTGAGTTTGGCAGAAAACAAGTAATAGAAATAGCTGAACCGTTAAAGAAGATAGGATTTACTCGGCTATATTCAAGCCCATTGCTTCGAGCTCGACAAACCGCAGAAATTATTGGAAAGAAATGTGGGCTTAAACCATTCGTCATTGAATCATTACGGGAAATTGATGTGGGAATTCTTGACGGTAAATGTATCGAAGAGTTGAATAGACGAAAAGTCTACGATAAAGTTATTGCAAAATGGGACAAAGGACAAAACGATGCTGGTTTTCAAGATGGCGAAACATTAGATGTGGTAAAGGACAGGATTAAAGATTTTCTTAAAAGCTTAGATGATAAAAATAATAAACGAATTCTTGTGGTAGGACATGGACTTTTATTTATGGCTTTTATCTGGCTTTTTTGTAATACCCGCGGTCCAATATTTGAAAGCGGACGCATTAACCGATGTCATTTTACAGTGATTGAAAGGAAAGATGGACAATTTCATATTCTTGAACACGACATCGCACCAAAAAACAGTAAAAAGGGTTTATACTAAAATTATAGAAGTTCGACTTTAATAGTAAAAAAATAGCGGGTCTAAAAAGACCCGCTATTTGAGTATATTGGTTTAAAATTACCAGCGGCTTGAGCGACCACTAGAACGTCCTCCACCGCCACTACTTCGACCACGGTCACCAAATGACCTGGTTCGTTCTGTCTGCGGTTTTGCTGCATTAACAACCAAAGCTCTGCCATCAAGCTGTGTACCGTTTAATTCGGCAATTGCCTTTTGGGCGGCTTCTTCGGTTTCCATCTCAACAAATGCGAAGCCACGTGAACGATTCGTATACTTATCGATTATAATACTAACCGATGTTACCGTACCATGCTTGGCAAACATTTCATTAATTGTACTGTCGGTTGCCGAGAAGGGCAGGTTACCTATATAGATTTTACTCATTTTTTCTCCTTCATCTATCTTTGATAGATGATTTCTTTTCGAGTCTTATTTAATTTTACTTTTTCCACCGACTCTTTTAAAAGTGAAAGAAAGTTTTAAAGGGAGATTGCCTTAATTTAGCAATCGTCAATACTAACACTACTTACTAACCAGAACTTACTTTACTGTCAGGGAAATTTGGTGTCTCCTCAAAACTTTCAGTAAGACCCGAATCGGGTTTCAATAGCGGAGTGTGCAACCTATCCCTTTAGGTTACTATTGCACTTAATCAATAATAACAAAATTATCCGATTTTGTCAAGAGTTATTAATAAAACCTGAAAAACCATAAAGACAGCCATGTAGATACGAAAAGAACCGAAAATAAATTTCTTGACAGATGTAAATTTATCATATAAAACTTTTACAAATGAAAAAGCCACTGATATTCACTGATAAAAAAACAAGAAAATTATCCGTGGTGAAAAGGACGGTTTATGAAAATAGTTTATATTAACAGCTTAGCAAAGACTTTAGACGCTCTTAATGAAACATTTTTCTTTAATCAGAGTTTGTCCAAAGCACAAAAAGAAGAGGCAGTAAAATGGCTTGTGTCAAGGCGTGGTAAAGCTGGTTCTTATGCCGGTATGTTTGCACCGACCGAGCAGGATTTTACGAAAGGCGCGAAACTTTTTACTGGTGAAATCATCCATTCTAATGCCGCGACCGGTCATATTCTTGGTGAAGAAGCGTGTCGGGTATTGATTCTGTTAAATGTAAAAACTCAGGAAGTGAAGGATGCGTTAAAACGGGCAACTAACGGGATGTTGAAAAGACTTTATTATGACGATACTAAACGAAAATTACGCGGGATGTATTGTTGCGGAATTTGTTCTGTTTCCTATTGGCGACATCTCGCAGTCGGTGGTTTGGACCATTCAGAAAAACGACTCGTGCTTGGTATGAAGGATTTGAAACATTATCGTGATGGCAAAGGCGGGTGGCACCGTTTTCCGTTTTATTATACACTTCTTGCTTTAAACGAGATTGACCTCAAACCCACCATTGAAGAAATGAGATATACAGTTCCTGTGTTGGAGCGATATCTAAAACGTGCACCAGGCAGTAATAAAATATCTCAACGCCGATATACATTAGCGGAAAGAATTCTGTCTAAGTGTTGATTATTTATATCTAAAACCAAACTTTACCATCTATATTAAATCGTTATCCTTGCTAGTTGTAATTTTAACCTTTGATTTTTGACCCAGTGTTACTTTCCGCACATTGGACATTTGACCAGATACCAGGAACGTTTGGCACCGCACTCACAAGCCCATCGTTTTTCTTGTTCTTTTAACCAGGTATCTTCACCGATTTCTTTTAATCGTTTAAGATTTGTAATTACTTCGGCGTGGTGAGGTGCACCGTCATTATTAAAATCTTTAATACGCTGACAAGGAAATTCATTACATAATCCGCAATGAGCCACGTTATGCTTCTCGGCACATTCCTTAAAACCGTGTCCGCATTGTTTCAGTTGTCGGCAACCAGCACAGAATTGTAGCGGTCGGTCGGCATAACGTTTATATTGAGCAGGAATGCCTTCGAGATGCGCTCGGCTATTCTCGTCAAATCCAACCTTAAAACTACATGCACCACAGTACAGCCCGCAATAAGCAATAAAATCGTTATTCATAGACATAAACGAGTATATGCCATTGATTACTGTAAGTCAATAAAAATGACTTTTGGCTTACGACCATACGCTGCGTCAATCTTAGAGCGTTATATAAAACGTACACCCAGCACTAATAAAATTTCACAGCAACGTCATGCATTAGCGGAAAGAATTCTGGCAAAAATCTGATTTAAATAAAAGAATGTAGCGCCGAGATTCATCCTCGGTAATTTATATGTTGGAGATAAACCCCAACGCTACATAAATAATTCTATTTATCTGTGTAAATCCGCGGCTAAAAGTCTTGCAAGGCTAAAGCCTTGCTCTACAATTTATATTAATCCGTGCCTATCCGTGGCTTTTTTTGAACACTTGATGCAGCTAAATAAATTCCGATACAAATAATTACTCCGCCAAGAATTTCTTTTATGGTTGGCAGTTGTTTTAAGATTAACCAGGACAAAATCGTTGTGCCGATTGGTTCGCCAAGAATTGCCATCGCTACAATCGGTGCAGTTAGATATCTTAAAGCCCAGTTAAAACTGGTATGACCTACGAGCTGTGGACCTAATCCTAATAATGCGATAAAAAGATACGTTTGAAAACTATAACCAGAGAATTTATATCCGGTCGCAAATACTGCGGATAATAATATAACCGCAGCAGTTGTATACATAATATATATGTATGAAATTAACGATACTTGGGGGCGTACTTTACGTCCTACTAGAAGATAACCGCCAGCACACGCCGCACCACCCAGAGCAAGAAGATTTCCTTTGGTTACGGCAAAAGAACCGATTCCCTGACTGGCAATAATGACAGTACCAATCATGCCCAATATTATCGCGATAATAATTCTTAAGGATACTTTTTCATGTAAAAGTAATGGTGATAAGATTACGACAAAAATCGGGTCAGTCGCTACCAGCACAACTGAACTTGGAACTGAGGTATGACTTAATGATTCAATCCATAATGTAAAGTGTAGTGCTAAAAATCCACCGGACAAAATAATATAACCCCATTGAGCACTTTTAATCTCAAAACGCAACGATTTAAACCGTGCCCAGAAAAATGGTTGTAATATCAAGGATGCAATGGTCAATCGCCCTGCCGCGATAACAATACTTGGTGCATTGGTCAGCTTAATCAGTATCGAAGCAAAGGAAAGAGTAATTAATCCGAAACCGATGAAAAGAGCAATCTTGAACCGAGACATATTCTTGATTATAGCCAAGTCAAAGCAATCGTCAAGGTTGATAGTACAGAAATCCGAAACAATTTCAAATCCGAAATTCAAAACAAGCTTATGAAAATATTGTCATGAAAGCACGCCGCCATGTACTTGCGTATGCAAACAGTAAAGAAAGCACGAATGATTTTAAGAGGTTCGCAAAAATAAAAAATTACTACCCCCACATTAAACTTACACTAAAATTAAACGAACGTTTGAACTAATAATGTAAGTTATTGATAATTAAATTAATTACAAAACTCATATAAATAAAAGTTTTACTTGACAAGATAGTCAATGAGCGATATAATACAAACGTATGATTAAAACAAACGTTTGGTTAACTAAAAACCAGAATGGAGCAGGTATGAAGAATGATGAACAAAATATTGACGCTAAAATGCGTATTTATAAAGTTGCAGTTTCTTTATTTGCACAAAAAGGATTTTACGCAGTGGGTGTTCGAGAAATTGCAAAAGAAGCCAATGTTAATATTTCAATGATTAATTATTATTATGGCGGGAAAATTGGTATTTTAAAAGAGATTATTACCGATGCTCTTAACAAGTACTACCAATCAATGAATGTATCGGTTGATGAATCAATGCCAATGGAAGAGCGGACAGAAATAATGATTAAAAGTATGATCAAATTTTTCCGCGAAAATATCGAATTGGCGATGGTGGCTTTTAATACTATGCCATTTGACATTCCGGAAATCGTTGAACACAAGATAAAGTTGAGTGAGAACAACCGTGATTCGCTAAAGTGGTTTTTTGAAAATTTAGGTGGCGATTATAATGACCCGGTGCAAATGGGTGTGCTCAGCGGACTGCTTAGTAATATTATTTTAGCGCATTTTGAAAACAAGTATGTTTGGGATAGGGTTAAGAAGATGGTTGGCGAATCGAAAAAAATCGAAGAGAAAACATTTGAGGAACGCATTATGCAGTGCTGTGAGAATGAAGATGAGTATTATAATAAATATGCAAAAATGCTGGCAAAGCTATATTTTCATGGCGTACCAAGCATAGTAACAAAAAATAAAAAGAAAGAATAAGGAGAATAAAATGACAAGTATCATTACATTAATTATCGTTTTTGCATCATTAATGAGTCTGGTTGATGTAAAACCGCCTCACTATCAGGAATATAATTTAATTGGTGAAATACCAGAAGTGTTGGTTACCGCGCCAAGGTATAGTGCTAACCAAGACGCAAATCAGACCGGTATGATGTCACTGGTCGAGGTAACCGCAAATAGATATGAACCTAACCAAAATTCGTCTGGTGATATCCCGGAGGTTATTGTGACTGCACCCCGGCATTATAGGAATCAAGACATTAAATCACATTATGAATTAATGCCCGAGGTTGTTATAACTGCACCTCGATATAATTTTACTGAAGACTTAAAGTCGATGGGAATGATGTCAGAAGTTGTAGTGACGGCACCTCGATATCAAGCTAAAAATAATGGAGAAATCGGAATGATGCCTACCGTAGAAGTAACGGCAGAACGATACCCACAAACTAATACCGATATTATCCAGCAGCGACCGGGGTTTGGAATCGATTGTTTGCAATCGTCGGTTAAAATTTTTTATGTCTATGCGATGTTTGCGGTTCTTGTAGTTTTTATATATGCCTGGACCAAAACATTCTTGCCTCGAATAATCCTCCGACCGATTTTTGTTACAAATATTCGCGCGCAACTTAAACGACGCCATCAATCAGCGACACGAAAATGATTATAAAAACTAACCAGGAATAATTATGCATTTACCTTGGATCTTAATTATTGTAACCGTGATGCTCGCTATTTTAATTGCGGTTATCCGGTTCATTGCAATACAAAAAAAATGCGCAAATATTTATAAGGGATTTTTATAATAGGTATTATCTGGCTCCTGGGTGGAATTGTTATTACAAACTATGTGTTCTCGGTAATCGGTTTATTATTTCTTATTATTGGTTTATTAAACCGCAAGAAATGGGGGAAAGGAGAAGGTTGGTCCGCATTGTCGTTAACCGCGCGCAAGACGATAATTATGCTTCTTGTTATCTCTGGCTTATTACTTATTTCGGGGATTGTCGTGTTTTTCGTAACATCTAATCGATGTCAACTTATTTAGACAGAAAATGTGTATTTGTAGGGAGATAAAATGATTGTAAAACTTTTAGTTTCGATAATTGGATTAATCATCGTTGCATGTAGTTTTACAATAACGCTACTTGTAGCAGGTTTTGTAATATTTTTATTAAAACGATTTACCTAAACTAAGGAGGATTAGTGAATATATTATTACTGATAGCTTTAATAACTAATACTCAGAAATCAGTCGAAGTGCGGTTTACCCAAAATCCGCCAAGAATTGACGGGGTTATTGAAGAAGTTTGGCAACAAGCCGATTCAGCCTACGATTTCGTACAATCGTCACCATATGAAAATGAGAAGCCAACCGAGAAAACATCGGTCTATCTGCTTCAAGACAAAAATAATCTTTACGTCGCTTTTCGTTGCTATGCGGAAAAACATAAACCAACTGCTAACCTGACCAAAGATGAAGATTATGTTTCATTTGCAATCGACCCATTTCAGAGTAAAACAATGGGTTATTATTTCTAGATTTTTGGTAGCGGTATTATTTGGGACGGTTGGGTTCTTGATGACGGTCGTAATCATGATGACTCATGGGAAGGGGTATGGTATCGGGCAATCAAAATGTATGACGACCGGTACGAAGCGGAATTTAAGATACCGTTCAAATCGATTCGTTATAAAAGGGACCTTAAAGAATGGGGCATCCAATTTATGCGCTACATTGTTTACAATCAGGAGACTGATTATTGGAATGAAGTAACCCAGGCGACCGGTGATTTGGTTTCGAAATGGGGAACGTTGACCGGCATCAATCCGCAAGCATCGGGTTACTATTTTGAATTATACCCCGAAGCATATACCCGTTACGACCATCGCTGGTATGCGGATTTGCAGGGCATTAATCAAAGCGATAGTTCAAAAGTGAAGCCAAAAATTAGCATGAATGCAAAATGGGACATAACATCACAGACCACCCTTAACGCTACATTATATCCAGATTTTGCCCAGATTGAAGCCGACCCGTACACTTTGAATTTAGGTCGTTATCCAGTACGACTCAGCGAAAGGAGACCGTTCTTTATTGAGGGTAGAGATATCTTCCGCATGTCAAACATGGGAGATGAAGGTGGGGGTTTTGACCCTTTAGAGATTTTCTATTCGAGAACGATTGGTAAATCAATTGGTAACGATGCCGTGCCAATAATTGGTGGACTGAAATTAACCAGCAAATCCGACGATTGGAACTTTGGACTGTTCTCAACCTATACCAATAAATATAAAATGAATAATGTTGTTATTGAGCCCAATCGCGGATTTGGTGTCTTAAAAATAAAAGGCAGGGTTTTTGGTACTTCGGATATTGGTATTTTAGCCAGTGGTACATATGCCGATACATCCAATTACAATTATGCCGTTGGGTTAGACGAAGTTTTTCGTCAGGGTTCGAACCAGCTTATTGTACAAACAGCATTTAGTGACCGAAACCATAAGCAAGACGTAGCGTTATCAACAGGCTATCGTGGATTAATTAAAAATTTCCTGACAATGATTAGCGCTGAAGTTATTGGTGATTCATTTGATGTCAGAGATATTGGATTTGTTCCTTGGGCAGGACGAAAGCGTGTGACTTTAGTAAGCGGTCCGTTTAAGACTTATCGTAATGGATTCGTGACTAATTTTTATTTAGCACCATCGGTTGATGTATCACAGGAGCCCGGCAGTAAAGACTGGTCAAAAA
>Ga0315288_10006620_pt1 | contig 14693 bp, 6 predicted proteins | sample YL17G11_20_MG_FD_203454 | JGI IMG/M metagenome (GOLD analysis project Ga0315288, IMG submission 203454) | Sediment microbial communities from Yellowstone Lake, YNP, Wyoming, USA - YL17G11_20 | ecosystem: Environmental > Aquatic > Freshwater > Lake > Sediment | place: USA: Wyoming | collected... | reverse complement strand
GTCGTGTGGAAGCACCCCGAAGGGCGGCCGGTTTTCGTTGACGGCAACAACGCTTATCCGCCGACATTCCTGGAGCAGTACCTGGCCGTCTTCATTCTCGGGCCGCGCGACGAGACGCTCATCCGCCGCTGGAACATCAACACCATCATGCTGCCCCACCCCGAGGCACGGCCCAACCCGGGGGAGTCGGAGTTGGTGGCGGCGCTGGCCGCGTCGCCCGACTGGCGGCTGATATTCTGGGACGGGGTGTCGGTGATCTACGTGCGCGACGCCCCGGAGAACCGGCCATTCATCGAGCGCTACGGCTATGCCTACCTGAATCCGGCGAACCTGCAATCGCCGGTCTATCTGGAGCACCCGCAAGCAGTGGCCGCGGAACTGCAACGCGCGGTGGCGGCCAGCCCGGGCGCGCCTTCTCTGCGGGACTTCGCCGGACTCATCTACCTGTACCTGGGCAGGGTGGACCGCGCCGCTCCGGAGTTCCTCGCCGGGCAGCGCCTCGCGCCCGAACTCCCGGTTTTCTACATCGGCCTGGGGCTGGTTGCTGTTCGGGCCGGCGATGCCGCCAAGGCCGAGACCATGTTTCGCGAGGCCGCTCGCCTGCGCCCCCCGGACCCGGCTCCGCGCCGATACCTGGCGGCCATCGCCCAGGCGCGGGGAGACTTGAGGGGCGGGTTGGCCGAGTGGAAGCGAGTAGTTCGAGGCGCCCCCAACTCAGCCGCGGATTGGGTCGGGCTCGCGCTCGCCTACGAGGCCGTCGGCGACCCCTCCCGCGCCGCCGCCGCCTGGCGCCGGACGCTGACACTGAAGCCCGACGCCAAGACAGGCGAACTGGCCCGGGCCCACCTGGCGGCCCTTCACCTCGTTCAGGATCGCCCCGGCCCGCGTGGGCAGGGCCATCCCGAGCGAAGTCGAGGGGCGGCCGGCGAGCGCGGAGGGCGGTGAGCCGGCGCTTGACGCGCATGCGGCCCAGGCGATAGAATCGAACCAAGGTCCCTGCGCCACCCCGACAGCAACCGTGAACAACACCGACGCGGTCCCCGTGCCGGCCACCAGGCAAGCGTCACCGGCGCTCGCCGTGGGCGCGGGGCTGGCGGTGTGCGTGGCGCTTTTGTGCCTGCGCCTGGTGACCAGCGGCGACCCCTTCATGCACCTGGCGGTGGGGCGCTGGATCGCCGAGCACCGGGCCGTTCCGCGCGCCAACCTGTTCATGTACACCGCCCCCGGCTACCCCTGGGCCGATCACTCCTGGCTCTTCGAGTTGGTTCTCTACTGGGTTCAGCGGCTCGCCGGGATGGTGGGCGTGCAGGTCTTCGTGTGGTTCGGCGTGGCGGGGATGGTGGCGGTCCTGCTGCGCCTCTGGCTGCGCCTGGGGGCCGGCCCCGCGCTGGCGCCGCTGCCGTTCCTGCTGGCGCTGGTGCTGATGGCCGAGCGCTTCCGGCCGCGGCCGGAACTGGCCACCATGGTGCTGCTCGCGCTGGCACTGAGCCTGCTCTTTCAATGGCGCGCCTGTGGTGAGCGAAGCCGAACCAACCGCCCGGGCCGCGCCATCTGGGCCCTGCCGGCGATGGGGGTGCTGTGGGCGAATCTGCACGGGGGAATGGCGTCCGGGCTCCTGGCCTGCGCGCTTTTCGCCGGAGCCGAGGGCTTGCGCACCCTGGCGGCCCGCAGGTTCGCGCTGCCCGGGGCCTTGACGCCGCGGCAGTGGGGAACCCTGGCGCTGGCCACGGCCGCGATGGCGGCTGCGGCGCTGGTGAATCCCTACGGGGTTGCCTGGTACCGCGCCGTCGCGCCGGAGCGGATCGGCTTCCTGCGCGACTTCATCGAGGAGTGGCGGCCGCTGGTGGTCGGCGGCCACGTGGCGGCGTCGCTGCCGGTGCTCATCGCCTTTCTGGCCTTGCTGATCGGCTCGTTCGCTGCCAGCCGGAGGCTCGACGTCGCGGCTATCGCGCTGGTCCTGGCTTTTGGCGGGCTGACGCTGCAATCACAGCGCAACCTTTCGCTGTTCTGCGTGGTGGCGCTGGCGGTGATGGCATCGAACTTGCGGGGCATGCGCTGGCGGGCGCCCTGGCTGGAGCCGGCGTTCGCGGCGGCCGGAGCGCTTTTCGGGCTGGCGGTGATCGCCCTGGCGCTGCAACTGCCGCCGTTCTCGCAGATGGCGCGGATGCGGCGGCTGGGGTTCGGCATGGACGCGACGGTGCTGCCGGTCAGGGCCGAGCAATGGCTGCGCGAGAAGCGGCTGCCCGGGCGGCTCTTCAACGAGTACCGCTACGGCGGCTACCTGGTGTGGGCCAACCCGGAGCATCGCGGCCGGCCGCTCTTCATTGACGGGCTGAACGCCTATGGCGCGGACACCTTCAGCCAGTACCTTCAGATCCGCCGGGCCAGCCCGCGCGCGCAACAACTGCTGGACCGCTGGCAGGTCAACACCTGCCTGCTGCCGGATTCCACGGTGACGCCCCTGCGGCAGGGCGGCGACCTGCGCGTGGCGCTGGCTGATTCCTTGGAGTGGCGCCTGGTGTACCGCGATGGCGTGGCCGTGGTGTTCGTGCGGGTGAGCGAGTTGGGTGGGACGAGATGAACGTCTCGACCATGCGGCGCGTGGACCGCTGGCTGGGGGTCCCCGCCTGCTTTGTCCTGACGCTGCATCGCCGAATCGCCGGCCTGCTGGGTCGCCGGCCGGCGCCGCGCGTCCGGAGCATCCTCTTCGTCAAACTCGCCGAGCAGGGGAGCACGGTGCTGGCCCACCCCGCGCTGAGCCGCGCCATCGAGATGGTGGGCCGGGAGAACGTGTACTTTCTGGCGTTCGAGGAGAACCGCTTCATCCTCGATGTCATGGAGATCATCCCCGGGGCCAACGTGGTCGCCATCCCCACCCGGGGCATGCTTTCGGTCCTCACCGGGGCGCTGCGTGCGATCCGGCGGCTGCGGCGGGCGCGGGTTGACGCCGCGGTGGACCTGGAGTTCTTCGCGCGATCGTCGGCCGTGCTCAGTTACTTGAGCGGCGCGACCTGGCGAGCGGGGTTCCATCCGTTCCCCGGCGAGGCCGGCTACCGCGGCGACCTGATGACCCATCGCGTGCACTTCAACACTCACCTGCACACCGTCCAGACCTTCCAGACCCTGGTCGAGGCGCTCAACCATCCGCCGGCGCTCTTCCCGGCGTTCGATTTGCCGGCGCCGCCGAAGGAAGCGCCTTTGCCGCGATTCCAACCGGCCCCACAGGAGGTGGAGGGGGTCAAGGCGATGCTCCGCCAGGAGACGGGCCGGGAGGGAATCCCACCGCTCATCCTGCTGAACGCCAATGCCAGCGACCTGCTGCCCCTGCGGCGCTGGCCCAGCGAGCGCTACGTCGAACTGGCCTCGCGGCTGCTCGAGAAGTATCCGGCGCTTTATGTCGCCTTCACCGGCGCGCCGGGCGAGGCGCCCATCGCCGCGCGGTTAGTGCGGCAGGTGGGCTCGGAGCGCTGCTTCTCGCTGGCGGGCAAGACCACGCTGCGGCAACTACTGGTGCTCTACACGCTGGCCGAGGTGCTGGCCACCAACGACAGCGGCCCTGCGCACTTCGCCGCGCTCACGCCCATTGATGTCGTCACCTTGTTCGGCCCCGAGACGCCGGCGCTCTTCGCCGCGCTCACGCCGCGCAACCACGTGCTGTGGTCCGGGATCGTGTGCAGCCCCTGCGTCAATGCGTTCAACAATCGCGAGTCTCAGTGCAAGAACAACATCTGCATGCAGCGGATCACCGTGGAGCAGGTCTTCGCCGAAGTGCGCCGTGCCTACGACGCGCGCCGGGGTGAGATGTGAGCCGGGTCGAGAGCCAGGGCGGGCCGCCCCGTCGGCACGCCCTCCCCTACCTCCTCGCCGGCGCGGTAGTCACGGCGCTGATCGCGCTCCTCTCTTTTCATCGCGTGGCCGGCACCGACATCTGGTACCACATGGCCGCCGGCCGGTGGATGCTCGATCACCACGCCGTCCCCCGCCACAATCTCTTCATGTACACCTATCCCCACACGCCCTGGGTGGCCCATGCCTATCTCGCCCAGGTGGCCTTCTTCCTCATCTACCGCTGGGGCGGCATCCCGGCCATCCAGGTATTCGTGGCCGCGGCCTACACGGCGTGGTTCGGGATCTTGCTCTGGCTGTGGTGGCGGATGGGTGTGAGCCTGCGCCTCGCGGCCATCCCGTTTCTGCTGGCGATCCTGCTGCCTGTGGGTCGCTACACACCCAGGCCGGAACTATTCACCGCGATCTTCCTGGCCACCACCGTGACGGTGACGCTCACCTGGCGCGAGTTCGGCACGCGATGGATCTGGGCCCTGCCCGCCCTGGTGGCGCTCTGGGTCAACGTGCACGGGGGCGTGACTTACGGCGTCATCTTCCTGGTCCTGTTCGCCGCCGGCGAGGCGGCCCAGGCGGCCCTGGCGCGCGTTGTGCCGGCTTTGGCGAGGTCGGCGCTACCGCCCAGGCCATGCCTCATCCTCGGTGTGGTGGCGGTGGCCTCGGCGCTCGCGCTGCTGGTCAACCCCTACGGCGCCGGCTGGTTTCGCACCATCCAGCCTTCCTACCTCCGCTTCATGGCCAGCCTCATCAACGAGTGGCGGCCGCTGCTCGAGCCCGGCCTGGATACCAAGGTGCCGCTGCCGGTGGTGTTCGTGTTCCTGGCGGTGGCGTGGGCCTCGTTCGCGGTGCGGCGAGGGCTGCACCTGGGAAGCCTGGCGGTGGCGGCCGCCTTCACCGCGGCGCCGTTCACCTCGCTGCGCCACCTGCCCATGTGCGGCCTGGTGCTCCTGGGGCTGATGGCCTTCAACCTGCGCCACGCCGCCTGGCCGGCCCCGTTGCGGCGCGTCGCGCCCGCGGCGTCGCGCTCGCTCGCGGCGGCCGGTCTCCTCTTCGGCCTGGCGGTGCTCTTGTTCGCGCTCAACGCGCCCTACTTCGGATGGCTGGGCGTGCAGCAGCGCCTGGGATTCGGCGTGGACACCGACGTCCACCCCGTGGCCGCCGACCGCTACATCGAGCAGAACCGGATCCGCGGCCGGATGTTCCACGAGTGGTGGTACAGCGGCTTCGTGGTGTGGCGCCACTACCCGGAGCGCTCTTCCTTCATGGACTGGATCGAAGCCTACGGGCCGGAGATCGTGAGCGAGTACAAGGAGATCGCCCAGGCCGGCCCGCGCGCCACGGCCCTCATGGATCGCTGGAAGATCAACTATTTCTTCTTGCAGTCTCCGGATCCGGCAAGCCGGCCGCCCTCGGGGCGGGATATCTACACGCTCCTCTCGGAGTCCCCGGACTGGGGCCTCGTCTACTGGGACGGCATCGCCGTGATCTACCTGGGCAGGGATGCCGAGAATGCGCCCCTGCTGCGGCGCTTCGAGTATCACTACCTGAACCCGGTGGACCCGCTCTCGCCCGCCAACCTGCGCCATCCCCAGGAAGTGGCGCGCGAACTCGAGCGCGCCATCGCCACCAACCCAGTGAGCAGCCTGCTGCGCGCCCAGGCCGGGCGCATCTATCTCCAACTGGGCATGCCCGACCGCGCGGTGAAGGAGTTCAGGGAGGCGATCCGGCTTGATCCCGATTCCAGCGCCGCCTATACCGGCCTCGGGTTGGTCTCGCTCCGCGGCGGGGACCTGCCCGACGCGCGCGACTTGTTTGCCACCGCGGCGCGGCTGGCGCCGGAAGATTCCTGGCCGCATCGCGGCCTGGCGCAGGTCGCCCAGGCGGGGAATGACTGGCGGGAGGCCGCGCGGGAATGGGCGCGGGTGGTGCGGCTCTCGCCGGCCACGGTGCGCGACCGGGTCGCCCTGGCCCTCGCCGAGGAGGCGGCAGGTGACCCGCGCGCCGCGGCACAGGCATGGCGGGAGGTGCTGGCCCTCAACCCTGATCCCGATACCGCGCGGCTGGCGCGGGAGCACCTGGCGGCGCTGAGTGGCGCCTCGCCGTAGAGTCGGCAACGGTGGTTCGCTGCTTGTCGTAGGGGCACCCCGATGTGGGTGCCCACGTTGGCCGTGTTCCTGGGCGGCCACACCGGGCCGCCCCTACCGGCCCGCCATCGGGTAGGGGCACCCCTGTGTGGGTGCCCTGGGGGCGGCCACATAGGGCCGCCCCTACCGGCCGCCATCGGGTAGGGGCACCCCTGTGTGGGTGCCCTGGGGGCGGCCACATAGGGCCGCCCCTACTCTGGGATGTGATAGATCTGGATCGAGTAGCCGGCGCGCGCCACCGGCTTGTAGCGCTGCAGCCAGGCGTAGGAGATGTCGCGATCGGTGAGGGACTTGAGATCCAGGCGCAGGCAGTTCACGCTAACGGCGATCCAGCCTGAGCGCGGCCGGCTTTCGGCTCGATACCATTCGGGGGGCATGGGCGCGCGGGGCCAGAGCGGCGCGTAGCCGGGCAGCGGGATGGCCCGGATCCCGAAGTGGAGTGGGTCGCCGCTTCCCGAATAGGCCAGGTAGAGCGGTTGGACGGGATGCCGCCGCTGCCAGGCGGCCAGGCGCTTGAGATCCTGGCCCCAGTCCATGTTGGAGTCGGCCAGGATGCGATCGCCGCCCGCGGGGCCGCCCGCCAGTTCGTTGAAGTAGGGCAGGTACTGCGGCGCGTAGAGCAGCGCCTCGACCACCATCCAGGCGGCAAGGGCGCCGACCGCCGCCCAGCCCGCCCGCGGCCCTTCGCTGCGCTTCCTTCGGGACCCCGAGGGTCCCTCAGGATCCCGAGGGGCAGGATCGCCCCGCCCATGTTGGACAGGGCCATCCCGAGCTAAGTCGAGGGGCGGCCGTCGCGCCGGCCAGCGCCAGGCCGCGACCCTCGCCGCGAACGCAATCAGCAGCGGATAGACGATCAGCACATAGCGCACCCCGATATTCACCCGCTGCGACATCGCCGCCAGGAAGAACGCGGCCGCCGGCAGCGCCAGGAAAAGTTCATCGCGCCGGAAGCGGCGCAGGGCGAACGCCGCGGCGATGAGCGCCAGCAGGGGCAGCGGGGTCTTGACGGCCAGCGCGACCGGGAAGTAGTACCACCGTCCGCGCTCATAGGTCTGGCCCAGCAGGTAGGCCGGGTGCCCGAGGCGCTGGTGCCACGTCTGGCTGATCAGGCCGTTGATGAACTGGCCGGCCGGCAGGCGGAGCGCGCCGGGTGGGCGCTGGTCAACGGGCCAGTTGGCGTAACCCACGGTCTGCGTCTGAAAACCGAACCCTGCCCAGACCACCACCGCCGCCACGACCAGGACGATCACCATGCGCCCCGCGAGGTATCGCCCGGGCACCAGGGGCGAATCGCCGGCGCGGCGGACGGCCGCGGCGTCGAGCGCGGCGAGCAGGGGCAGCAGAATAACCAGCAGGAGCGCGGACTGCTTGATGAGCAGCGCGACGCCAAGCGCAAGCCCGGTAAGCGCCAGCCAGCCAGAGGAGCGTGAGCGCAGGTAGCGCCACCAGGCATAGAGGCAGAAGGCGATCCCGGCGACGATGGCGAGGTCATTGCCCGCGAGGCTGGAGAAGGCCAGGAGGTTCGGCTCGAAGCAGTAGAGGCCAAGCGCCAGGCCGGCCGCCGGCCAGCCGTAAAGTTGGCGCGCCCACACCAGCACCAGCAGCGCCAGGGCCACGGAGATGCCCAGCGCGGGCAGGCGCGCGGCGAAGAGGACCCGCGCGGCGTCGCCGGGCGAGAGGGTGCTCCAGAAGCGCACTCCAAAAGGATACGGGCTGGGTATGCGCCACTCGGGAGCGTCGAGCGGAAGCGGCGGCGCCACGTGCGCCGTGGCCACGCCGCAGAGGATGTCCATCAGGGGCCCCTGCTGGTAGGCGAGGCGGAAGTCGCCCGTGCGCACGATCGCCAGGCCCGAGGCGATGTAGGCGGGCTCGTCGGTCGCCACCGAGTTGGTGAAGGCGGCCCAGAGCGCCTGCCCCACCAGCGCCAGCAGCATGGCCGCGACAAACGCGGCGCTCAGCCCACGCGCCTTCATCAGGGTGTGAGGTTTGTGCGTCGCGGCGCCGCCTTCCTGCCGCCTAGGTGAGTGTGACCTGATTGGGTGGCCGCACGGACTGTAGGGGAGCACCTCTGGTGTGGCTAGTGCAGCGCCACAGAACTGCCAGACCAGATCGTAGGGGCGGACCTCTGGTCCGCCCGTCTGCGGGAGCACCAGAGGTGCTCCCCTACGTCTCTGGGTGACAACACTGCGCAAGAGCAACTGGTCGCGGACTTGCGTGGCGCCGCACTAGCTAGGCCCTTCGGGCCGCCACCCCGGCCTTCAGGCCTAGGGGCTCCCGGTTCGGGCGGACCAGAGGTCCGCCCCTACAGATTCGGCGTGCGCCCGAGCCTTGACGCAGGCCAGTATGGCCGGTAGAATGCGACTGGACCCCGGGGACCATCGGCAACGTGACCGACACCGACACCCAGCCGCAGCCCAGCCGCCTCCCGGCGGCATCGTTCCTGGTCGTCGGGGCGGGGCTGCTGGCGGGGATCGCGCTGCTCACCTTCCACCCCATCGGCGCCGCCGACACCTACCTGCACATGGCGGCCGGCCAGTGGATCCTCACCCACGACGCCATCCCGCGCCACAACCTCTTCATGTACACCGCGCAAGGCCACCCCTGGGTGGATCACACCTGGCTGCCGCAGGTGATCTTCGTGCTGATCCATCGCGCCTTCGGCCCCGTGGGTTTACAGGTTTACGCGGTCGTCTTCTACGCCGGGGCATTTGGGCTGATGCTGTGGTTGTGGCAGAGGCTCTGTGTCGGCTCGCACCTGGCGGTGTTGCCCTTCCTGGTTGCCATTCTCATCCCCATCGGCCGCTATGCGCCCAGGCCGGAACTGTTCACCGATGTCTTCCTGGCGATCGCCATGGCGCTGGTGATCACCTGGCGCGAAACGCACCACCGGTGGATCTGGGCGCTGCCCCCTTTGACGGCGCTCTGGGTCAACTGCCATGGCGGCGTCACCACCGGGCTGATCTTCCTGTGGGCTTTCGTCGCCGGCGAAGGGATCCAGGCCGCGATCGCGGCAAAGAAGCCGCGGGCGTGGCTTCCCGCGCTGCCGTTCGCGCGATGGCGCACGCTGGCGCTGGTGGCGGTCGCCTCCACGGCGGCGCTGGTGATCAACCCCTACGGCCCGGGCTGGGTGCGCGCGGTCTCGCCCTCGTACATCGGCTTCATGTCGGCCTACATTGACGAGTGGCGGCCGCTGCTGCGCCCCGGCGTGCAAATGGGCGCGGCGCTGCCCGTGATCTTCATCTTCATTGGGGCGGCGCTGGTGACGTTCTTCTTCAGCCGCCGCTTCTATCTCAGCAACCTGGCGGCGGCGATCATCTTCATCGGCGCGGCGTTCCAGTCGCAGCGCCACATCGTGATCTGCGCCCTGGTGCTGCTGGCGGTGATGGCGTCCAACCTCTCGCAGCGCGGCTGGCCCGTCGCCTGCCCCTGGGTCCCCTCGCCGAAGCAGACGCGCTGGTGGCTGGCGCTCGTTGGCGCGGCGCTGTGGCTGGTGATCCTCGCCTTCGCCTGGGGCGAGCCGACGCTGGGGTGGCTGGGCTCGCAGCGGCGTCTGGGCTTCGGAATGGAGCCCAACCAACTGCCGGTGCGCGCCGAGCGCTTCTGGAGCGCCAACCGCCTGCCTGCCCGGCTCTTCGACACCGTGGATGATGGCGGCTACATCGTCTGGAAGCGCCCGGCGAACAAGCCGGTGTTCATTGACGGCCTCAATGCGTTCGGCTGGCCCGTGGTGCGGCAGTTCCAGGACATCATGGCCTATGGCCCCGCCGCCGAGGACCTGCTCCGCCGCTGGCAGATCAACACCTTTCTGCTCCCCCAGCCCGACTTGGCGCGGCGTCCCCCGGACCAGCGCGACATCTACTCCTTCCTGGCGGAGTCGCCGGAGTGGAAACTGGTCTTCTGGGACGGCGTCTCGGTGATCTACGTGCGCGACGCGCCGGCAAGCCGCGGGCTGATCGAACGCTATGGCTACCGTTTTCTGGATCCGCGCGACCCGCGCTCGCCGGCCTATGCGCAGCACCGCGACGAAGTGGCCGCGGAACTGCGGCGCGCCACCGCGGCCAGTCCCGATGCGCCCTACCTGCGCATCCTGGCCGGGACCATCTACTTGCAGACGGGCGTGCTCGACCAAGCCGCCGACCAGTTCGGCCGAGCGATCGCCCTGGACGCCAGCCAGGGGCAAGCCTACATGGGACTGGGCCTGGCGTACGCGCAGGCGAGCAGGATGCCGGACGCCGAGGTCGCCTTCCGCGAGGCCGCGCGCCTGGACCGCAGCGACCCCGCCCCCCACCGCGCCCTGGCCCAGGTCGCCGAGACCCGCGGCGACATCCCCGCCGCCGTCGCCGAGTGGCGCAAGGTTCTGGCGCGCCACCCCGACCCCCAGACCGCCGAGATCGCCCGAGCCGCCCTCGCGCGGCTCGGAGCCGGCGCGGCCCGCTAGCCGCGAGCAGGCGGCAGGTCCGACCTTGACGCGGCCAGGACCGCACCTGTAGACTCTTCCGGAGGCCCAAACACCCCGTGTCCTGCGAGTTACAGCCACCGGAGCCGATGGCCGGTCCGATCCCACCCCGCCCGGCCCTCCCGCGCGCGGCTCCCTTCCTCGTGGTGTTTGCCGGGCTCCTGGTCTGCCTGGCCTTGCTCACCTTTCATCCCGTCTACGAGGTGGACACCTACCTGCACTTGACCGGCGGCCGCTGGATCCTGGAGCACCGCGCCGTGCCGCGCGCCGACCTCCACATGTACACCGCGCCCGGCTACCCGTGGGCGAATCACAGCTGGCTATTCCAGGTTGTGCTCTACGCGTTCTACCGGCTGGGGGGCATGGTGGGAGTGCAGGTGATGCTTTTCGCCGTCGTCGCCGCGACGCTGGCGATCCTGCTCGGTCTGTGGCGCCGCCTGGGGGCGAGCCCGGCCCTGGCACCGCTGCCCTTCCTGGTGGTCATCATCCTCATGGCGGACCGCTTCCGGCCGCGCCCCGAGTTGGCAACCTGGGTGCTCATGTCCGCGACCCTGGCCGTGCTCCTCTCCTGGCGCCAGGCCGCCACCGATCCGGGGCGGCAGCGTGGCGGACGCGCGATCTGGTGGGTGGCGGTGTTGGCGGTGCCGTGGGCGAACCTCCACGGCGGCTTGCTCTCCGGCATGCTGATCGGTTTCGTCTTCGTCCTCGCCGAAGGCGCGCACCTGTTGGTCGCGCGATCGCCGCTGCGTCGCCTGGCGGCCTTGATGGGGCCAGCGCTGTCCTTGCGACAGTGGGCGCTGCTCACCGCCGTAGTGGTGGCGATGGCGGCTGCGGCGTTGGTCAACCCCTATGGTTTCGGTTGGTACCGCGCCGTGGCGCCCGGCCGGCTCGCCTTCCTGCGCAGCTTCATTGACGAGTGGCAGCCCCTGTTTGCCCCGGCCCTGCCTTTCCCCGCCTCCGCCCCGATACTCCTCAGCTTGGTGGTCCTGCTGGTGGCATCGTTCGCCGCCAGCCGGCGGCTGGATCTCACCGCCCTCGCGCTCGCGGTCGCCTTCGCCGCACTGACGGTGGACTCGCGACGCAACCTCTCGCTCTTCGCCCTGGCGTCGCTGCCGGTGATGGCGGTCAACCTGCGCGGCCTACGCTTCACGGCCCGGCTGCGCTGGGCGCCGCGGGCCTGTGCCCTGGCCGGCGCGCTTTTCGGGCTCGCTGCCATCGCGCAGGCATTCCACATCCCTCCGTTCTCGGAGATGGCGCCCGTGCGCCGGCCAGGGTTCGGAATGGATTCCAGGGCCCTCCCCATCGCCGCCGAGCGCTTCGCCCGCCTGAACCACCTGCCGGGCCGCCTCTTCAACGTCCCCGAATCCGCCGGCTACCTGGTGTGGGTGCGCCACGGCGGCCGGATCCTGTTCATTGACGGCCTTAATGCCCACGGTCCCGACGTGCTCCAGGACTACGCGGAGATCATGCGCGCCGGGCCCCAGGCCGAAGCGCTGCTGGACCAGTGGCGGATCAACACGGTCTTCCTGCCGGCGCCGAACCGGCCAGACCGCCCCCCGGAAGCCCGCGACATCTACACCCTGCTCGCGGAATCACCGCACTGGCGCCTGGTGTTTTGGGACGGCGTGACCGTGATTTACCTGCGCGACTCGCCGGCCAATCGCGCGCTCATCGAGCGCTACGGCTACCGCTGGCTGGATCCGCGCGACCCGCACTCGCCGGCCTACGCGCAGCACCGCGACGACGTGGCCGCGGAACTGCGCCGCGCGATCGCCACCACCCCGGAGGCGCCCACCCTGCGCATCCTGGCCGGCTTCATCTCTATTGACCTGGGCATGCCTGACCAGGCCGTCTCGGAGTTCATGGCTGCGCTGCGCCTCGACCCCAGCACCGCGGACGCCTACACCGGCCTGGGGGTGGTCGCCCTGCGAGGGAACAAGATCGCCGAGGCGGAGACGATGTTCCGCGAGGCCGCGCGCCTCTCGCCCGAGGACCCCGCGCCGCACCGCGGCCTGGCCGTCGCCCAGGCCCGACAGGATCCCGCGCGCAGCATCGGCGAGTGGCGGCAGGTGGTCCGCCGCGCCCCCACCTCGGGGCAGGACTGGGCGGCGCTCGCCTCCGCCTACGAGGTCGCGGGCGAGAAGGACCACGCCGTCGCCGCCTGGCGCAAGGCGCTTCAGTTCGCCCCCGACCCCAAGATCGGCGAGCTCGCGCGCGCGGCTCTCCAGCGCCTGGGCGCGCCCTAGTACTCCATGCCAGAAAAGCCCGTACTCAGGCGCGAAGCAGCCACCTCCCCCTGGATGGGGGAGGGTAGGGTGGGGGTGGTTTGCTTGAGCATCTTCTGCGCTCACCCCCCACCTTGGTCCTCCCCTACAAGGGGGGAGGAAACGCTCCTAGCGGGCGGGACGCTCCCGCCCCGCTCGGGGTCGGCCGGGTTTCGGGCGGCGCGGGTCAGGCTTCGCCGCGCTGGCGCCAGCAGTGCCGGCACACGGGGATCATCGCTTCCGCGCCGCCCTCGATGGGCGCGATCTGCGTCCCCTCCAGCCAGCCCAGCCTTCTCAGCCGCCGGCGCAGTTGCCGCAGGGCGACGGCGCTGCTCGCCGCGCTCTTGGCCTCGATCAGGTGCAGGGTCACGTCGTCCGCGGTGACGTCCAGGTAGGCCCCGTCGAACTCGGCTTCCCCCGGCGAGTTCTCGGCTTTGCGTTCGACCTGAAAGCCGTTGGCGATCACCGCGCGAAACCCCGTCGCCGGATGCGCGCGCAGCGACGCTTGCAGCACCTCGAGTTCGTGGTGGCGCGCGCCCTCCGGGGAGGTCCGCAGCATCCGCTCGACCAAGCGCCGGGCGTAGGCGTTGTGGCGGCGGTCCACGAGCACGAAAGACGCCAGGAGGCTCGGACTCTCTTTGATCCGGACCCGCGCGGTGCCGGGCAGCATGAGCGACAGGACGGAGGCCACCAGTTCCCGCACCTGGGGGCCCTCGCCGGGCTGGGGTTCAGGGGAGGACGCGTCGGATGCCGCCGGCCGCGCGATCTCCCTGCACACGGCGGTCAGCGTGCGCGCCAGATCGGCCGGCGCAATCTCGCGTCCAACGTAGAAGTCAATCAACTGCTGGCTACCGGGGCCGCCAACATACACCTGGACGAGCGCGTCCGCCCCCACGGTGCGTTGAAATCTCGATTGCAGTCCGGGCAACTGGGCGAAGAACTCGTCCTCCGTCATCGAGGCGGGCTGGGCCCTGCGGGTGCGGTGCAGGTGGACATGGTCACCTGACTTGCAGGCCTCGATGACCCGCGCGACGACCGGCCAGGCCTGCCGGGTCCTCATCGCGTTGAGTTGGGCGTAGAGTTCGCCCGGCGATGCGGCAGCGCTGAGGTCCTGCACCAGTTGGTCGCGGGCGTAGAGATCGAGCAGGCGGTAGGCGAGAATGACATCGGGCGCCAGGTACACCTCGAGCTCCATGTAGCCCTCGACCTGGTCGAGCGCCACGTCGAGGCAGTTGTCCTCGGGCGAGAGCAGGCGCTCGGGGCGAGTGCTCAAGGCGCGCTCGACGGCCGAGAGGTCCAGGACCACTGGCAGTTGGGCGCGGACGAGATCCAGGTACACGTAGGCCAGCCGCCGCAGCCGGCGTTGGATCACGTACAAGCCCTCCACCGCGCGGCCGTAGCGGGCGGCATCGCGATAGGCCCGCAGCAGCGCCAGCCACATCGCGCGCCCCGGGGCGTCCTGGTGCTCCGGCTGCATGTGCAGGAAACCGGTTGAGAGCGCCCAGTGCACATTATAGAACTGATAACTCCGGAGCACGTACTCGCCATAGGCCTTGTCATCGTCGGTGGTCATGCCCTCGATGAACAGGCGCCGGGCCCGGTTGGAAGCCCGCAGCGCGTCGAGCACGAGCCGCTCCGTGGCGTCGGTGCCCCAGAGGGCGCCGGAGTAGTGGAGCATCGCCCAGCACTGCAGGAGATCGTGGGCGGTGCCGACGCGGTGCTCTTCGATTTCGAAGTCGCCCATCCCGTCGAATACGCTCGGCGCCACGCGCGCGGACAGCCGCAGAAGCAGCGCCTGGTAATCCCAGCGGGTGTGGGTGAGGTGAGGGTGGATCCAGGCCGCGGCGCCCAGGTGGGGCATCTGCTTGAGGCGCTCGATGTGGCCGATGGCCTCGAGATGCTCGTAGAGTTCCAGCGCCGGACCGCTCAGCCACGGGCGCGGGTCAACGTTGGAAGCCTGGGCTGCGCTGTCCAACCTCCCCGCAC
>Ga0315288_10006618_pt1 | contig 14696 bp, 14 predicted proteins | sample YL17G11_20_MG_FD_203454 | JGI IMG/M metagenome (GOLD analysis project Ga0315288, IMG submission 203454) | Sediment microbial communities from Yellowstone Lake, YNP, Wyoming, USA - YL17G11_20 | ecosystem: Environmental > Aquatic > Freshwater > Lake > Sediment | place: USA: Wyoming | collected... | reverse complement strand
CGTTGAGATTACACATACGCCCGGCCTCCACCAACCAGCCTACTCTTTAGCACCGCGTGTGGCAAATGGCTCGTCGGTTTGAGGCGAAGCTTCGCTAGGGGAAATCGGGAAGACCCGCGGCCTTGCTCGGGAAAGGCTGACCACTCAGGCGGGAGCTCTGGGAGTCGCCCTCAGAAGCTCAAGCCCGCAGCAGGTCCAGCTCCCTTGCGCGATCGATGGCCTCGATCCGCCGGTGGACCCCCAGCTTGCCATAGACGCTCTTGACGAAGGTGCGCACCGTGCTCGGGGCGATCCCCATCTCGTCGGCGATCTCGGGGGTTGTCAGGCTGGTCTGAAGCAGCCGGAGGACTTCCACCTCGCGCTCGGTCAGCAGTTCCACAAGAGTGGCCGGTCGTGAGGCCGCACCGGCGCCCCCGGCCCGCGCCAAGGTGTCAGCCCGTGGGCTCGCCTCCAGGGTTGCGATCAGCCGGCTGGCATAGTCAACGGCCACGCCGGCGCGGGCAGCTTCGCGCAGAAGCTGCCGCATAGGCTCGCTCTCGTCGATGAAGGTGCGCACGAGGCCTTCCGGCTCGGCCAATTGGAGCGCGATGCCCAGGTCCTGGAGCGCGCGTTCGGTTTGTCCCCGGGCTCTGTTGGCCAGTGCCCGCAGCGCCAGGAACTCGATCCGGTTTCCGGAAGCATGCGGGCTATCGGACTTGTCGAGCAGGGGCTCAAGGACGGCCAGCGCCTGGTCCGGCCTTGCGCGGGCCAGGTGCAGCCGCGCCAGCGTTGTCTGGCCCATATCGTGAAACATGCGCGAGCGGATGAAGCCCTCGACGTCCGGCGTCTCGGAAGCCGGACGCTGCGCCGCTCCCGAGATCCAATCGGCGGCCCAGCGTTCGGCGGAGGCGAAGTCGCGCTGTTGGAGCGCCAGGCGCGCCGCCTGGATCTCCAGGTAGACGTCATCCATCGGCGTTTCCGTAGCTCGAGCCAGCTGGCGCGCCGTTTCCATTGCCTGCCGCGCCCCGGCCTCATCACCCAGGGCCTGACGCAGGCGGGCGAGCGCCATGTGGCCGGTCGCGCTCCAGCCGGGCATGAATCGGTCGAGCAGATCCACGGCCTGGGTGAGGAAGTCCGCCGCCTCGTCCAGCTGATTGCACTCGAGGGCCAGCTCGCCCAGGTGGGTCAAGATCCGGCCGGCCACCGGCCACAGCTCCCGGCGGGCGTCGCGGCTGAGATCCAGCGAACGCTGGTAGAGCGTGCGGGCCTTGCGCAGTTCTCCGCGGTAGAGCGCCAGCGAGCCCAGGCGACGGACGCTGGCGGATAGTCCCAGCCGGTCGCCGGACAGCTCGCTGGCCACCACGTCTGCCTCCAGCAATCGCTCGGCGGCGGCCGGATCCCCTGCCAGCAGGTACATGCCGCTCAGCGTGCGCGTCGCCAGGCCGCGGAACAGGCTGGAGTTCGGCAGGAGTTCAACGGCTTGCTCGGCGAGCGACAACGCGCGCGGGATGTCCGCCTGGTACATGGCGACCAGCGCCTGCACCACAGCGACCTCGCCGCGCAGGCGCCCGTCCGGGTCGTGTTCGGCGGCGGCGCGAACCAGCGACTCTACGCGAGCCAGCGACGAGGTTCGAATCAGGATGCCCGTGGCGGTGTACAGGCTCAACAAGGGGTGAGCCAGAAGGACGGATTCGGGCAGCGAGTCCGTCCAGTGCAGGAGCGCCGCTAGCTCCCCCTGTCTCCAGGCCGGCGGGACGGCTTGCTCGATCAGCGTGGCTGCGCCGTCATAATCCTCGGCGGCGAGCGTGTGGTGGATCGCCTCCGCCAGCATCTCTCGCTCGGCAAACCAGGCTGCTGCCCGCCGGTGCAGCGCGGCGAGATCGATCGGTCGGCCGGCCTGGAGGTCCGGCGCCGCCTCGGCCTGCAGGCGTTGTTGCAGGAGGTCAGCGAAGAGGCGGTGGTAGCGATACCACTCCCGGCGGTCATCCAGGGGCGTGATGAACAGGTTGGCGCGTTCAAGCCCCTCGAGCATTGCCTGGCCGGAGGCAACCGGCGCCGTGCCCGATCCGTCCTCGACGGCGCCGATCACCGCTTCGCACAGCGAGGCGGACAACCGCCCAAGGATCGACGTGCGCAGCAGGAAGGCGCGCACCTGCGGCGTTTGGTGCTGGAGCACTTCCTCCATCAAGTAGTCCAGGATGTGCCGGTTGGTACCGCTGAAGGCGTCAATGAACGCTCCGGCATCGGAAGGCGGCAGGCCTGGGCCGGAGGGAAGTTCGTGCAGCGCCAGGGCCGCCATCTGCAAGCCGGCCATCCAGCCTTCCGTCCGCTCGGTGAGCTGTGCCACCTGCCTGGCCGGCAGCCCGGAGCCCAGCGCGCGGGTGAGGACCTCATCCGCCTCCGCGGGGGTCACGCGCAGGTCCGCCTGGCGCAGCTCGGTGAGCAGCCCGCGGGCGCGCAGCCGGGCGAGGGGCAGCGGCGGATCGGCCCGCGTGGCGATGACCAGGTGCAGCGGCTGGGGCGGGTGCTCTATAAGGAAGGCCAGCGCATCGTGGATCGGTTGGGCAGCGATCAGGTGATAGTCGTCCAGGATGAGAATGAAGTCTTCGGGGATGGCGTTGATCTCGTTGACCAGCAGCGGCAGCAGCGCGCCTAGCGGCACCTGGGGCCGCGCCGCCTCCAGCGCCGCCAGCGTGGCGTGACCCGCCTCATCCTCAATCTGCTGCAGTGCGGCTCCCAGGTAGGCGAGGAAGCGGGCCGGGTCATTGTCCGCCTCGTCCAGCGAAAGCCAGGCTGCCGGCAATCTGCAGCCCGAGACCCACTCGGCCACGAGCGTTGTCTTGCCAAAGCCGGCCGGCGCGGCGACGAGTGTGACCGGGCGGGTCAGGCCGGCATCGAGGTGCTCGAGCAAGCGCGGGCGCATGATGCGCTCGGGGCGCAGCCGGGGGATCTGGAGCTTGGTCGTCAGTAGGGGCATCGCCATGCGCTCATCCAGGCACGTATGATAGCCCGAGTGGCGAAGCGCGGTCGAAGGCGCCGTGTGGATCGGCCGGCGCCCCAGGTCCGGGGCGTGGTCAAGGGGTTCTTCATGGGCGGCCGGCTGGCGCGGGGATGCCCGGCACGCGGAGCGGTCGCCCGAGCCGATCGGCTGCCAACACGCCGAGCCAGCCCTGGATTTCGGCGTATAGTGGGCTCCCGTCGAGGGGAGCCACGTGCCTCTCCCCGACCCACCCGGCCGCGTGAGGGACGGCGCGCACGATGTTCTCCTCGCGACTGGCTTCCGACCTGAGCCCCGGGCGCCTGCAGCAGGCCCTCGAGCAGCTGCGCGCCGCTGGTACACCGCTCATCGATCTGACGTGCTCCAACCCGCCGCAGTGCGGGCTGGGGCCAGAGGCGGAGGCCCTGGCCCGGGCGCTCGCCGTGCCCCGCACGGCCGAGTACCACCCCGACCCGCGCGGTATGCTCGGGGCGCGACAGGCTGTGGCGCGCTATTGCGCCGGCCGCGGGCTGCCCACAAAGCCCGACGACATCTTCCTGAGCGCCAGCACGAGCCAGGCCTACGCCGAGCTGATCAAGCTGTTCGCCGATCCCGGCGATGAGATCCTTGTCCCCCAGCCCTCGTATCCGTTGTTCGACATGCTCGTGACGCTTGAGGGCTGCCTGGCGGTGCGCTTCCCTTCGGTTTGCCTTCCCGATGGCCGCTGGCGCATAGACGTACACGCGCTCGAAGGAGCCTTCACATCACGCACGCGAGCCGTCATCCTGGTGAGCCCCAACAACCCGACCGGCGCCTACCTGGCTCCGGAGGAATACGCCGCCGTCCAACGCCTGTGCGCCGACCGAGGTTGTCCGCTCCTGGTCGACGAGGTGTTCTACGACTACCCCTCGGAAGGCTGTAGCCCGCCGACGCAATTGGATGAAGTCGATGGGCTGACCGTGCGGCTGAGCGGGCTGTCGAAGGTCGTCGGCGCTCCGCAGCTCAAGTTGGGCTGGATCCGGCTGAGCGGCGCTGGTGATTCGGTGCGCGCCGCCGCGGCGCGGCTCGAGTTCATCGCTGATGCCTACCTCTCGGCCTCGACGCCGGCCCAGCTGGCGGCCGAGGCGCTCCTGCCGGAACGCGGCCCGATCCAGGCCCGGATCCTCGAGCGGCTAGACGTGAATCAGCGCGCCGCTGAGCAGGCCTTCGGCCACGGATCACCGGCGCGCCTGCTGCCGCGCGAAGGTGGCTGGTATCTGGTCGTGAGCCTGCCCGAGGGCGAGGACGATGAGGATCTGGCCTACCGGCTGCTCGTGGACGACCACGCAATCGTCCAGCCGGGCTTCTTCTTCGACTTCCCTGAAGGCGAGCATCTGGTGCTCAGCCTGCTCCCGCCGGTCGAAGCGTTCGCCGAAGGCGTGAGGCGCCTGGCGGCGAGGATCGCGCGGCGGGCGTCGGAGCTGCGCCGCCAAGAGTAACGCCCTGCCGTGCGACATCGCAACCCGGCCAGGATCGCCTCTCAGGTTGAGGCCAAGAGCAGGCCGCCCCGCAGCGCGAGGGGCTTCCTTGTGTGGAACGCCAGGTAGTGCGTGAGGCTTCGGGTGGGCGGCTAGTAGTGGTAGCGGGCCTGCAGGAAGTCGATGCGCTCGTCGCGTACCAGGTAGACGAGGCGATGTTCGTGGGTCAGCCGGCGCGACCAGGCGCCGGGCGCCAGATACTTCAGGGGCTCCGGCTTTCCGATACCCTGAAACGGATCACGCAGCACCGCCTCGACGAGGTCCAAGACTCGAACGGCGATCTTGCAATCCGTCTCCACCCAGTGCCGAAGATCCTCGAGGAATTCCGGCTGGAAGACCGCCTCGCGCGGCTTACGCGTCAAGCGAGACCTCTCGAGCCAGTTCGTCCACGGTCAGGCGCAGCCCACCGCCCTTCAGGGCGCGGCCCAGGGCATCCAGCAGGCGCTCCGCGTTCTTCGGTGATCGCAGCAGATGCGCCGTCTCAAGCAGGCTGGCCAGCTCGGACGCCGCCAGAAGGGCCGCGTCCTCGCCCCGGCGGCGGTGGATAATGACGATCTCACGGTCCTGGGTGACGCTGTCCAGCAACTCGGCCAAGTTCTGGCGAGCCTGGGAGTAGGTGGTCTCGACCGTCATGTGCGGCCTCCTCTTGTACAGCACTATTGTACATCTATCGGGCCACGCGTCAACCCCGCAGGAATCTCCCGTCCGGCGTGAGCACGACTTTCCGCGTCCCACGCCGGCATCTCGGCTGACTGCTGGATGGGCTCGCCCAGCCGTCTGCGGCCGGGGCTCGCCTACCACGAGCCCCTCGGTTGGGATGCCCGAACCCATGCTGGACAGGTGTGGCAGACCGTGTGCGGCTCCTGGGTGACATCTACCTCTTGGCCCACAGCTGACGGAATCGCTCGAGAATGACGGGGTCATCCAGACTGCGGCTGAACTGCCCCAGCCATCGGCGGATGTAGCCCGCGTCCAGCTTCTTCCCCTGGCGCTGGATGATGCCCTGCACGTCAGCGAGATCCTGCGGGCGGCCGGAGAGCGCCTTGTGGATGATCAGGTCTTCGGCCGAGCAGATGTTGAGGCGCCTGCCCGGCTCAACCTCGATCGACCGGATCCTGGCGAAGAGGGAGTCCTCGTAGCCCCGCAGCGCCACGGCGATATCGACATCGACTTCTGCCACGCGCACGAGCAGCATGCGCGTCTCACGGGCGAAGGTCTCGGGATCCGGCACGCGAGAGCCGAAGGCGTCGGTCGTGAGCCTGACCAGTTCCGGCAGATCGAGCCTGTCCTCGACGGTGACGTCGAGGTCGTGGGTGAAGCGCGGCTCCCCCCAGAACTGAAGGGCGATCCCCCCGATGACGGCGTAGTTCAGCTTGAGCCGGTCGAGGAAGAACGCGTGGACCGTCAGGGCGGCCTCGATCTGCGGATTCATGCCAGGCCGCCTGGCTTGCGGGCCAGCTGGATCACGGCCCGGCGTACCGCCAGCCGATGGGCGATGCCGTCCAGCCCAGACTCAGCCTGCGTCCGGTGGAGCGGAACCAGCCGGTAGTACGTCTCACACAGGTCGTCATAGATCGCACGCGCTTCGGCCGCTGTCAGCCGGCGCAGCCGCAGGCGCTTCTCCGCAGCCTGGACAACCTCCGCCGCAGCCAACCCGGCGCGCAGACGCACCAGTCCGGAGGAACCTTCGGGGACCGGGCGGGAGGATGCCGTTCCGGTGAAGCTCAGGTCCAGCGCGGCCGCGACGCGTGCCATGCGGCTGAGGCTGGCGGAGGTGTAGGCCGTCGCCTCGTAGCGCTGCACTTGCTGTTTGGGCATGCCGAGTGCTTGCGCCAGCTGCGCCTGAGTCCATCCCCTGGCAATCCTGGCCTTGACCAGCGCCCGGCCAAGGTCCTCGAGCGCGCCGAGCTTGAGCGACAGCCCGCCGCCGGCTCGCAGTGCCTCGTAGCCTGCTACGGAGGCCGCCAGCTCGGCGACACGGCGCGGCGCTCCCGCCCCTCGCATGCTCGACCGGGCCCGCCGGTAGGCCCATTCGTTCAGGATCTCTGCCATGCGCCCTCCGTTCATCGATTCTACCACAAGACATCTTTTTTGTTGTCTTGTTGAAGCCGGCAGGGAGGTCCTGGCTTGGGCCGCCCGGAGGCGGCCTCCTGGCATAGCCTGAGGCCGCCAATCCAACTAGAATCACCCACCTTCAACCGACGCGGACGATCAGGCAAAGGCCGTCCATAGCCAAGCCGGCAGGCGAGACTCATCGAGGAGGGTACCCATGGATACGGCGACACGATCGGATCAGCCCGCGATTGAACCCAAGGCCCAAGCCACCAGGATCCTGATTGGAGTGGTCCTGGGTCTCCTCAGCGCGGCGATGCTGATCCTGGCCTTTCCGCCGTACAACGCCTGGCCGCTGATCTTCGTCGCTTTTGTGCCCATGCTGCTGGCCGACTACCGCGTGCTGCCCCACCGCTTCGCCGGCCTGGGCAGCGGGATCGGCATCGGGGGCTGGCTGCTGGTCTACCTGACGATGATCTTCGGGCTCGACGCCGGCACCTGGTTCATGCAGGCCTTCGCCGTGCTGGTCGCCGTGCTGGCCTTCAGCGGCGGGCGCGGCAACCGTCTCTTCCACCATCGCACCGGCTACCGCTGGTTCGTGCCCTTCGGTGTCGTCAACACGGTCGGCATCGAGATGCTGCGCGGCTTCATCCCGATCATCGCCACGCACGCCTTCGTGGGCCACACGTTGCACACCCAGCCGTGGCTCATCCAGCCGGCGTCGATCTTTGGCATCTACGGCCTGGACGCAGTCATCATGCTGGTGAGCTATGCACTGGGGCTGGCCACCCTCGACCTCTTCGACCGCCGCTGGCATTGGGACCTTCAGGTGCCCGCCGTCGATCGCCGGCTCAACCTGCGCTGGCTGGCCGGGATGGGAATCGTCGCCGCGGCCTGGGTCGGCCTGAGCCTGATCCTCCTTTCCCAGGCGCCCAAGGATCCCCCCACCCTCCGCGTCGGCGGCGTGCAGCACGGGTACGTCCGGCCGGGGCACATGGATCCCGATACGCAGGTTGCCCGGCTCGAGGCGCTCTCCAAGGGAACGCGCCAGGCAGCAGCGCAGGGCGCCAAGCTCGTCGTGTGGCCCGAGCTCGGCGTGGGCTTCGACCCGCAGGTCGAGCACACCGACGAGCTGCGCGCCCTGGCGGCCGAGACCGGAACCTACATTCTCATTGGCTATGGTCTTGACACCGATGCCGGGTGGCGCAACGAGTCCGTCATGCTCGTCCCACAGGGGGAGTTCCTCGACGTGTACGGCAAGAACTATCCCGCCGGCGAACCGAGGATTGTCACCTCGGGACGCTACCTGGTGTACGACACGCCGCTCGGGCGGCTGGCCCCGATCATCTGCAACGACATCAACTACACCGCCGCGGTGCGCATCCCCACTAGCATGGGCGCCCAGCTCGTCATGGTGCCGACGCGCATGTTCGCCGGCGTGTGGAAGGAGATGCAGGTCCAGGCGGTATTCCGGGCGGTCGAGAACCGGATCTCGATCGCGATGGTCGATGGCGCCTTCCGCACCACGATGGTCGATCCCTACGGGCGAATGGTCGCCGATCAGGTCACGCCCGATCCCAGCGCCCAGACGCTCGTCGCCGACGTGCCGCTCGGAAACCCGAACGACGTCTACACCCGGCTTGGGGACTGGGTCGGCTGGTTCTGCCTGCTCGCTTGGATCGGATCGATGATCTATCAGTCGACGACGAACAGGCGGCAGAAGAAGGCCATGGAGGCAGGGCCTGCGGTGATGTGACCCCCCTCCCGACGGAGGCAGGCGGACCACCGGTGATGGGGGGTGGTTAGACCGCTAGTCGTTGAGCGAGAACCGACGGAAGAACTCCCACATCACCCGGGTGGCATCGATGTCCTGGCTCGTGGTCCCGACGATCCACTCCGGCAGCGGTTCCCCGCCCGGCCAGGAGTGCCCGCCGCCGTCGAGGGTGTAGAAGTCGACCTCGGCCCCCTGATCGCAACCCACGTAGCGGATCCCGCTGGCTTCGCCGCTGCCGGGCAGCTTCGTGGGAACGGCGTCGCACCCGTTGAGTGCCGCCCGGGCGGCCATCCACTCGGGGATCACCGGCAGCCGCACCTCGCCCTCTCTCGACGGCCCGCCCAGGTACGGGACGATGGGATCGGCGGTCCCGTGGAAGGCAATCATCGGCACGGGCCTGGAAGGCTTGCAGTCATCCAGAGGGTAGAGATAGGCGCCGGCCACGCCCCCGATGGCGGCGATCCGATCGGCGAGCGCGCAGCCCAGGAGAAACGACATCCCGCCGCCGTTGGAGAGCCCGTTGGCGTAGATGCGGGCCTGATCGATGTTGTACTGGCGACTCAGCTCGTCAATCAGATCAGAGATGAAGACAACATCCACCATGGGGTCGGCGGAAGCCGCGGCCCAGCCGCCAGCCCGCCACCTTCGGGGGAACCCAGTTCCCTCAGGATAGACGACCAGGAAGCCGACCTCCTCGGCCAGATCGTTCCAGTGGCTGATCTGCATCTGGTGCGCCGGCCATTCCACAAACCCGTGCAGGCTGATGACGAGCGGCGTCGGGGTGGCCGGGTCGTACGTGGTGGGGACGAAGAGCAGGTAGGTGCGCTTCTCCCCCGAAGAGACAATCTCGCCGTTCGTCTTGTTGAGCAACGTGAAGAGCACGGCGATGGTCAGCGCCGCCAGGGCGAGCAGACCGAGGATAACCAGAATGCCGATGACGAGGACTCGGCCGATTCGCGCCGCCCGCGTCATGTCGTCCATCCTTCTCGGGCTTCCCAGCCCAACGGCCCGCCAGGGCCTGCTACTTCGTGGTGCAAAAGCCGGGGCCGGCTGATGTGAACGCCCATCTGCAAGCCGCGTCCACCTCGCAACTCGGCTTATCCTTGTGCGACGAACAGGCGATCGGCTGGGTCGCCGTTGGCAGCGGCGGGCCGTAGGACACCTTCAGCTGAGACAGCTCACCGCTGGCGGCGCCTACGACGTTGGCGAACCAGCAGCGGACGCTGGGCATCAGCTGGACGAGGTACCAATACCCGTCTTCACTCCTGCCAACGATCGGCGAGGCTTGCCCGTTCACAGCCGACGTGACCACACCGTACTGTCGGCTGGGGCCTTTGCGGCAGTTGGCGTCCACGGACAAGGTGAAGATCGGCGGAGCCGGAGTATTCAGCTCTGGCGTGGGCGTCTCCAGCTTGCCTTTATCCGCCTCCAGCCTGTCCAAACCCTCCTGGGCCGTCCCCAGTCTGCTGGTGTCCTTGGAGGTGGCGATCGCCGCCAGATCCTGAAAGGCCTTGTCCGCGTCCTCCGCGGTCGGACTCTGAACGGGCGTCATCGTCTCCGCCTCGAACGAGTCCCAGATGTGGGAGGTCAGAGTGGCGAGTGGACGCGCTGGCTGGTTCAAGTCCGCGACGTGGGTCGTTGCACCCGCCTCGAGGTCCGTGCCTGGCAAGGAGGCCCGTGCGAGGCTGCAGCTCGTCAGGAACACACCGACGGCCACAAGCGTCAACCGGTGCCCACGGCCCATATCTCCGGAGCCCCTCCCTTTGAGGAACGGGTGAGCAGACAGCGTGATTATTGCATCCTGGCTGGTGGACCGCAAGGACGACGTGTCTCGAAGCCGGCGCGTTCCAAGTGACGTGCCTGTGCAGCCTGCTTGGTCGCGTGAGGATGGCGTCCGCCGAAGATCAAGGAGGGCCCTTTGGCTGGCTCACCGCTGCAGCCCCAGCAGCGCGGGCCGCGGCGGAGGCGCTCGCTTAGGGATCAAGATGGGTGCGGTCAGCCCACAGGCCCGCCTGCGGTCAGGCCCCCGTCGACCGTGATCACGGCACCGCTGATGTAGGCCGAGGCGGACGAGGCCAGGAAGAGCGCCGCCCCGACGGTATCTTCGGGCTCGCCCAGCCGCCCGAGCGGCGTGCGAGCGGCAATGGCGTCAGCGCCAGTGCAGCGCGAGCCGCGCAATGGGCTCGCCCTCGTCGGCCCCTTGTCGATGGGGCAGGATGCCCAGGGCGATCAGCCTGCCAGCCTTGTGCAGGCCGACGCGGGCGAAGGAGAGAGGGTGGTCGCCCGGGTAGGGCTGGAAGCTGGTGATTTCCCAGCCTGCCGCCCGGGCTTCACGCCAGAAGAATGCCTGCACCGCTCCCATGGAATGCGGCGTCCCAAAGACCTCCCAGGATCCCTGGCTTCCGAGATCCTCGAGGACCTCGGCGGTCGGCAGGGGCGTGCAGTCCGGCGGCAGCGGGAGCCCGCAGAGATGCTGCGGCAGATCTGCAACGCTTTCAAGGAAGCGGAGGCTCCTCAGGACATCGGTTGCCTGCGGTTCGAACTCCGCTCGGCACGCCAGCGGATGTGCGACGAGCAACTTCAAGATGATCCTGTCGTGGGCGAGGACGCCCAGCCACAGGCGGTTGGCGTCCTTCTTCGGGAGCGCGATCTCGGCCTCGAGTCCGTCCGCAGGGCCGATTCGCCAGGGAGCCGACCGGACCTGCTTCGCCCCGAGCATGGCCGCCACGCGGGCGACGTGCTCCCTCCAGATGGGCTCGACCGCCCGGTCCCGGCTGTTCCACTCCGCGTGGACGATGATGTGCCCGGCCAGCGGGCCGGCGTAACCGGGGCTGAGTGCAGCCTCAGTCTGCGCGAACGCGTCAGCGTCCGGCAGGGAGCGGTGGACCCAACCTGCAGGGTGATCGATCGAGAAGCCCCACAAGGGCTGAACGAACGCCGTCATACGGGGGAGGACATCGGCTCCTTCGCGGGCGACTATCCGGTGGCCCGCGGCAGACTGGGCACATGGCCCCCGCGGCGGGGATCAACCATCACAGCCCCAAGAAGCGGCCAGCCAGGCGGCCCGCCGAGAATGGCGAGCCGCCTGGCCATGGGCTCCATCGTTGTCGCAACCGCCGGCGATCGATCCGGCACGAGGATCGCCGATCTCAGCCGCCGGCAACGGCCGGGACGAACGCGATCCGGTCGCCTTCCTCGACGGTGTCGTCCCAATCCGCCTGGACGTGATTGCGGATCACAACCCTGACCTCATCCGGCGGGAGGCCGAGGCCGTCGCGGATGGCGGACAGCGTCGTGCCGGCTCCGACTTCGAGAACTCGGGCTTCGCCGATGCCCAGGTCTGGCAGGTGGCGGCGAAGCGTAGCGAATACCCGAACCTCGACGCGCACGCCGGCTAGGCCTCATGCACCCAGGCGTAGACCCGGTCCAGCTCCTCGTCGGTGATCGTCCACGACACGTTATGGGGCGGGAGCTTCTCGTAGCGCATGAACTCCGGCGGCCGGTCGTCCGCAGCGGTGAACCCGGCCCTTTCGTTGAACAACCGCTCCATCTTCAGGATCTCTTTCCCCATAGGGACGACGTCTTCGCCGGTGATCTTCATTCCGGTCGTTCCAGCCACCGTCTCCGCCATCCCTGCCCAGCCCTTCGGGATGTCGAGGATGGGGAAGGCGATGAACAGGCAGTAGCCGGAGCTGTCGATGAATGCGGTCGCCGCCTGGAAGGTCAACGACAGGTCCGCCTTGCCCTCGTCCGAGAGCGGATCCACCTTTCCTCCGACGCCGGCGATCTCCGGGGCAATGGTGTAGCCGGCGGTGTGATCGGCGCCCATCGGGGTGGTGGCATAGGTCACGCCGATGCCCTTGATGGCGCGCGGCTCATAGGCCGGCATCGACTGCCCCTTGACCGTGGGCACGCGGTGGACTCCGAAGGCCTTGGCCGTGGCTTCGACGCCCTGGCCAAGGATGCGTCCCAGGGGCGTGCCCTTGCGGATCTCGTCGAACAGCTTCAGGGCGCCCTTGCCGTCGCCGAACTCCAGGAGCTTGCCCTCCATGGCGATGGCGATGGTGTTGCCGGACTCGATCGTGTCCACGCCGATGTCGTTGCACTCGCGTGTCATCCGGGCGATGTAATCCAGGTCATCGATGCCGCAGTTGGCTCCCAGCGCCCAGTCGGTTTCATACTCCAGGCACGAGACCAGGTGCTTGCCGTGTTCGTCGGGGTAGATGTTGGAGCACTTGATGATGCAGCCCGGGTGGCAGTTGTGGGCCATCGTGCCTTCTGCGCCGCCGTCCGGGCAGCGTCTGGCGACGACCTCGGCGATGGCCTCGCCCGAGATCTTGGCCGCGCCTTCGAACTGACCGGTGCGGAAGTTGCGGGTGGGAAGCCCCCCGGCCTCGTTGAGGATATTGATCAGGATCGCCGTACCGTAGGAAGGCAGGCCGCCGCCCTTCTTGGTCAGGCTGTGCTCGAGGATCGCCTCGGTCAGCTTCTTGCATCCTTCGTCAAAGAGCTTCTGGTCGGCGATCTCGACGCCCGGGCCGCCAGTGTCGTCCACAACGATCGCCTTCACGCCGCGCGCCCCCATCACCGCGCCCATCCCGCCGCGCCCAGCGTAACGGCCAGGGCGGTTCTCGGTGTCGTTGACCGAGACCCCGGCGTTGGACATCTTCATCTCGCCCGCCGGTCCGATGCCGATAACGGCCGTGTCCGGGTAGGTCTTCCACAAGGCCTCGTCGACCGCGTACATCCCATTGCCGATCAGCGGGGAGGCATCCTCGAACTTGACGCCGTCCTTGGTGATGACCAGGGTGAACCACTTCCCGTCGGCGGGTTGACCTTCCAGGATGACGGCGGCCAATCCCAGGCGGGCGATCTTCTGACCGGAGAGGCCCCCGGCGTTCGATTCCTTGATGGTCCCGGTCAGCGGGCTCTTACCACCAAAGGAGGTTCGCCCACTGCTGGGCGTGGCCGGCGTGCCGGTGACCCATCCGGGAGCGATGATCAGCTTGTTGTTGGGTCCCAACGGATGACAGGTCGGTTCGACCTCGGCCGCGGTGATGGCAGACGTCAGACCCCTCCCGGCCCAGCGCCCCCACTTCTCGGGGACCGGTTCGTAGGCTGCCTTTCGGTTGGTCATATCGATTCTGAGGATCCTGCGTGTCATTGCCCCACCTCCTGTTTCCCTGCTCATGCGTGTTCGTCGGTCGTGTAGGAGTGATGCATCGGTCCTTGCGCCCGCAGCATCTCCTTGAGCGCCTCGCTCATATGCGCGCCATCCCTGTACTGGTAAGGCCACATGTATCCTTGAGAGAAGATCCCAACGTGGTCGCCATGGGCCAGCCGATGCCCCCAACTGGCATTCAGCCCGGGCACGTCGCACAGCACTGCGTTCACAAACACGAAGCTCTTCTCTTCCGGCAGGATACCGAACTTCAACGCCAGATCACCAAGTGTGGCTCCCCGCTTCAGGTGCACTTGCTGAACGGCTACATGTACTCCCCCGGCTCTTGCCGCCAAAGGGCCGTACAGGGCCAACTCCGCGGTGATGTCTTCCATGGGACCAGGGCCCTTAGAGAGACGTCCGCCGGCTGCGGAGGAGTGCAGCGCCCCTTTCCCGCCGGGATCGACGTTGTCCGGACTCGATCTATGACCTGGGGATCCCCTGAGACGAAGGCTGCGTTGCGGGGCGAATCGGGGCGTCTGGGAACCCCGATTCCAATATAGCACATCTCTCGGGGGAGTCCATCCGGCTGCAGCGCGAGATCGACGAAGTCCCCGCCGATTGGGCGGCAGATGCCAGGCCTCAAGCCAGCCGGGGTGCGAGAGCTTGATCCCGAGGGCCCAGCGCCCACGGGTAGGGCGAGGTCCGTCGGTCACTTCTCGCTGATCTCCGTTGCACTGCCCCGTAGGCTGCCCGAGCGGTCAGCCCAGCGGCCCGCCGGCGGTCAGGCCCCCGTCTACCGTGATCACGGCACCGCTGATGTAGGCCGAGGCGGACGAGGCCAGGAAGAGCGCCGCGCCGACGACATCCTCGGGCTCGCCCAGCCGCCTCAGGGGTGTGCGGGCAGCCACCGCCTCGGCGACGGCCGGCGCCTGCCACAGCGCGGCGCTGAGGTCGGTGCGCACCAGCCCGGGCGCCAGCGCGTTGACCCGGATGCCGTCCGGCCCGAGCTCCTGCGCCAGCGCCTGGGTCAGGAGGATCAGCGCCGCCTTCGAGACGCTGTAGATATCGATCCCCTTTGACGGACGCAGGCCTTCGATCGAGACGATGTTGATGATGCTCCCCCACCCCGCTCGCGCATCCCCGGCACTATCTGTTGACCGGGTGAAGCCCGCCGCAAGCCATGTCCCTTCAGGGACTGTGGACAAGGCGGGCTTGGAGTTGTCCGGGCCTGCC
>Ga0315288_10006615_pt1 | contig 14705 bp, 12 predicted proteins | sample YL17G11_20_MG_FD_203454 | JGI IMG/M metagenome (GOLD analysis project Ga0315288, IMG submission 203454) | Sediment microbial communities from Yellowstone Lake, YNP, Wyoming, USA - YL17G11_20 | ecosystem: Environmental > Aquatic > Freshwater > Lake > Sediment | place: USA: Wyoming | collected... | reverse complement strand
GGATTGTTTATATCAATCTCAAGTACTCTAGATGGATTAACACCATCATCCCAATATAACTTATAAGTACAAGTACTTGTAGCTCTTGATGTACCTATGATAAGTTTCTCTAGCTTAAAATTAAGACAGGGGGCATTAACAATAACTGTATATGCAGGATTCATTGTAGGATCTGGTACATTACAATTACCTTCTATGAATAGACCAATCTCGGAATCCACACCATCTGTAGAAAACACAGCCCACTTATCTTCTACAAGATAAATGAACCCAATAATAGGATACTTCAGACCTGGAGTTAGACATAATAAGTTTGCGGGCTCATTACCTAATTTACCCAAATCACCAGTAATAGAATTATTAATCGCGTTCCTGGCACCGGTCCATTCATTTGTGGGCAAGTGAAAGTCATTGACATCTTTATTAAGAGACTTATCAAAAGTTTTTGACTCAACACTACCTGTATTGTTATTTTGTTCTGCCATTAGAATCTGTTCATTTGACCATTAACATTAGGATTACTTTGCTGGTTCCATGGATAACTTTTAAATGCTTCATAGTATTTACCATACTGAGCTTTTCTATTAGTCCACCACATCTCTTTCATCTCTGCAAAGTTAGGAGTATTTACAAGAGTATTTGCAGAACTTTTAGCTACGCGTAATCTCTCTTCAACAATCTTTAGCTTCTGTCCTACAGGTTCGTCATTCATGATTAAGTTCTCTAGAATTCTGGCCTTAATAGCATACTCATAGTATTCATTAAGTAAGTCATGATCCGGAACTAATAAGTTACCATCTTCATCTTCAAGTTGCCCTTGATAACTGATATAGATATTAGCTGTTTCCATATTGGTAAATAGGAAATCACCTTGAATCCAAGCATTCTCTGGAGACTTTACATAAAGATTGGGGCAATCGCAGGCAATAGTTTGATTATTTGTAAGCAATCTTAGTGGCCATAATCTTTTAAAAGTTCTTTCCACAGTATTAACTATTTGAACTAATTCAAAAGTATCTCCTTTACAGTTAAGAATCAACCTAGGTTTTGCACAATAACTCTGACCATCTGGTAATGCAGGACACGCTGCTGGAAGCTTTGCACAAGTACAAGTATTACAAGGAATACCGCAGGTCTGACAATTCACAGTACCATCTGTACAAGGATCTATAATAGCAGGTCCTATTTGTTTATACTCTGGAATTACTTTTCTTTCTTCAATATGTGTACCTTGAGGCATAGCTTGATGTACAGTAACGCTGTCACAAACTAATGCATAGTTAAGTACATAAAAATCTGGAGGTAGTCTTACCTTACCTTTCTTTACTTCAAGTAAAGTTTCTTTTGTACCCATGATTCTTAAACCAAGATCATAGTTAACCTTTTTTGCAATTTTAATTAATTGCTGAGGCTCAATATAATTAGTTAAATCATATTGACTGAAATCAATTCTACATGCATCAAGTAGTTGATCAAAGGTTCTGTATCTAAGGGTGTAGTTATAACTCATGGCTTTAAGATCTTAAAGGATTTTGTTTGTCATCTTGAGTTTCAGTTGGTGTTTGAATCATGAAACCAAGTTCTTTTAAAACAGCTGATTCTACTTCTGCAAATATAAAATCAGGAACAGCTAATCTATCCTTTTGTCTATTTTCACATTGGTCTTCATCACAGTGATATTTATGTGTAGACTCTGTAAATATACCATCCACTCTTACACCTTCCCATTCAATATTTGGAAAGTATAAGTGCCCTTCTAAATACCAATAGTACTGAGTCTTATTGTATTTAAAAGTAGGTTGATTAGTCATGAGGGTGTATGTAGTAGGACTAGTGTTAGTTAAGATAACAGAACCATCTAAAGAAGTAACTGATCTAATTAAAGGTCCTTCAGAACCTTCTAAAGGTTCAGGAAGATGTTCTTTAGTTCTCATGATAGTACAGTTAGTTTGTATACCTGCACAACATGCATCAATAGTACTTACTTCAACAAGTTCTACACAAGGTAATTTCTCAAATAAACTTTGAATACGCATGATCTTATTTTCATTATCAAGCTTGCGTACTACATAGTTAGCATGCTTAATAATAAGACTATAGATAAACCGGTCAGTAAGGAAAGCATCTTCTTTAACTGCCTTCACCAAGTTCCGTATTCTTGATATAGATTCTTCTATTGTGGTCATTGTATTTAGTTTAAATCAAATTCATTATAAGAAGGATCAACTTCAAAAGTCTCTCCTAATTTTTTAAAATAATTATTCTTTCTAGCTTTTTTCATATAGTTAGCAATATTTTTTCCACTCTCTACCTGTACATAAAGTTTCCAATTAGTTGGATACACTTTGGCCACACTTCTCTTGAACTCGCGTGTAGCTTTAAAAGTCCATAACTCACGATTTTTAAACTTGTATTTGGTAGCAAAGTTTGTATAAAAAATTTTTGCTAGATAATTATCTGATTCAAAATTTCTATGTCTTGTTTTAAAATTATTTTTTAAAGAACTAGCTACATCAATATTAAATTTCTTAGCTGAAAAACATGTTCCAATAAACATATAACCTAAACCTTCTAGAAGCTCTACTCCATCTCTATTAAGAAGAGTGTGGTCCCAAAGTTTACCGTGAAAAGTTGAAAGAATAAGATTGATTTGAGGTGTAGTTAAATCAGCATATTGAGGATACTTCTCTTTAAATTCTTTTAAAAAGCTGGCATTCACTATTATATGAGCTCCAGTTCTACATCTTGGAGCATTTAAGTCAGGCTTTTTAAACTCTTTTATCATAGCTAAATTTACATATTTTTTTTCAAGTAGCAAAAACCCCGGTATAATTTAACCGGGGCTCCCACCTATTAGCCATGTTGAACCAACAAATCATGACATTTTAATATTATGGACAAGGTATACCGGCTGTTATTGATCCTTGAGCTTCTGTACTTAAAATCATATTAATAGAACCTGTAACCATACATGCTGTTAAAACATAAGGTTGATCACCTGTTAGATCTATTCTTATTAATTCTCTAGTTGCACAATCTAAATAATAGATAGTTGTACCATCTAGAATACAAGTTGGACAATTTGGTGAAACTGAAATTGTATACTGTTCACAATCATAACAACATCCCGGAGCTTCTGTCATTGTATAACCACCTACAAGATTAGGAATAACACTAATACCACATATAAATAATGTACTATTATTAGTAATAGGTCCTATATCCGGTCTTGGTGTACCATTACAATTTAACCCTAAACTTGCAGCAGGTAATATACCACATGGTTGATTAAGTGGATTAGTACAAGTTAAAGCAAACAACTTACAACTTGGATCAGGTGTATAAGTATAACTCCAAAGTACCTGATCTACAGGAGATCCTTCAGGATTACAAGTTGCTTGAATATAACCTTCGTAGGTTACAGGAACACAACTATTAGGATCTACCATTAAAGATATTGTAGCAGAGCATACATTACCTCCTCCAATACAATCTACTAAATTAGTACATACATAAGGAACTACAGGAGGACCTTGTATTCTCCAACAGATTCTGTGGGAGCCAGCATAATTAGCTGTGAAATTTACGGTTATTGTTGCTGGTGTTAGCATAGTTTATTTAATTTAAGGTGTTGGACAAGGTATATAACATAAACAACCTGCTTGGCTATCTAATACATATTGTTTATAAGCATTAATTCCTGCTATAACAGTTCCTTCAGGACGGCATTGTGTAACAAAACCGCTATCAAGAATAGCATTAACAATATTAGCTTTTTGAATATCTGTTGTAAGTACGGGTAAAGAATTCAAGAAAGTTGCAAGAATGCAAAGCTGAGTTGAATTACTTATTGTAGATTCTTCTACTATACCTTTAACTTTAAACACAAGATCGCGTGCAGTACCTAGAGCTATCTTTAAAGATTCACTACATTCACTAAAGCCTGTTCCGCAACAGTTTGTTACAGGAGGCATTGTAGTAAATATAGTTGCTAAAGATGGTGACTGAGGATTAAATTGTGTAGTCATTGCAGTTAAAGAAGCATCAACTTCTATACAGCATGGAGGAGGGCATGTAGTTGTATTATAAAAATCATTATAATACAAAGCAAATAATGGAGCAGAGGCTAAAACATAGCGCTTAGTATCTGTACAATCAGGACAGCAAAAATTACAATTAGTTATTAACTCACCATTAGTTAAGAAGTCAGTGATTGAAGTAACCAAAGTTGCTGGATTAAATACGCCACCAGTAACTTGTTCACTCATTGCATAATCTAACATATAAGACAAAGGATTAACACATGTTAATATCTTTGTAGTAAAGCTATAAAGAGGACAATTCGCAGCAGCTCCATCATTATTAATAGCCACAATTCTCCAGTAATAAGTAGTTCCTGGAATTAATGGATACGCATAGGTGTAAGCTGTAGAAATCTGACCTGCAGATACTAAAGGCGGACTAACAGAATCTGTTCCAAAGTACACATTATAAGATGTAGCACCAGGTACAGCATTCCAATTAAGTACTTGGTCATAAGGAATATTGATTGCACCATTAGCCGGTATAGCTAATGATATACATGTTAGACAAAACCAAGGTGCAAGATGATCAGTAAGATTTAGAATAATACTCTCTACAGAGTCACCTGTTTCAATACCAAAGCATGTTATATTATCTCCTGTATAAATCACACACTTGCTATCAAATGTTTCATTACATGGACTAGGTTCAGGACATGGTGGTAAATCTGATGGACAATAATTAGGAGTTGTTATACCATGAGGTATACATCCACAATCATCAGCACAGGTTCCACATTTTTCACAATTAGCTTTCATTTCTTTTTATTTTAAGGTAGTGTATTTACTGCTACAAATGGACAAGTTGTTATGATACCATTTATGTTTATTGTAACTCTAAGTCTGTATGGTGTTGCAGGTGTTAATGTGCTAAATACACTAGCAATAGTATCTACAGCAGTAGAAGCAAATGCTTGAGTACTTGTTGGTGCAACAGCGCCTGCTGGCCATAATTCAACATTATAAATACTGTTGCCTGGAGCTGTAGTAAATGTAAATTCAATACTAGTACTTGTAGGTGTATAAATAACTGTAGGACAAGAAGCCTGATTACTTATAAGGTATTGAAGAATTGATTTACATTGTGAACCAGATGTATTATTTGTAAAGCTTGGCTCAGCTGTAATAGCTAAATTACCTGCTGGGTTTAATCTAGTTCCTGCAATAGCAATAGCAAATCCACTTTGAAGATTTATAACAGTTGGTATATCAACCAATACTGACAGCGTATTTCCATACATATCAGCAATATTGAAAGAAGTACCTCCTGGTAAAGTGTTTGTAAAAGTTGGAGGAATTGTACCTGTAATAAACAATGTTATTACATCTGCACTATATGTAGCAAGAAGGCTCATTGAAATAGAACTACATTCACTAGGAATATAATTAGCCATGAGGTTCTGTAGAGCAAGGCGCATGTCAAGAACAGTTTTCCAAATATTACCAATGCTATCAGCTTGATTAACAACAGTTGAATTCCAACCATTCAAAGATGCCATGGTAGCATTAGGTACAGATAAACTTGCGGCTGTATTAAGACTTCCATCTTGGTTAGCAATATTTGTATAGATCTGATTTGGTGTACCGGTAGCAGTTTGTAATTGATTAAACTGAGCTTGTGTATTTTGAGTTACTTCAGTTAATGTTTGAACCTCTCCTGTATTTGATATAATAACAGGAAGATTAAATGATGGTGCAGGAGCATTTTCTAAAGCTTCTATTCTTGCTGTATGATCTAACAACGCTTCTTGTATACCTGTTACAGATGTAATCAAAGTAGATACTTTATTTCCTACAGCTTGTACATAATCATTAACAGCCATGCTTGTAACAATATCACCCGTGGGATTAGTGTATTGAAAAGCTTTAGCAATAGGTACATACTGAGAACCAGGATCACCACTACCAGAAGTACTAAATAAAGATGGAGGTGTTGTACCAGGTGTGCAAGGATCTGCACAACCAGTACAAGATTGTAATAAACAAACTTTGTTTATAAGTATGTTGATAAAATCTTTAAAATCTTGAGGTTGACATACACCACTTGAAAAACATTTTAAGTCATAATTTTTCAAATCAAATGTATCCATTAAACCACAAAGTTCTAATGCTAATTTGTATACAACTTCTGTAACTGAATCTCCTTTACATAGGTTAATACACTCAATATCAGGACCCTGCCAGGTTACACAATTGGATGAGATATTGCTACATCCTGTCTTATCTATGTTTAAAGGTTTCATGTTTTATTTATTGTTAAATATACTTATTATTTTATTATCTTATTCAGTTACTTTAAGCGTGACATTCTCCTAATCCACAATCTAAAGGTGATGACTGCACCGTTACACCAGGATCAACAACAGGCACTGTTCGTGAACATCTGTAATAAGTTCCACCAAATACTCCATTATTGATAGTATTACCACTAGGGCAATCTGTCCATGATATATTATAAACTTGACCATCAAAAGGTACAGTAAGTATATAACACACACAAGGAATTACAGGCGGAGTACATTCTCCTAAAGTACAATCTGCTGCAATAACTGTTATTGTTATATCTATACCACATTTCAATTCACTTGCAGGAACACTTTGAGCACATACATAATTATCACCAATTACTAAATTTAATATAGCAGGTCTACCAAGACAATCAGTATAACTCACTGTGCATGGCGCTGGTGTATTCAATATATAACATACACATTCTGCAGGTATTGGTCCACAATATGTACCACAATCTCCATTGTTAGTAACCACTAAACCTGGATCAACAGTAGGTGGCGCTATAGAGCAATTGTATATTGATAATCCTGGATTTATAGTTCCGCTTTGTCCAAAACCAAAATCTCCTGATGGGCAAACTAAAGCAATATAATATCCTAATGGTACTCCGGTTGGATTATATATCTGCCAGCAAGAACAAACTTGAGGAGGAGGTGGATTACATAAAGCAGCTTCTCCACACAAACCTTCGTTTGTAACATCTAAACATGGTATATAAGGTGCTGTGGTAATACATTCACATATAGGAACTAGACCACAAGAATTAAGTTCACATCCTAAATTACATGTGTATCCTGTTCCTGGACCAGCTGTAGCTTTTCTACCTATTAAACTAGATGATGTAAATAGAATATAAGGTGTTAATGCAGCAGGACTAGCTACAGCTTGTAATTGAACAAAAGTAGCATCATATATTTCAAATGCAGCAGCTAAATTAAGTCCTGTATCTATAGCTGTAAGTTTAAACTTGTTGATTCCTGCAGTAAGTGTTATAGGGAATAATGCCCAAGAAAAGAATCCAAATCCGGATGCTGTAGAATTTATTACAGTTACTCCATTGATAGCTAAAATATATCCATCATCTGCAGCAATACCTAAAATATAAGTATTAGTAGTAAGAATATCTACACAAAAATCAATCTCAAAATTAGCTAAAAGACCAGCCCATATGCCTGCAGCATTTAATCTTCCAGGTCCTGGAGGAGGTATTCCTACAGTATCCCAACCCCAAGTTAAGTTTCCTGAAGCAGGTAGAATTCCACCAGTAGGAACTAACGGATTTAAAGCTCCATCCAATAATTGTGGATAAGAGAAATAAGGAAATGCACCACTTCCAGAAGGACTTACAGGTATACCTACTAAAGGATCTGCTGTAATAGGGTATGCTACACTGGTAATATCTGGATAAAGAACTGCACCCCACACAGTATAATAAGCACTTGGTGTAAGTGTTGCGTGTATTGATACAGGATTAACATTGACAGCAGGTTCTATTACAATAGATTCACATAAATCAGTTAAAGGATTATAAGTGAAACCTGGAGGACAACCGCATGGTCCAGGACCAAGATCATAAGTAATAGGCGGAGTTATAGCACATACTGCTGTAATTCCTGGAGGAGGTTGATTTCCTAGTAAGATCATTGTTTGAGGCGTACAGCAGCAATCAATATAATGAATAGTAATATCATCTTGACCAACATATGCTACAGAATAACAGAAACAATCAGCAGGTATTACAGGAACATCTATCATCACATCTATGATAACAGGAGCCGGACAAGGTGAGTTGAAGGCTATAGATACAACAGATGGTGCACCACAGAATGGTAATAAAGTAAATACCACATCTGTAAGACAAGGTGCTGGACAACAACAAATTGTTGATTTACATAAGCTAGGATCAATGAGTAAGCTGTAATCCAACATTTGTTTTCTAATATCCCAAGTATTGATATCATCTTCACAACATACGGTTATACCGTATCTTGCAACAAGCATTTCATTATATACTTGTTGAGCAAAGTTGCAATTTATATTCTCTATAAAAGAAGTAGTAATACAACTATTAGGACTGTTGTATCCGGGTTTAATCTTTCTAAGATGTAACTCTAAAGGTGGTACAGGAGGAACTGGAGGAAGACAGGTTGGGCAATCTACATAAGGAGTGATTACACCTGGAATAGCTAAGTATCCATCGCAATTAGCTGCTATAGAAACCTGCCAGCAGATATCACCACAACCTTCAATTTTTATAACTTGTCCTACATATAAGGAAAGGTCATTGCACACATTAACTGGAGCAGCCGCCCCTAAACAATCTGTAAGTGTATAGCATATTCTTAAGCAATCATCACATGTATTAAAATACATACTGAATACTCCTTCAAAATCTGTAGCAACAATTGGAGCAACTTCTTCTACAGTTACACAATAACAACCATCATCCCAAGGTGTTTGTGCACCCGGGCAATCACATGCACCTACTACAGGTAGTAAAGGAACCACAGGAATAGGACTATCACAAGGATCTCCTACAGGAACACCTGTTACTATAAAACAAGATCCTGGATAAGCTGCTATTTTAATGATCTGCCATAAATAAGCATTAAGATCACTATTAGTTACAATATCTGGAGTAAGTCTATTACAATCTTTTAGTATAAAACAAGTAGTTGAATACACCGGATTAGTAATACAAGTTTTATGAAAGCCACCTATATAAGCTGATAAATCAGTATTGGTATAAAAAGGAGCTGCTGTACCATCACAAGCAGTTACTAAATAAGTACGTTGACAATCAACATAAGGTACAGTTTCAATTAGACTACAACTAGGTATTCCATCACATATATTAAGAGTGTAGCCGGCAGGACAAGAATATCCTGAAGTCTCTCCTGTTTGAAAATCTCCATCAGATCTCTTATCAAAGGTACTGAAGATGGTAACCAATTGTACCTCAGCTGCTGTTGTATATGTTTGTAAAACAGCAGATGTTGTATTGTAAATTTCTGCTCCAAAAGCTGCTGCACCAGGAGATGTATTAATACCTTCTAGTGTAATAACATGGGTTCCTGCTGTAAGATCTATTTCAAATACATGCCAGTAGTTAAAATCAAAAAGACCTGAAGAAGCTAGTACTACTAGAGTACCATCTATCTTTATTCTTACAGCATCATCTCCACCAATACCTATACAATAGGTACCTGTTGCTGGAATCTGAATACATTCTGCAAAACCAATCCATTCATTTATTGGGTTAGGAGCTACTGTACTCCATATACCTACAGTATTTAATCGCGAACTTCCAGGACCTCCCCAAACACCTACTATATTATTTACAGAAGGTACAACAACTAATGCTGCATCTTTGAATAAAGAACCTACTGCTGTTAATGGATAAGGTAAAGCTGTAATATTATTATAAAAGTTTGTGCCTAAATTACCATAAAGAGCATTAATACTCCCAGGTCCGGTTGAATATACAACAGGATTTGCTATAGCCGGAGCAGATGTAATCTTTTGACAGTCATCACCTACTCTAACATAACCGGTAGGACATCCGCAAGAATTACATTCTTCACAAGTTATAAAGCCTGCATTAGCATTATCAATAGTAATAGCGCTATCACAGCTTTGAGCAAGCTCAACATGGTAACAATTACATGCACCAAAACTATCACAGATCTTAACTACATTTCCTACATATAGACTAAGATCATTGTTTACAACAATCGGGGTTGAAACTGCTGGAGCACATTCGGTCAATAGGTAACAAGGAGGTGCGCAATCAAAACAATCTTTATAAGCTGTAAGACTTACTACAGTTGACCAATCAACACTCCCTACACAAGATACTCCCGGTATTAATTCAAGTTGATAACAACCAACAACACATCCTACAGGAGCCTCAAAACAAAGAGATCCTATAGCTCCGCTTAATGTGTTAGGATTAGGTAAACTATATGGATTAGGTACTGTATATTTTATTACATAATCTATAGCTAAAGTCTCACAATTACGCAAACCATAACAGCTATTTAAACAAGTTGTACAATCATTATAAATAGTATAAACATAAGCTGATATAGCAGATGGACAATTGTTTCCAATTTGTACTTCCCAACAACCGGTAGTGCACTCCAAAGGTTCAGGACTAAGACATACTTTACCAATACTCTGACCTATAAGTAGGCTTAAGTCAACACCATTTGCTGTAGGACTTAGTAATGTTACATAAGGTATTCTAGTTTCACAATCAATTAATTGATAACAAGTTTGATTACATGGAGGACAGGGTACACAGCCTAAAGTAACTGTTACAACAATAGGTGCTGGACAAGGATTAGCATTTAAGCTAACTAAAAAACAAGGTCCGCCACAACCACCATACTCATCTAATTGAATTACTTGCCCTACATATGCGGCAAGATCTGATTGTGTATCAAAGGGTAATATGTTTCCGGCACAATCAGCAAGACTATAACAAGGACAAGTACAATTACCTAATACATCAAAAGCAATAGGTGCTACACAATCTCCTTGAGGAGTTGCTGCTACAAAAAAACACTCATTAGGGTATGCAATACTAGATACATACAGACCTACATAAAAAGATAAATCATCTGTGGTATGTAAAACAAGTGATCCATCACATGAGGTTAATTTATAACATGCCATTTCTTTTAATTATTAAGGTGCTTTATAAAATACATTTACATTAGTAGGAGCAGTGCCTGTTGGTGGTTTACTCACCGTTATAGTTGTTGCTATAGCTTTTTCATATTTTGCTATACAACTTCCACATACACTTTTTCCATCACTTGCTACTCTTTTCTGGCAGCCGCAAGATAAAGCTACTCCACAATTTTGACATGCACTCATTTTATGTTGGTTTATTTAGTTTAACATGTTTTGCAACTGTTTCCACAAGACAATTTAGCTAACTGACTTACTGCATATTTATATAATTCCATGCCTTTTTTAGGATCATGACAATCTTCTACATATGCTTTAGCTGCTAACAATTGTTGCTGAATCAGTCTTATCTTATTTAATTTTTCTAGTACAGTTGTTGAGGGCTCACAAGCTCCCATATTTAATTCACAATAAATTTGTCTGATTTTATTTGAAGCACAAGTTATGCGTAAGTGATTATATTCAACATACACAAAATCTCTTGGCTCAACACTATATTTTACAACAATAATTCCATCCGGAATATCATAGAAAGTTGTATTGCAATCAGACACTTGAATACCTAGATCACAAGCTGTTAGATTAGCATTAAATCCTGGTACAATTTGAGGTGGTGAAAAGTTTACAGGATGTATAAAACCTGGTAAAGTTACTTGTAATAGCGGGCATGTTGCTGCTATGTTAGGATCATAGACACTAGTATCTACAATTCTTAATATACAACGGTTTAATGTATCAGGAATTTCTAAGCTTAGTATGTGCCGCATAGTTTTAATATTTTAGTATTACAAATATAAAAGAAAAAAAGGGAGGAAGCAAAGCAACCTCCCTTTAATCTTTATAGGTTAATAAATTCTTAGTTAGGTTCTGGGGTACAGTGTACACAACCATTAGTTTCTAAAGAAACACAAGTAGCACATGAACTTAACCAGTTAGTCAAGAATTTATCTAAATCAGTATTACCTACTGGAGCTAAAGGATTAGCTTCTGGGATGATAATCTCTAGCATATAACGGTCATTATCAAACACACCAGTTGGGTTGTTGAAACGCGGTACACTGTGTAACAAGAAGTATCTTGTGTACAAAGCATTACGGTTAATAGCAGAAGTCATATCATAACCTTGAGTGATCTCACGGATACGTAAATCATTGCTTGCAAAGAAGTTCTGTAAGTAAGATTCAGCTTTGATCAAGTCTTTTACAACTTGGTCACCAAAGCCCATACCTTGTAAACCTAAACAGTCATTGTATGCGCAGATACCTTCAAATACACAAGGATCTCCAGTATAATCTACCATTGAAGCTAAGATTTTAACTGGCTCTTTCTCAAAATAGTCAGTTACTTGGAAAGTACAATCTCCAAATACAGTACCAACAAAGGCACCAAATAAACGAAGACCTGCACAAGCATTAGGTACGTGACCTGGAGATATATAAGCAGTCCACCACTGAGCTGGTAATACAGCAGCATTTGTGATAGGATCTACAGTAGTTCCTGGAGCATACCAAGCAGTACCAGCCTCATCAAATACAACAGGTAATACAAATGGTTTCAAGTAGTTGTTGATGATAATTTCACTTGCCCAAGAGATCATAACTAAAGTTGAGTCTACTGCTACCGGAGTAGGACCAGCACAACATCCAGTGTATGCATCTAAAGTTTGGTAAGCATTGTGATTTAAAGCACGTAATGCAGGAGAACCTTTAACATCAATACGTAAGTAGTATGTTTCACCACACAAGAACTCAAAACAACAAGTTGCTGCTGTAGTTCCGCCTTGGAATTTATTAGGATCTGTAGGAAGTAAAGTTTGAGGAGTGCTACCTACTGAAACAACAGTTTGTTGAGGAACACAAGTTGTAACCTTATATGCGTTTTGAACATACTTAGGGTTAATAACTTTAGACTTGTTAGTCTCTTGGTAACCACCATGGAAAGGACCAATCTTGTCTTTCTGTAATACAGAAGAACTAGCTAATACAATTGGACAGCAATTGTAAGTAAGCAAAGTTGGATCAATTAAGAGGTAAGTCTTTGGATCAAAGAATCCAAAGTAGCCAGTGTGAGTTAAACCTGCCGGTGTAGGTAAGTTTGCTAACACAACACTAGGAGTTAAAGGGGTAATTAACATACCACCAGTTGAATAAGGATTGGTAGTTGATGCAGCAGCACCAGTACTAGCCAAGTTGCGGGTTGCTCCGGTTCCAAGAAACATCTTGGAGAAGGAATGATTAAAATAAGCCATTGTTTTTTTTGTTTTAGTTTATAAATAAATAGATAGTAAATGTATTAATTAGTTTTTTATTATGCAAATTATTTTAAAAATAATAGTTTATATTTTGCTGAGTTCATGGTACTCTTAAGAGTATCCAAATCATTTACCAATTCTGAGTAAGGTAGTTTTGCTTGTAAAGCACATACCACATCACACATATCGCGTAAATAATCTATACCTTCTGCTACTGAATTTAACACTTTGGGTGCTGAATCTTTGTAGGTAAGTAGTTTTTCAGCAGCTCCTTGATATCCTTCAGCTAGGTCATCAGCATGTCCAGGCAGGGCATCATAAAGATCATTCAATGCTTTATGAGCAGCATAAGATCCTGTACCGGTTACTTTAAGATGAAGCTTATGAAAAGATACAGCAGCATTCATGGTTTCTGATACACAGGCTGATACCATAGAATCTATAGAACCTTCTGTTCTTTGTACACCTGCTTTAGGAGCTTCTGCTTTTAATGATCTTTTAATTGTATCCATGGTTAGTTATTTTGTTCTGTTGATTGATTCATTCTCTGGAACTGGGTCATTGACTCAATATCACCGGCAAGGATCTTAACCGCTTCATCTACAAAAACCTCTACTAAGTCATCCTTAAATTCAGGATTAACATCTACAGCTGGAGTCAATCCTGTATAAGGATCTTCTACACCAGCTATCTCAATTCTCTTAGGTTGTTTATAGTAAACTAGTTTAACATTAACCGGTTTAAATAGACCATTGGTATAGATCTTTAAATTATTGTCTGATAAAGTAGCAAAAGTTTCAGCCCAGTCAAAGTTAGGATTCTTATTAGGATCTCTAAGTAATAGATCCACATTGGCTACTTCAGCCAAAGATACAATCATAGGTTTAGGGTTCGGGCAACAATCACTTACAGCATCTGAAGAAATTCTTTTCCACTGTAAATAGTCTTTAGGGAACAGAACACTTTCATAATAAGTTTGCTTATTAGACATGTTCAAAGTAACAGTAACAAGCAGTACTTGCAAGTCATCTATTCTACGGGTAGATTGCTCATCACCTTCTTTAACAATGTTGAGACCATGAAGGTTTCTCCGGCACCAATCTACTTGACCCTTATTAAAAGCTTCAACAATCTGCCAGTTCTGAATATTGTCATAATCATTACTTGCAAGCTTGTTAAGCCTTTCTTGAACTTTAAGGAGTATGGTGCTAGTTAACATTATTTCTTCTTAGGTTTTTTAAAATCTTCAACAACACTAGGAGGTCCCGGATTTACATTGTACATAGCAACAATTGGTACAGTAGCACCTGCTGCTTTTAACTCGCGCATCTTAGCCATGATAGCATTGTTCTTTACATCCTGGTTTTTACTGTTAGGATAGC
>Ga0315288_10006614_pt1 | contig 14706 bp, 17 predicted proteins | sample YL17G11_20_MG_FD_203454 | JGI IMG/M metagenome (GOLD analysis project Ga0315288, IMG submission 203454) | Sediment microbial communities from Yellowstone Lake, YNP, Wyoming, USA - YL17G11_20 | ecosystem: Environmental > Aquatic > Freshwater > Lake > Sediment | place: USA: Wyoming | collected... | reverse complement strand
TGTGAGGCGCACAAATTGTGCTGTCTTGATCGGGAAGAAGCGTTTCTTGAACGGCGGGAGAAAGATGTCGATTCCTATGTTGCAGATGTCCTCTTATCCAAGGGGGAGGTTCTCTATACCGCGACAGAATCAAAGCAACTCATGCTATTTGAAGAAATGGCAACATATCTGGCCAACAAGGCGCTGCACCGGACGCAAAAAAGCCTGCGCCGGTGACCTTGGTCGTTATGCACATAGTACAGAAGTATTACTGAGACAGTAAATGATATTAAAAAAAGACAGAGCTATTGAACTTCTCAAACTTGGGTCCGGTCTCCCTGATGCCGAATTCCGGGAAGGCCAGGAAGAAGCTATCCGCCGTGTAGTGGAGGGCCGAGGAGCACGGCTGCTGGTGGTACAGAAAACCGGTTGGGGCAAGAGCTTCGTTTACTTCATTGCACCCAAGCTGCTGCGGGAGGCGGGCAACGGCCCGGCCTTGCTCATCTCGCCCTTGCTGGCGCTGATGCGCAACCAGATTGCAGCGGCGGAACGGATGGGCGTGCGGGCAGTCACCATAAACTCCGACAATCAGGACGAGTGGGCAAATGTCGAGGCGGCGATTCAACGCAACGAAGTGGACATCCTGCTGATATCACCCGAGCGGTTGGCAAACGAGCGCTTTCGCACTGAAGTGCTGGCAGGCGTCGCGGGGCGGATCGCCCTATTGGTGATTGACGAAGCACATTGCATCTCAGACTGGGGACACGATTTCCGGCCCCACTATCGCCTGCTGGAGCGCATCGTGCGCACGTTGCCCGCGAATCTGCGGCTGCTGGCCACGACGGCCACCGCGAACAACTGGGTGATGGACGATTTGCGGACGGTGCTCGGGCCGAATCTCGATGTTTCTCGTGGCGACCTGAACCGGCCATCGCTCGTGCTGCAGACGATGCGCCTGCCAAGTCAGGCGGAGCGTTTGGCTTGGCTGGCCGCGCAGGTGGCCGCCCTGCCGGGCCACGGGATCATCTACACCCTTACGGTGCGCGATGCGGCACAAGTGGCGGAGTGGCTTCGGTTGCGCGGCTTGAACGTGGCCTCTTATACGGGCGAGACGGGCGAGGATCGGGCCGAACTTGAGCAGGCCTTGCTGGAGAACCGGGTGAAGGCGCTGGTGGCCACGACGGCGCTGGGGATGGGATTCGACAAGCCAGATCTGGCCTTCGTGATCCATTACCAGACGCCGGGTTCGGTGGTGGCCTATTACCAGCAGGTTGGGCGGGCGGGTCGGGCGCTCGATGCAGCTTACGGGGTGCTGCTTAGCGGCAAGGAAGAGACAGACATCACCGACTACTTCATCGAGAGCGCATTCCCGACGCGGGCGGAGGTCGGCAGTGTGCTCGAAGTGTTGGAGGCAGCGCCGGCGGGTCTTTCGGTTCCCGAACTGCTGGGTAAGGTAAACCTCAGCAAAGGCCGCATCGAGAAGACCATCGCGCTGTTGTCGCTGGAATCTCCGGCGCCAATCGCCAAACAGGGCACGAAATGGCAACTGACGGCGGCCGACCTGAGTGAGGCGTTCTGGCAGCGAGCGGAGCGGCTGACCGAGCTGCGACGCGACGAACAGCGGAAGATGCAGGACTACGTGAGTCTGACCTCGGGGCATATGGAGTTTCTCATTCGGGCATTGGATGGGGATCCGGGCACGATCCACCCACCCGCTTTGCCGCCGCTGCCGACTAACACGGACCTGGTGCTGGTGCGGGAGGCCGTGGCGTTTCTTCGCCGCACCAGTCTACCGATTGAACCGCGCAAGCAATGGCCGACGGGTGGGATGTCGCAGTATTGTCTCAGCGGACGAATTGCCACCGACGTTCAGGCACAGCCCGGCAAGGCGCTTTGCATCTGGGGGGATGCTGGATGGGGCGGCTTGGTACGCCAGGGCAAGTACCAGGACCGGCACTTTTCGGACGAACTGGTGGAAGCCTGTGTGTGCCTGGTGCGGGAGTGGAACCCGCAACCGACGCTTGCCTGGGTGACCAGCATCCCGTCCCTTCGACACCCCGATCTGGTGCCGGACTTCGCACGGCGGCTGGCGGCGGCCTTGAACCTATCGTTCGAGGCGGTACTGGAGAAGACCGACAATCGGCCGGAGCAAAAGACCATGACAAACAGCACGCAGCAGGCGCGCAATATTGATGGGTCTCTGGCGGTCTGTGCACAAACGCTACGCCCTGAGCCGATGCTGCTCGTGGATGACATGGTGGATTCGCGTTGGACCTTGACCGTGGCGGCGTGGTTGTTGCGCTCACATGGCAGCGGCGAGGTGTGCCCTCTGGCGCTCGCGCTGACAGGACACGAGAGATGAGCATGTCACTATTACCCAACACGCAGGCAATCCTGCTGCTGACGGCGCCCCTGATTGCGGGGCGAGCCGAGCCTTCGTCCGATTTATTGACGCCGAGCGAGTACAAGCGGTTGGCGCGATTTCTCCGCGACAAGCAACGGCAGCCGGCTGATCTACTCGCTCCCGATGATCGGGAATTGCTCGCGGAGTGCCAACAACTCATCGACAACGACCGTCTCAATAGGCTGTTGGCCCGCGGCTTTCTGCTGAGCCAGGCGATCGAGCGCTGGCAGACGCGTGCGATTTGGGTAGTGAGCCGCGCCGATGCCGACTATCCGAGGCGACTGAAGACGCGCCTCAAAGACGATGCACCGCCGATTCTTTACGGCTGTGGGGATGCGGCGATTCTGAATACGGGCGGGTTGGCGGTCGTGGGCTCTCGGCACGTGGATGATGCGTTGCTCGCTTACACCGAGAACATCGGCCAGCTCGCAGCGAAAGCGCAGTGCACCCTTGTTTCGGGTGGTGCGCGCGGCATTGATCAAGCCGCCATGCGCGGCGCGCTGGAAGCTGGTGGCAGGGTGGTGGGGGTCTTGGCTGACAGCCTGGAACGAGCGGCCCTGAACCGCGAAAACCGAAACCTCTTGATGGATGGACAACTGGTCTTGATATCGCCCTATGATCCTATAGCCGGGTTCAACGTAGGACACGCCATGCAGCGCAACAAGCTGATCTACGCGCTGGCGGATGCCGCGCTTGTTGTTAGTTCAGATTACGAGAAGGGGGGTACTTGGGCTGGCGCGGTCGAGCAACTGGAGAAGCTACGGCTCGTTCCTGTCTACGTCCGCTCGAACGGGGAAACCGGCAAGGGGCTGGAGGCCCTCCGACGTAAGGGCGCATTACTCTGGCCCAATCCAGAAACGCAGGAGGCCCTAGTGGAGACGCTTGCGGCTGAGGTAGGTCCAAGTAAAGGCATCCAGGTGCAAAAAGAATTCTTTACTTCAGTTTGCGAGGAGCCCAAGCAGGCGTATGAAATCTCGCAGAATTCGTCCCCTATCAATGACTCTTTCCCCCTGCTGTCTGTAGAATCGCCCTTGGCACCTGCCGATGAACTGTTTGCCAAGGTGCGGGAGTTGCTAGGGAAGATGAAAACGCCCAAGACCGACGCCGAGGTGGCTGCTGATTTGCAGGTGTCGAAAAGCCAAGCGAAAGAGTGGCTTCAGCGATTGGTTAAGGAAGGTGTGATGGAAAAACATACCAGGCCTGTAAGATATGGGCTGAAGTCACAACGTTCTTTATTAGAATAGAGTGTGTGCATAACCTGACTTTGGAGAGGACTTACTTGCATGATCACGTTAATCGACGTGACAGTTTCGATGCCAATCTATTAACATTTTCCTTGAGAAAAGAGTTTTAGGAGAACTTTCCTTTCAAGTCCCTCCTCCTTCGCCTTCCAATGAAAAATCTTTTGGCATTTTTATCATTGATATGGTAAATTTTTATACATACACTCTGGAGGGATAACGATGAAATGTTATATCTGCGCGAAGCAAGGAATTGATAAGGATGCGGTGGCCATCTGCATTGTCTGTGGGATGGGCCTCTGCCTGGGGCATGTCTTTAAAGAGGAGCTATTGGTGAGGGATATCATCGATTGGGGGTTTGGAGAGGAACGGATTGCATATCCCCATACCCTACCTCGATTTATCTGCGCCGAGTGTAAACTGGCTATGGAACAGAGAAAAAAAGTGGAAAGAAAATAGAAAGTTTAGAGCTCGATAGGGAACGGTTTGAAACCGTTCCGTACAGTAGTTCGGAGTCCCCCTCAACCCCACCCTCTCCCACTGCCTGCGGCAGGCAGGTTCTGGGGAGAGGGGAAGGGTGAGGGGAATTTAAAGAATTTTAAAAGGGTTGTTTTTTCGCAGAAGATTGTCGATAATATCTTTATGAAGAAGAAAATTCTGGTCGTTGAGGATGAAGAGAGTCTAAGGCTTCTTTATGAGGAAGAGCTGAAGTCGGAAGGATATGAGGTTCTGACCGCTGGGAATGGAAGAGAGGCCATCCAACAAATGGAACAAGGAAGGCCTGATTTGATCATCCTTGACATCGTCATGCCCGTGATGGATGGGATGGAAGCCCTCGGCCGGATTGTCGGGAAGGAGAGAAAGATCCCCATCATCCTCCATACTTCTTATTCCGGATATCGGGAGGACTTTATGAGCTGGGCAGCAGACGCCTATGTGACGAAGTCGGCCGATCTCGGAGAGTTGAAAGATAAAATACGAGTACTTTTAGAAAAAGGTAAGGCCCGGTGAAGAATGTCTTGGCCATGATCTTAGCTGGCGGAAGAGGGGAGAGACTTTACCCTCTTACCCGAGATCGAGCCAAACCTGCTGTCTGTTTTGGTGCGATTTATCGGATTATCGACTTTACCCTCTCAAATTGTATCAATTCTGATGTCCGCCGCATCTATGCTCTCACCCAATATAAATCGATTTCACTCCATCGCCACATCCAATTAGGGTGGAACATCCTTTCAGCTCCCTTGGGAGAATTCATAGGGGTCATTCCAGCCCAGCAAAGAATCGACGAACATTGGTATCAGGGGACAGCCGATGCGATTTTTCAAAATATCTATACTCTACAACGAGAAATGCCTGACCTCGTCCTCATCCTCTCTGGAGACCATATTTATAAGATGGACTACCGGAAGATGATTGCTCTCCATTTGGAAAAGAATGCTGATCTGACCGTAGCAGCCATTCGGATGGATCGAAAGCTATCGAGAGAGTTCGGCGTGATAGAGGTGGAGAGAGATTGGCGGATCGTCGGATTTCAAGAGAAACCTGAAGAACCCAAGACCATTCCAGGAGACCCAGAAGGGATTTTGGCTTCCATGGGGGTCTATGTCTTCAATATGGAGATATTGGTGAAGCGGCTGATTGAGGATGCTCGATCTGATTCCACACACGATTTTGGCAAAGATATCATTCCTGCGATGATTGGGAAGGATCGAGTCTTCGCTTTCGATTTTAAGCATGCGGATCGGGGAGGAACAGGATATTGGAGGGATGTAGGGACGATCGATGCCTACTTCGAGGTAAACATGGATCTCATCTCTGTTACCCCACAACTCAATCTCTATGATCCCCAATGGCCCATCCTGACCTACCAATCGCATCATCCTCCCGCTAAGACCGTATGGGCGGAGGAGGGTAGAATGGGGACAGCCTTCAACTCTATCATTTCAAATGGTTGTATCATCAGTGGAGGGAGTGTCAAGAGATCGATCCTCTCACCGAAAGTGGTGGTTCACAGTTACGCTGAGGTTGAGGATTCCATCCTTATGGAGGGTGTCGATGTTGGAAGGTATGCGAAAATCCGGAGGACGATCATTGATAAGGACGTGCAGATCCCCCAAGGTACGGAAATCGGTTACCATCTGGATGAAGATGCGAAGCGATTCACGGTGACAGGTTCAGGGATTGTTGTGGTTCCCAGATGGATCAGACTTTAATGGAAATATTTCAGATTTCCGATTTAAGATTTCCGATCTAAAATCGTAAATCTAAAATCTCAAATCTAAAATATCAGTGATATTGATCTCCAGCATCTTCACAGACGCGAGGATTCGCTCGGTGTTTCGATCGACTGCGGGTATCCCGACTGAGAGCTCTTTTAATTCCTGAGCAACCTTCTTGATGGTTTTGATTCTTGTATCTATTTTCTTCATCTCTCTACGGTTCATAAGCACCATCCTTTTTTGGGTTATTCAAAAATTCGGAATTCGAATATCGAAATCCGAAACAAATCCTAATTTTCAAAATTCAAATTTCGTAGGGAACGGTTTGAAACCGTTCCCTACAAGCTTGGTCATTTGAATTTGTTTCGGAATTCGGATTTCGTGCTTCGGATTTCTTCATCAACCGTGTTTCCTCAGGTCTTTGAATCGTTTAGCCTTGACCTCGTAGCGAGGCAAGGAATTGTAAGGATGAACTTCGATGTTATAACCCAGGTTTGTTTTCAACCGAAGTTGATCTTTCAATTGGGTGAGGATCATTTCACGATTCTTCTCCTCATCTGGTAAAATTTCAATCTTGAGCGCGATATCGTCAAGATCTCCTTTTTTTGTGACCACTACCTCAAACTCGTTGCTCAAACCCTTGATGGAACGGACCACCTCTTCAATCGCGGAAGGGGCCACGAGAACGCCCTTGATCTTGGTAATATCATCAGCCCTCCCAACCACCCCTCCTTTAATGATGCGAAATGTTCTTCCGCAAGGACAGGGATCCTTCGACCATTCTGCCATATCCTTGGAGTCGAATTGAATGCAGGGTTGGGCAATCCGATCTAGGGCAGTGATGACAAGTTTTCCCCTCCGGCCTGGTTCTTCGATGATCTTCCCTGTTTCCAGATCCTCCAACTGAAGGAGAAAGAGAGCCTCATTCACATGCATGCCGCCCGGTTGGGCTGTGCATTCGAAGCCCCACGCCCCGATTTCTGTTGCACCCACATGATCATAGACCTTAGCCCCCCAGGTCTCCTCCATTCTCTGCTTGGTGGATGGAATGCTGGCGCCTGGCTCGCCGGCACATGTGATCTTTCGGATGGTGAGATCCCGTGCCGGATCGATTCCTAATTTCTTTCTCGCCGTGTCGGCCATTCCCAATACATAGGTCGGGGTTGCCATCATGGCAGTGGCGCGAAGCTCCTGTATTTTGAGAATCCGAGCCTCTGTATCAAGCACTCCGCCCGGAATGACTTCACAACCGATCTTCTCAGCCGCATAATGACCCGCCCAAAAGGCGACAAAAATATTGTATCCAAAGGGAAGGAATACCCTGTCCGTTCTTCGGTAGCCTTGAGCGTAAAGTAAGTAAGCCCAGGCTTCGGACCACCACTCCCAGTCCTGCCAGGTGTCGGGCTGATAAACCGGTGTTCCGGTGGTCCCGCTGGTCTGTCTGAATTCGGTGACCTCTTCCAAAGGGACACAGAGGGCATCCCCATATGGGAAAGGGTCCTTTCTTTGAATATCTCTCATCATCGCCTTCTCCACTTTGGGAACTTTGATGATATCTTCATAGGATTTGATATCCCCAGGTTCAAGCCCTGCCCCCTGATAGAGGCTTCGATGAAATTTCGACCTCTCATAGGCCCACTCCAAAATCTTTTTAAATTTTTTGACCTGAAGATCTCTCAATCTCTCCAATGGAAGGGTCTCCACAATAGGGTTCCAATAAACATCTGTCCCTTTTGCATTCGTCTTCATTTTCTCCTCCCCAGGTTTTTAGAATGTGATCTGGCATTCATCAATCTTCTCATCATGCTGGGCCGAATTTTATGAAGTCAGCGAAGTTTTGTCAACCCCCCCTCACACCTCTCCTTACACCCCATCCCTCTCCCCATGAGGGAGAGGGATGGGGTGGCTTTAGAGATCTTAAGAATTCGTAACACTTTAGTTTTTTGAAAAAGAGGTCTGATCAAGATATCGTAATATCTCAAATCCCCCTCAATCCCCCTTTTTCAAAGGGGGAGGTATTTCTCCTCCCTTTGGCAAAGGGAGGTGGGGAGGGATTTTATGAAGGCTTTTTCAAAGCGCTAAAGTGTTATAAGAATTCAAGTTTTCTGTTGAAATTTTTTCTAATGAAGGATATTACTTTTAACAGAGGAGGGATGAGGATGTCACAGATCATTGCTGCACAGAATGTTCACGGGATTATATTGGCTGCGGAAAATCGAGCTCTCCAATATCCCCCTCACCTCCCATTGCGCCCTTTTGACAGCCGGGGCAGCTGAAGGAACTGAAATGGGGATTGCATTGAAACAATTTATCAAAATATGCCAGAATACCCCCCAGCTCTGCTGGGGGGATGAATGGCCTACCCTCTCCCCTGGGGCCTGCCTGCGCGAAGCCGCTTCGGCGAAGGCAGGGGAGAGGGTTAGGGTGAGGGGGAAATGATCTAATCATCACCCCCACCTTAATCCTCCCCCATCCCCGCCATAATTCAGCGGGATCTTCGACAAGGGGGAGGAAAGTTTTTTAGAGAATTAGATGCCCCGCAGCTCTGCTGCGGGGTAGTTTACTCAAGGAGAGGGATTAAATGATGTCCAAGATCTTTACGGAGCGGCGACAGCCTTTCTTTCAACGGAATATGAGCGATTCATGAGAAAAAAGTGTGAGTTGTTGCCGGTTGATCCGATTCATCAAATTTCCTTTGTTTTGGCTGGAAGGACAGAGCGGGATCAGGCAATGCCCTTTCGCTTCTACTTCCTCTGGACAAAAAAGAAGCTTCCCCGATTGGACGGAGACGAAATTTCGTATGCCTTCTCTCTGCCGAGGAGGATGGGTTTGGAGTTTCAGCTAAATAAGATGTGCAAAGAGAATGCTTCGATGAGGGAGATCTTAAAAAAAGTGGCGGAGGGAATGGAGCGCTTGAAAACTCAGGAGGAGGTCGGTTCTTCCTTCTCCTTTGCCACGATTACCCAAGAGGGATATCAATCGCTGAATCCCTGAAGAAAACTCCTCACATTTCTCCCGAGAACAGAGTGGTTATAGCCTCCTTCGAGGACGCCAAATCGTCTTCCTTGGCATTTTTCAAGGGAGAACTCTTTTGCCCATCTTCCAATGGAGAGATAGTCTTCGGTCTTGAGCAAACCTCCCCAGTCCTCTTCATGGCGGTCAAACCCTGCGGAGATAGCAATGATTTCGTAGGATCTTTCTGTTTGAAGACATCGTTGAAGATCTTTTAGGAAGGTCTCCCGATTTGTTCCTTCGGGATGGAAGTAACTCACTGCATCAGAACCGCTGAAGGTATTGGCCGTGCCATCCCCGAAATGGAGGTCAAAATCGAGAATGAGGGCACTTTTGATCTTTTCCTCACTCATGAGCCTTTTAATGGCGATGGCAATATTATTGAAATAACAGAAACCCCAGCACGAATGGGGACTGGCATGGTGTCCCGGAGGCCGGATCAGGCCGAAAGCGGGTTGGCCTTCAAAAGCCATTCCCCCTGCTTGAATGGCTCCGCCTGCTGCAAGCAGACCGATTTCATAAACGATCGGTTCACTCTTGACCGATTGAATATGCTGCCTTCCATGAACTCTCCCCAGATCCCTCTCTGAAGCTGGGCCCGGTTCAATGAATTCAAACTCTTTCTCTAATGCCTTCACCATAAGTTCCATCCTTCCCGAAGCTGCCGCTGGATCGGAAGTATAGACTTCATAAAATCGTGGATGAAAGATGACCTTCATCTGTTTTCCTCCTTCAACCCGGTCATTCTGAACTTGATTCAGAATCTCCAGACACGGGACAATTGAATATTATCATACTTTCCCCATTGTTGACAATATTTTCAGATTGATATACAATAAATACAAAATATACATTGTTGGAGGTTGAACAATGACAACCCAAATGATTATAAGGATAGACCCCGAAATTAAGAGTCGGTTTAATAAGCTTGCCAGAGTGGAAGGTAAGACTTCAAGCCAGATGGTAAGGGAATTGATAGAAGGCTATATAAAAGAGCGGGATATCGGAGTCTATATTGATGACCTGTGGGGGAGGATCGGAGGAAAATTAAAGTCCAAAGGAGTGGAGCAAAGAGATGTAAATAAGGCGATCAGAGAAGCAAGAAAGAGCCGAGAATGAAGGTCCTTATTGATACCAATGTCTTCGTTTCGTCTTTTTTCGGAGGAAATCCCCGGAAAATCATAGACCTCTGGAAAAAGGGGAAAATAATTCTTTGCCTATCTAAAGATATCCTTGATGAGTATGTGGATGTGTTGCAGAGGGTCGGATTAAAGGAAGAAAATGAAATTGAGGAACTCCTCTCTCTTTTTGCCAAAGGGTTAAATATTCTCTTTACTACAAAGACACCAGATATCAGGGCAGTTAAAGATGACCCAGAAGATGACAAATTCATAGAATGTGCCGTGGCATTAAAAGCAGAAACCATTATCACTGGGGATAAGGCATTAAGAGCAATAAAGGAATACATGGGGATTGAAATATTAACTCCTCAACAGTTTTTGAAGGCCTATAAGATTCACTGAAACAGTGGTCTATTGGTCAGTCTGCGAACTGGTCAAAAACAGATTAGAAAAAGCAAGATCAGTCTAAAGAAAAAAATTAGCGTGAGCATCGAAAAAATAGGTCATTTTGTATAGTAAGGGTAGAGGTGCAGGAATCGAATACCCCTGTTTAATTCATAATCCATTGAAAATAATAATGTTTTACTTATTCTACCCTTTCTGATTGCTTTCGAAAATGAAAATGTTATAGAATAGACCAATTTTCAGGGTAATCAACAATCCCGGCATAAATATTGCTTATTTAGGTGGACAAGAATCTTTAATTGACAAGCGAATCAATATATAATAAATCATAGAGGCCAATATGACAGAATTAAATATATCGAACTTCAATATAGCATTTTTCCAACCTCCCAGGAATCCGTTGCCGGATGACGTGTTTTCGGAAATATTGTCACCGGTCCTTTCCCACTTTCCTCTCGTAGACCAAGCTTCTAATCCGATTCTTGTCGCACGCCGGAAGGAAGGTGGAGAGATCAGTATGAACCCTATTTTTATCCAATTTCTAAATTTTGATACAAAAGATTTTGATTCCGACTTGAAGGTAACGAAGGAAATCTCGGATATTTACTTTGGTAAATATAATACGGAGAAAATTCATCAGATTGCTATCCGCCTAGTTTCAATTACTGAAACGAGTATTAAGGATGGAGAACGTCAGCTAATAAAGAATGAGAGTTTTAAACTCCACCCTGACAATGCTAAAATTTTGAATCCTGATGAAGAGGTAAAAATTGGAGTTAGATTAGTCTTTCGTCGTAATGACAAAAGATATGACTTAAAAATTGAGCCCTATTTCAAGCAGGTGGAAAAAGCTAACTATATAGACTTTAATGTAGTCTTATCAAATCTTAATATGCCCCCAGGTGATGTTTACAACTCCTTGGATAAAGAAATATTTTATTTTAGGCATGACATATCCAAACTGATCCCATGAGGAGGAAACCATGCCACCGGTAAATGCAGATGTTAATTTCCCAAGTAGCTTCTTAGATAGTATTAAAAACGAACCATTCGAAATTTCGGACATGGCCGCTACTCTAAAGCAGAAGATTGGTTCAAGCCTAAAATTTGCAATTACAAACCAGATCAACTCATTGTGGGTATGCTTAGAAAACCCAAGAAATGAAATTGATAATCCCATCAATTATTGCACTCAACCCTTTTATACTCAAATCTCAACGTTTGTGGTTTCTAACACCAATATAAATACATCTAAAGACTACCAATTTGCATTGGGATACCAGCCCATGTTCCCTGCCTTATGGAGTGTAACTATTCTGTTAGAAGAAAAATTCAAAGAACGAATACAAAGATATCACAATAGCCCAAAAGATTCGTGGAAATGGTTCCCGCATGGGAAGATTCCAATGGCAGAGTATTACGCCCTGGCATATGTAATCGGTAGTATTTCGGCAGAGAAGGCTATAGAGTTATTGGGACTGAATTATGTGGACTTCGCACAGATGGTCGAAGAGAAAGCCATGGAAAGAGATCTCCCAATATTCCATGCTTACCTTAGAGATGAAGACGTAAAAGCTCGGCTCCCTTTTTCGAAAGAGAAATCTTTGAAGTTTAAAGACCTAATGGCCGAAGAAATCGAGTAAATCTTATGAGACCTTTTTCAGGTGCCATTAGATCCCAAAGTGTATACGAAGCTTGCATTCCTTTCAAACTTAAATACCCCTATAAAGTTGTGAAAAACGAGAATTTTATCGAAGAAAAAGTAGAACTCTTTCCAGAAAGCGAAAAGGATGCCTTTGTGGATGAGGCAAAGGAAATTGAGATCGCTACTACTTACAAATTGCGGCCTGTGGTAATTATATCCTCCTCGGAGACATCTAAAACTCATTTGGGAGTAACTATTACCAAAAGGAAGGATAATAACCCAAAATATCTTTTAGAAATATGTAACGACCAGATTCCAGAAAGGCATTTTTTGTCCCTGAAGAAATATTCAAGCGTTCTTAAATTCGATTCATATGTTTTAATAGATGCGGTATATTTAATTACGGAAGAGAATATCTACTATTGTAGAGGTCGCCTCGAAAAAAACGATTTCGATACAATCCGTGCAAAGCTAAAGAATGTTTTATCTTTAAATCCTCCTTCTTAATTTTAGTTCATTCTCAACCGCACTTGAAAATGCTTGAAAAAATTACTCCTGACTATGACAAGAAACATATCCGTTTAATAGTTGAATTTCTCTATAATGCCGGTGATAAGGATAGAGCGGATAAAATATGTAACATTTATGGCTCAAGAGGACATGAATTCTTGAGAGATATTTATGAGAAGTATACAAATCGTACATAGATATAAGTGTTCTATCTGAACCTCGATGAAAGCGGAGACTCGGAACGGACAAGGCGAGTTGTTTGCGAGCTGTTCAAACAAAAAACTTTCTGTTATCATCATCTTAGTTAGGTATGAAGGAGGTGTGAAATGCCTAAAATCGTAGCTCAGATTCCGGATGACATTTACAAAAACATTAATGAGGAGATAAAGCTCGGAATATTTTCTGATACATCTGAGGCTGTTGTCTCAGCGCTCAAAAAGGCCTATGCCCGTAAAAGCAGATCATTCCTGAGGTGGTTAATGAAGAAAGAAAGAATATCAGAAGCCGATCTATTGGAAGAGCTTGAGAAAGTGCGTAAATGAAATACAAGGTCTTTGTTGATACAAACATCCTGTTATCAGGCATCTTCTTTGAAGGGAATGAATCCAGTATTTTGGATATGGTTGAGTTGAACCTTATAACAAGTGAAGATGTTGTTAATGAATTACGAAAGGTGGTAAGGAAAAAACTCAAGTATCTGGAGGAAAGGACTTTTGAAATAGGCCTTGCCGAAATTGAAAAAGCACTGAGCGATATTGTCATTATCCCACGAACAAAATACAGTCATAAATTGAAAGAAGCTGAATTTCTGATAAGGCACAAAAAAGATATTTCAATTCTTGCAGCCGTCCTTTATGTAAAGCCCGACTATTTCTTGACCGGTGATGGACATTTCTTTACTGACAATATTAGAAGTGTTGTGAATGTGATAACTGCCGTGGATTTCCTTGCAAAAATAAAATGATCATATATGATACGTCACTCCAGTTTTAAAAGTCTCTTTGCATTCCCTTCATAGATGGCCTGGCGCTCTGCCGCCTTAATATCCAAACTGTCTATGATCTCAATGGTCGAACGGATATAGGCCGATCCCTTTTCGGGGTCAAATGGCGAATCCGAAGCGAAAAGGACTCTGTCCACCCCGAAGAATTTCAATCCGCATATCGTTGCCTCCCTTGCCCCAAAGAGGGCAGTGTCCGCGTAGAAGAGCCGGAAGTAGTCAAGGGGCCTTTTCTTCAGCTTCTTTAGCAAAAGGGTATAGTCTTCATCAGAAGTCCGGGTGCCCAACTGATCCCAGCCCGGCCCCACACGACCCTCAAAATAGGGAATCATACCGCCCAGGTGGTGGGTAATTATTTTAAGGTCAGGATGTCTGTCAAATAGCCCTGAGAAGACCATGTGGGCCATGGCCACACTGGTCTCGTAGGGCCAACCAAAAACGAACCAGATCTCATAGTGGCTTTTTGGTTCACCTTTGTAGTCTGGAAAATCAGCCCCACGGGCCGGATGCATCCAGATGGGCCGGTCCAGTTCCGCCATGAGGTCGAAGAGCGGCATCGTCTCAGGTTTGGTGAGGGGTCGGCCGAGGACGTTAGTAAATACTTGGACACCTACTGCTCCAAGGTCCTTGATGGCTCGGTTTGCCTCAGCCAGGAGCCCCTTGGGATCGTTCATTGGTAAGGAAGCGATGAAACCTGGAAACCGATCTGGATATTTCTGGACCAATTCGGCCATCCCGTCATTGGCAAGTTTTGCCATATCTGTTGAGATGGGCGGTGGACCAAATACCTCGATAGGGGGAGAGCCCAGACAGATGATCTGAGCGTACTCATCAAACATATCCATGATTCTGAATCGTTCATCGAGATCAACGATGCAAGGAATATTCCGGACTCGTTTGTGCATGTCCTTACCGTTTGGAGCAACTTTGATCATCTTGTCAAAATATGTTTTTGGGAAGATGTGATTAAAAATATCGATTTTCATAATAACCTCCCTCCTTGAAATTGCGTATTGTCAAAAGTTATCTCCCCTCTCCCCTTGGGGGAGAGGGTTAGGGTGAGGGGTAAGAAGGACTTCTCGGATGGTCTCCAAAACACCTTCTAAGTTACTGAATACCTGGTTATCCCAGAATCGCAGGACCTTATACCCTTCAGCCTTGAGCCATTCA
>Ga0315288_10006612_pt1 | contig 14709 bp, 18 predicted proteins | sample YL17G11_20_MG_FD_203454 | JGI IMG/M metagenome (GOLD analysis project Ga0315288, IMG submission 203454) | Sediment microbial communities from Yellowstone Lake, YNP, Wyoming, USA - YL17G11_20 | ecosystem: Environmental > Aquatic > Freshwater > Lake > Sediment | place: USA: Wyoming | collected... | reverse complement strand
AAAAGTTTTTTAAAAGGGAGGGAAATAAATAGTACATATCCGTGTTATTGTATTAATTGGATGAAAAAATCAAACTACCACAACACTCAAAACAAAGGGATGTCTCCATCTTCAGTCGAAAAGCTTATAGATTACAGTGGTAAAGTATATTGCATAACAGTGCCGAATAACATAATTTATGTTAGAAGAAATGGAATTCCAGTGTGGTGTGGAAATAGTTTACGTTTCTATATTAACGGCGGAGACGATCATATTGATGGAATGATCTCTTTTGCCGAACATCTTAGTTACAATATCTGTGAAGAATGTGGATCTACTGACAGAGTGAAACAGACCAAGGGCTGGATTACATCTCTCTGCTGCAAATGCTTCGCCAAAAACAAACTGGCTGAAACAAGACTATTGAAGAACAAGCAAAAAGAACTTTCAAATTCAAACAAGGTTTAATCGGTTTCTTCTACTTTCTTTGGATTCCTGTCAATACCAGGAAACAATTGAGTGTCAAGTCTTCCACTTGGTTTTATTGGTTTATCATATTCATACTTAGGAACTTTCTTTGTTCTATCCTTGATATTTTTCTTAGCATAGTCCTGAAGCCTTTCAAGTCTCCTGAAAGTCGCCATAGCAGAAAAGTCTTCGGAGTTCTGAGCGCTGCATCCTGTATTTGTATCCCCAAAAGCGTCATCACCAGCCATAATATCACCTCTTATACTGTTATTTTATTATTCTACATTAGAACTAAACTTTCCTTCCAAAGGCAGGAAACATCTTGCAAAAACTGGAATGTAAAACCAAACCGGAAATTCGAAGTCATGAAAAATTGGTACGAAAAACATAAAACGTCGTCTTACAGCAATGAAATAGCCTATCTTAGGAATTATCTTCGTTCTGGATTTGATCCATATGATTTTGTATATAAAATAAAAGATTTCCTAGAACAATATGATGCTATGAAACCGGAATGGGAAGATCTCGAAGACGATGAAATTTTTGAAAAATGGATAGAAATTGCAACTGACAATGATAAAAAGTTGTTTGAAGAATATATTGACCGACATCCTGATAAAGATTCGTTTTCTCAACCTGCATATAACAACATGAGCTTTGAAGAACTGAAAAAACCTCAATGGCTCGTTCATTTCACGGACGATCCAAAATCTATACAGTTACAAGGTTTTCTATACGGACATGAAGATTTCGAAGGACTCCACCTGACAACTTGGAAAAGAAATAGAACAAAAACTCCTGGGTATAATTTTGCCCTAGAGCTTGGTTCAAGAAATACCTCTAATATTGCAAGAAAAGCAAAGTACGGTAAACATTGTGTAATATTCTGGGGAGCGGCAGTTAAAGCCTATCATTACGGTGACGAAGAAAATCAGATGATTTTCTGGGGTCCGTCAATAAGGACAGATATGATTTTCGCAATGTTCGGAGACAGGGATGAATGGAGAGTTCCGTCCAGTGAAAGAGACTCTGTAAAAACTGGCGAGTTTGAAGAATGTGCCAATTGGATTACTGAAAATTACAGAATGCTACAACAGATAGAAGATAAATCGAACAGATATGTTAAAAATAGAGCAAGAGGACGACTTTAGTATATTTTAGAGTCTATTCTGGCGGATATTTCCTTCTCATCTCTCTGACAAATTTCTGATCGTTTCCTGGGTTAGCGTTGAAAGATTCGTGGGTTTCAACTATACCTTTTCCGGTAACATTTAAGCCATAAAGACGGACTAAATAAACTTGTCTGTTGGAATTGAAAGCAACCGGTATATAAAATACGGCAATAACTTTATTACCATCAGACTTTGACCATTTCTCCATTACCTCTCCAGCAAAACCAACTGCGTCTTTGTTGCAAAAAGCTGTAAATGATGCTCTGAAATATATTCCATCCCATGGCCAAAATGTGTATCGTTCTGGTTTTTCAGAAGATAACTCTGTAGCTTTCTCATAAATTTTTTTCTTGCAATAATTGATATCAGCAAAAGTCGTTCCAACTGAATTGGAGGCTCTGTAGTCTGTCTGCCATGGAGGGACTCCTTTGTCACGCATTCTGTCTTCTTCCTGCTCCTGCCAGGATTTCTGCCATCTTGCTCCGTCAGAAGGCCACGTTTCTTTTGCGGAAGATGTCTGAAAATTTTTGCTTTCAAGAAACTCAAAAGCTATATTAATTTCTGACATCTTTTCCTGGGACCCGGCGCTTATATCAGAATGATATTGTTTTGCAAGACGATTCCTAGCAGATTTGATCTCTTCTTCAGTGGCTCCAGGTTTAAGACCTAAAATATCAAGAGCTTTCTGAACCGTGAACTCTTTCATCCTGATTGATTGTTTATACCAGTTCATGGAAGTAACTCCGGATATGCCGATTTAGCTCTTGATAATGTCGTCCCATGGTAAGTGTAATCAGAAGAAACGTTTTGTGTTGGATCTTGATATATTAACTCAGTAACCAGCCAATGACCATAATCTGTATCTTCGTAACCGACAAAGTGGCGACCTTCATCATCCAAGAACTGATCTCCAACTTTTGTTATACCTGCGTCTTCCAATTCTTCTTCATCCATCATGTTAAGATGCTCCCAGTCTCTGAATTCTTCCAAATTCACTCTTTCCATTTTGTAGATAGAATGAACTTTCTCGCTTCCTATCGGAGACATTACACGGAACTGATTTACTAGAAAAATTAAAATCTTGTCTGGAATCTCCCCGTTTATCAAAGAATGAAGCGCCAAAAGACTTTGATCCGGATCGGAGAACGATTGTAAATAATATAGCAGCGCTCTTTCTGTAGTGTTTACGGATTGTGCTGAAATAGAATCAACAGGATCTTCAACTTCTGATCCGTCACTAAAATCAATACATTGTTCAAGCATTTCAACTATATCTTCTACTTTTTCCTGAGAAGTCAACGTATCGTCGTTAACAACAGACTCAAACGCAACCTTGTTTTCCATCATAAAATCGCTGAAAGTCACAGATTCAGACTTTGCGTCGATGTCTGGAATTCCTTGAAGTCCCTCTTTATACAACTCGATGATCACAGGCGGATCGTCAATGGTCGATTTATTGTTTGCATAAACTCCAGCCATTTCAATGGAATCTGTAAGATGAACTCCTCCATAATCTGAGTCAATCTGATCAGGGTTTTGTTTCTGATAAATCAGTCCCATAGGAGTCTTCAGTTTTTCCTGGTGACGTTGCTGACGATGGGGATTTGGGTCCGTCTTGTAAGTCCCAGGCTCTAACGCCATTGATTTTCTATACCAGTTCATTCCTCGTTTTCTCCAGTAGGTCGTACTATTTCATCCATCAGATAAGATGGAACTCCTATAATACAAGGATATGACGATTTATGTTCGAAAATTGCTACCGCTAATCTGTGAGCACCATCAATTACCTGACCGTTGTACAAAATTGCAATCGGATATCTTTCATTACCAACAGCAATCTCTCTGCAACGACTCCATTCTCCTACATTTTCAGGATACCATTTGTATGGACCCCAATGGAAATCATATTCATCGTCTGTTAATGTATTAAAACTAAGTTTCATGAAATACTTATAGATACAATTTGGAGTTGTTTTGTCAAATTGAGAAAGGATTGTAGGATCGGTTGGCTCTTCACCTCTACTTATAAGCCACTCTTCTATTTGGGAAAGATAGTCTATACCATTTGATAAATCTTCTGACCAACATTCTTCGACTGTAAGATCTGATTTGTAAGATGCTGGAGAAATAGAATCTTCAAACCATATCAGTTGTTTTGCCAGACGCTCTTTCAACAAGTTATCTGATTCTAATTGAACGTCATCGTATAAGTCTTTATACGTCAGAAACTCGTTACGCTTGTAATTGTCCAAATAGTTGTTAAGATCAAAGGCTTGGCCTCCGTATGAAATCTTAACCATTGACTGTTTATACCAGTTCATTCCTGGGTTCCCTTTCATCCCAAAATCTATCTATATCGCCATAATCAACATACGTCCTTGCAAAACTTTCAGCCTCTTTTTCATTATATTCTATGTCAACACCCTGTTGTATAGCATGAGCCAATTCATGAACAATCGTAACTTTTATATGATCTTCCAGGTAGTTTAAGTCATTCATTTTTTTAACAATTCTTTTGATTCTTGATATATCTATTGCTATTACAATGTAAGGTTCCGTTCCATCTATGTACATGGCAATTGCGTTTCTAGGAAGTTTTACAAACGCAACCTTCATATCTTCTAAAAACCCAACTTGTGGAAATAAATCTCTTTTCAGTTCATTTACATATCCTTCCACAAAATCTTTAACTTTTTGTTCAACCTTTTTATCATAAACGTAACTCCAATATGGGTTATAATCATGTTCAGCTCCAGGATAAGACCATTCTGGCTCTTCATCGCCAAGATCTATCTCAGATTGAGATTGTTTGTACCAGTTCATCAAACCTGTACGCTCCCAAGATAAACCCACATCGTCTTCTGTCCCAATTCCTTCGCCATACCTATCCTATGCTTCCCGTCCAATACCTCATACTCCCCATCAACAAAAATGACAATCGGAGGAAAATTCTTAGACTTATTCCTGTAACCAGGATCTGCTGACCAATTAAAACTGTCCAAAGGAATTTTCGTCAGCCTCCATTCATCTACATAGCCAGAAATCTCTTTTGCGTCCTCATAGCATAACTCTCCATTACAATCACGAAGACCACTATCGACAATAAAATCAATCATCTGATCTCTGTCTAAAATTTCTGGGAAAGATGGTTTATCTAATTCTTGTGATGTTTTATACCAGTTCATGGAACTTTTCCTTCTGGTTTCCAATGCATCGTCGGAGCAAATGGAGTCGATAATCTGTAATCCCTGTTCCTCCCTTTGTTATGAACAAAACCAAGCTCCTTGTAGAAATCAAACAGTTTCTTCTTCTTGCCAGGATCAGCTTCGGGTCTTAAAACAACCGGAACTCCAAGTCTCTGAGCAAATTCCTGTATAGCTTTGACAACTTTGTGACCTATACCTTTGTCTTGCATCTCGGGAGGAAGTCTTATCTGACCAAGTTCAATGAAATTCCCGCTGGCAAAATAAACCCATAACTCCAAACCTGGATATTGAGCCTCTAAAGATTTCACAAGAGAATCAATCTCTTTGTTTATACTTTCTTTGTCCTGAGCTTTTCTGTACCAGTTCATCTCATGCTCCAGATTTTGCAAATGTCAAACCAATAGCTTCAGGTAACTTTAAAGTTGACCGTGCTGCATTCAACGTACTTCCACTAGTCATAACATTGTCAATCAAATAAACCTTTTTGTTGGAGAACATATCGGAAGGAGTAAAGTTTAAATTCATTTTATGCTCCTCTATCGTCCTTTCATGTTCTAATCCACGAACTTTTCTCATTTCATGTAAAGGAAGAACCTTTTCTCTCCTTCCAAGTGCGTCTATAACGGTAGAATCTGTAAATCCAGAAATCAAGTTTGCAAGATTATAATTACTCCCCGAACTTCCAGAAGAAGAAGGAACCGGAATTAAAATAGAACCACGTGAAACATAATTAGACATTAACTTTGCTGCATACTCTATGGCTTCCGTTTCTCCAACCTCTTTTATCTTATACGCCATCTCACGTATTCGCTTTTCTTCAGGAGTTAAATTCGGTTTTTTACGTGGTGATATGTATTGAAACAATGAGATGTTCAACCCATCGTTGTAGAATGGAATCGACTGATCAAATTGTGATTTTTTATACCAATTCACTAAGTTTCTCTTGAAAATATAAACTACAAACTATAGATTCTACAACTCTTCGCCAAAACCTACTAAAAAGTCGCAAAGAGGGCCGTTGTCCTTCAGGCAACTACCTAATTATAGGTGAACAATTTTCACTTTCAAGCATGAAGTGAAAATTTTTAGCCAAAAAGAAGGAGTCCTAAAAATTTTGTGGTATAATAATGTAGCAAATGAGAACTTTTCGATGAATTTGACTTACTCACAATCTATTAAGCCTAATGACCTCATATTTGAAATGTAGAAAGAATCGGCTCGAATATATAACGAATCTATTCGTCAACATAAAAATCAAGTCGAATTCAAAGAAATTGGAAAATCTGTCGATCATGACTTCGAAACTAATTACCTTATCGCTCAATCCAGACAAGCTTCATATCAACAATTTTGCAAAGATTTCAAAGCGTATTCTTACGCCTTGAAATCTTTCAAAATCGACTCTTCGAATTTTTCCGGGAAACCCGAACCTCCTCATAAAGAAAGATTCTTGAAACCTATCTATTTTAAGAATGAAGCCATCAGGAGAAAAGAAAATTATCTTCTCTTGTCAACTAAAAAACCTAATGAACCTCTGAAAATAAAATGGAAAATTGATCTTCCAACTCCTCATTTTGTATCTATAATTTTCGATCAATATACTGGATGGAAAATCAATTTTGTAATTGATTTTCCAGAAAACCAAATTGATCAGAAAGTTGAAAACGGAACAATGTCAATAGATCTTGGAGTCAAACGTATCGCCACTACGTTTGACGGAGAAAAATGTACAACTTATTCAGGAAAAACTTTCTTATCTTTAGGAAAGCTAAGAAATAAACTTCAATCTGAAACTCAGTCGAAATATTCTAACACTGGAAAAGAATCAAGAAGGCGTAAATACTTGAAAAGAGCTTTTAGAAAAAATGTCAAGAAAATCAAGAACAAAGAAAAGGACATCCTTCACAAATATTCCAGAATGATTGTCAACGATGCCATCGCCAATGACATTGGAACAATTGTCATTGGCGACTGTTCGACTATTCATAAAGATACAAATCTAGGAAAATCCAACAATCAGAAAATTACACAGAACCCAGAACAAAAACTAAAAGATTACGTTTGTTACAAATTTCAAAGTACGGGGAGAATCACTAAAGTGATCTCTGAAAGACGTACATCCAAGACATGCCCGAAATGCGGGCATGTCCATAAATATTCACCAAAGACAAGAACATTCAAATGTCAAAAGTGTGGTTATATTTATGACCGTGATGGAATTGGATCTATGAACATATATAGTTTGGAAGTATCGTCCGACCACGCCAAGTGGTTGGACGTAATAGGGAGAATGACGCTCCCGTCAGGAGTGAAATATTATCCTAACTTACCCTGCAAGATCTTTAGGAAGATTCCTAAAGATCGAAGCTGTCAAGGAAAAGAAACCACGATGCTTTAGCGCGTGGAGTACGTCATAAGATTGAAAATATAGAAGGAAAGAAAATCGAATTTTTAGAAAATAATTAAAGTCGTGTGGTTCTAGGACTCAGGCGGCGACAGCCTGCGTTTGCAGAGCAAACCCAGGTTTTACATTGATAAAAAACCATCGTTCTGAATTGCTCAGTCGCCAAACCTCCACTCATAAGGAGGCGCAGGATTTTTATCAGAAGACCTGCATTCTATAAACATCTTGTTGTATAACTTACTATGAATTTTAGGTTTCTTTTCAGTCTCTTTAATACTATCATAAGACATGTACCCTCCATTCATAAAAAGTTCATCAAAGAACCTGACAAAACAACTACGGCCATCCCCCTCTATTATCTGAGCCAAAGGATGAGTTGCATTGTATTCTTTTACTCTCATCCTGTCAAGATCCCAGTCATAATTCTCGTGAACTAATCTGTTCTCAGCATCTAACCTTTCTACACCATCCTTTACTCCGTTAACTGCAATGGCCGTATTCACAGACAATGCCACAACATCTTCGACAACACCGTCTATTCTCTCGTGAGCCCCCTTTGCTTTGCAAGAGACAACACCGATTCTTTGATTTTCCTCTTTAAGTTTTACTTCTAAGTTGGCAATTTCAACCTTCATCCTTTCCGCTAAAACAATTAACTCTACATTCTCTTTCTTCGTCTTATTATTAAGAGAATTTATTGTCGCTAACAAAGAAGCCGTCTCAAACTTTAATAACGTTATCTCTGACTCAAGATTCTGAATCATGACTAACTCATTAGTATTAGATTCATGAATAGAAAAAGCGTTCCTGAATTCAGATTTGTAACTCTCTGTATCTTCTCTTATTTTCTGAATAAGATATTTGATGTCATCATGATTGTGAATAGAAGCCTGTAAACCAACTCTTAACGAATTTATTTCCGTCTTCATAGTCTCAGACAAACCGTTAACATTTGTCTTCAATTTCCTGATATCGTTGTAAAAAATGAAACTTACAAAAACGAAAAGCACAACAACTACCGCCAACAACACTTCAACAACAGTTGATTTGTTCATTAGAATTTCCTCCAATCTTTAATCTTTTCTTTTTGAATTCTACAACTTTTTCAGAAAACCCTCTGACAACCTACAACCGAACCAACTTATTCGACTTCAATACAGTTACAACCTAACCAACCATTCTTGTAATCATACTGCAAAGGTGAACCTTCCAAACCTAACTCTGATATATCAGGTTTAATAGACGATTTCCAGTAACATCTATCCTGCAACCAACAAAAACGGGATTATTCATCTTGATCTCCTGACTTCATATAATCTTTGAGAGTTGCTTTGAATACCTTTAACCTGATCGAATAACCAACCAAACCATCAGAATTCCAAACAACATAACCTAGTCTCAAATCCCTTGGACTGTCATTTGATATGATTAACCATTTATTATTTCTCGCCTCTTCAAATGGCAAACTCCATTCTTCAACTGAATGACACGTCTCCATTGAAGAGATCTCTGGAAATACCTTCAATTCTAAATCGTACTCTTTCGAATTCGAACTTTCAGGATAGTTGGAAAACGGAACCTTCTTAGGCAACGCAGTCTCCTGCGGAGCCTGGCTACTCAAATCACGGTTCTTGTCAAAAATAAAAAAGCCAAGTCGTCCTTTTTCAATTTTGTCATACCCAAGAACTTCAACGTCCTTGTCCGCACCAAATTCTAAAAGAATGTTCCTCACACATGCAGCATTTACAAAAAGTTCATTGTCAGTAAAACCGCTCGGAACACTCTTCCCAGAAAGATAATCCACAAAATCAACGTTTATAAATTGCATCTTCTAATTCTCCTATGTGCATGTATAATTATACACCGTCAGTCCACGCAGGAACTTGAAGAAGATTGTTGGAATTAGAAATCAAACGTAAACTAGGATTATTTTATGAGGAGAAAATTTCAAAAAAATCAGAAAATCATTGAATTGCGTCTTGTGATTTCCTCTCCCATAAAGTGATACGATCATTTATTCCAGTCCATCTAGGAATATTGATTGAATCAACTTCGGTAAAATCTCTATCCAAAATCTTGTGAAATTCGTCGTTCCCAGTCGCCCCTCCAGAACCTTCACCTATGTATATCACTTTGTCACCAGTAAACCTTTTCAATGCACTCGCCGCTAAAGGCTTGTCGTAAGGAGGCCAACTTAAAAACAAAACGGAATGATCAGAATATTTTTTGACAGCTTTCGTCCCTTTAATGTTCTCAACATCAGTAAACTGCCTGTATGGATCTCTTTTTGCTTTTCCAGTACCATGACTCTCAAAACTGTCTGTTGGAGTCATGTGAACCCCACTCAGCTGTAATAACTTCGCCCATAAACCTAAACCAGAACCAACCTCTAAAACCTTTTTACCACCTATGAAAGTCTTAAGCTTCTTTATCGCTTCCTCAGTAGGAACTGACCAACTATAATCTTTGACAAACTCCTCTCTCTTTATCCATTCTTTACCATAATTCTTGATGAAATCATCTCCCATTTTCCAATTTTCATCAAAAAAATTCAATCCGCTCTGATCCTTCTTCGGACCTTTCTTCTCTATAACTTCAAAATCAGGATTCGCCCTTGCAGAATTTATGTATCGTAAATACCAGTTCATGTCTGCCCTTTGTCTTTTCTTCTATATTCAAATAGACAAACATAACTTCCTGTTTTCCTAATGAAACCATTCGTTCTTCTGCTGCTTCAAATAATTCTCCTGCATCCTCGCAAAATCAATGTTGTCATAAAATTCACTGTACTTTATAAAATCGTTAACCTCGGGAAGACCTTTTAACCATTTCTCAAATCTGTTGTTGTTATACTCTTTATCGTCCTTTGGCCACCTTAAAGCATAATATTCAACCGTCGGTATCGTCGGAGGTTTATGCTTAAAGATGACATAATATGAATGACCATGCTGATCACGACCATCTGCCTCCATATCACAATCCCCTCTCTCTAAAGCTTTCTTCGCTACTGCCTTTGTTACATTCCTTAAACCATCCTCTTCGTAAAAACTGAAATACGCTCCACATTTGTTGCATTTCATAAGATTCAATAAATGACCTTCGGCTTTATAAGGAATTACATCGTCTGAAACTGTAACGTCTGCTTGTTTTTCCTCTGGAGTGGAACAACTCGGACAAACTACGATCCTTAAATCGTTATCGTCCCTGTTTACACTGTAGTATGACATAGATCTTCTCCTTGTTTCTTAACACTATAACACTAAACTGTAACTTTTCAAGCGAGTTTGCTGAAGTCAATTATACCACGAAAATTCTAGTTAACCGGAATCACAGTCCCTTTGTCATCCAAGGCTTGCTGCCTATCAGCTTGATCAGCTTTAATCCTCTCTTCCATTACCCTTGACCTATCATACCAATTCTTCCCGTAATATGGACCCTTGATAACTTTTAATATCTCGTCAATCGCCACTGTCATCTCCTTGTAAATCGAATCAGATAAACTTGCAAAATTCTTGTCCAAAAACTTGAAGAAATTCATCAGAACTTTCTGATTCCTTACCGTAAACTCGTGAACTTCAAAAATCCAGGAAATCAATATGTCTGTCTTATTACTATTGTAAACCAGGATGTCCAATTGCGGAAATTGAACGGAAATCGACAAATCTTCACCCTCAATAAACGAAAGCTGACTTGTATAAACATAGTATGCCTTACTCAACTTGTCCCAAATCTTCTTCTGTAATTCAGTTTTGATATCGTCTTTCACACCTTGAACTAAAAGCAATTCGTCCGGTATCTTGGGAATAGCTATCTCAAAAGAAACTTCATAAACGCCTTCTCCGTCCGAATAGATTCTCATATTGGCGAATTCAAGACGCTTTTCCGTTATCTTCTCATGCAATTCCGTCTCTTCTATAGCTCCTATCCCAACCAACCAATCGTAAATACCAGCTTTCGCCTCTTTATATTTTGACTTCTCAAACCATGCGAATTGCCGAATTTCATCACGCAATTCGTCTGGATTCTCAGGATTCCTATCGAAATCAACCCTGATGATTCCGTTACTAACATCCTCAATTTCATTGATACTCCCTAACTCGTCGAGAATTTTATCGAAAACTTTTAGTTTGTCATGATGGCTTGTCTTATTAAAAACAACACTGTCAAAGTCTTCAAAAGAAAATTCCAAATTGAACGCACTACTTATGTAAACTATATTGTCAGATATGACCGCTTCTGCCCAGACATGCGTATGTTCAAGACTATTAGTCTCTTCTTCCCAAAAACCTTGTATCTCTTCATTCCAAATGTCAACTAGATGACTGCCCTCAACTTCACCTTCGTAAATCGCATTCCCCTTGAAATTCTCCGTGTCGAAAAATTCGTTGAAAATATCACCGTCGTTGTAGTCGGAATACGAACCACCATACCTGGCTAAGTTGTTGAAATGCTCATCTATTGTATTCACCGTCAATCTCGGCTGATTGCCTTTAGCCCAGTTCTTTACCGACTCGTAAAAACCTGAAATCCCTCTTCCATAAGATTTGTTTACTGGAACTAGTATCTCTTCACCAAACTCCGATTCCGTAGACGAATACTTGTTCAATCTCATCCTGGAAAATGGAACTATTCCCCTAATATCTCTATCGTTATCTTCAAATATGTCCTGCGCTTGTAAATCAATATTCTCAAGATCGGAAGAGCTTACAATGTATGCCACAGCCCCACCATTCTTCGACTCCTCTATAGCACATTGAAAATATTCACGATTCGGAGAATGACATGATCGTATCCCATCATGATCACTCATCCTCATTATATCAATGGGATGCCTGCTTATAATAATCGAAAGACCGGAACCAAAATCTTTTCTGTCAGCCTGACGAGACCATTCATCCAAATATTCTTTGCCTAATTCCTTTCCTATTACTCTGCCAGCATTGTATAGTCTCTTGTCGCCTTCCTTCGTCGCAGTGCTGTCTTCTATGTTAACCTTGTATTTACTTCCACTTTTCGTTTTTCCAGAAGACAACAGATCTGTTATGTTCAACAATGCCGGGTTCCCTAAAGGAATCACTTTCCTGAAATCGGCGGCACCGAATATGTTCCCGAAAGAAAGAGAGTCAGCTTCAAAAGCGCCCCTTTCTTTAATATATTTGTTCTGAATTGAGTGTACTATCATCGCAAAAACAAATCCCTACTTAAGGTCTATATGACATGTGCGCCCCGCCATCTCCATAATCTTCGTCTACTTCGAACCCAAATCTTTCTAGTACTTTTATCAGTCTCCTATTCACTACCCATACAACCATTTCTACATAATTCCCCATCTCTTCGTAATCCCCAGCGTCCTGCCTGAACATTTTTATCCCTTCTTCTATCATCCTGAATAGAAGACTGACATTTCCTCTGTATTCAGGTTTTATCGCCATGTCGAAAGCAAATTTTGCCACTTTGTCGTAAACACTCCAACCACTTGCTATAGAACCGATAACTTTACCATCCAACATGACAACTCGACTTATATCCTTGTTTCGATCCAAGTTGATCTTCGACTCACTGAAAGATCTTTCGGCTTCAGTTCCAACTATTTCGGGGTCTATCGGTTCCATGCCGATAGATTCCTGGTACTCGTCCCAATTTTCGTAATTGTAAGGATGTATCTCAGCGGCAGAAGAAATAAATTTGAAATACCAGTTCATGCCTCAAATTCCTGTTGCTCAAAATCAGTTATCACGTCAGGAGTAAGAGATTCTTCCGTTTTTGAACGATTGTACCAGTTTAGTTTGCTCTTAATAGGTTTTAGTTCTTCAACTAAACGTCTTATGGAATCTTCCATACCAGGAAGCTCAGATTTGCTGTAGGAAGGATCGTTCCCGTATTTGGTCGCTCTGTATTTCTTTAACAATTTCATCAATCTCTTTCTTAAAACAATGAAAGTCCTCCTAACAGATAACTCGTTGTCAAGCCTCTCTAGCCTTACTTGCTTTAATTCATCCTCATATTCGTAATCATCATCCCTTGGGAAAGCATTCCTGTCAGATGAAGGAATTATTTCGTCTTCAGCCGGATGATAACCTTTTATGTCCCTGATTATCTCTTCCAAACTTCTTGGATCGTCATCATCCTCTTTTTGTCTTTCCAGTTCACGAAGTTTCCTTTTTTCGTTTTTTGAATCCCCTGAATATAACGCCTTGACAAACTCTTCCTCAGAAGCATAATGACAATCGTCGGTCGAAACATAGAAAAAAGTCTTATGAACAACATCCTTGGGAAAATAAAACTTTACAATTTGTAAAATGTCAGAAGAAAAACGACGTTTTATCAATTTCCTTATAGCAACAGAATCAATGTCGTCAACGGTTAAAACCTCGAAATCCTTCGTCACAATCTTTTTGGGAGTACGCTCGGGAGAATAAGGATCATAATCTCCTTCTCTAATTAACGGAGCCATAGATTTAATAACTATGTATTGATATTTTATGTACGTGTAGTCTTCCATTTATATCTCCAGCAAAACAGTCTTCTATTTATATTCAGTAACGGAAAAGGTAACCCCTGTTTTTCAGATTTTGGAAAATTTTTATGGGGGTGGGGTCAAGGAGAAGCAACGCTTCGCTTTGCCTACAATGAATTTTTTTGTATATGGTGGGGCTAGGGAACCTTCGGTTTTCAGAAAACATAAAAATTTTTATGGGGTGGGAGGTCTGGAACCTTGGCAGTTTTGAAAAATGGTTCATTGTCTGCAAATGAATGAAACGTATAAAATACCATTCCGCTAGGGAACCCGTATTTCTACCATTTCATAAAATGATATCTAAACATGCCTTTGAAAAATAACCCAGGACGTACATCTGGATATAACGAAGACATAAACTTGTCTAAAGTTACTTTTTCAGAACTGTTAAGCAGAACAGAAACAACATTATCATATTTAACATCTTTGTCTTCATCATAAAATTCGGCAAGGTTAAACATGATGGCAACATTTGATCCTTTTATCAAATGATTCATATAGGACCAAATAAAATACTTCACCATATATTTGTCGTCCTTGAAAACGTAATTTGTGTGAGAAGAATATTCCTTAGATATTCTTAATAATCTTTTATATTCTTCATCAGAAAAAGATAACCTTACTTGGTTCCAGGGAGTTCTGTTGTTTCCTCTAACCATTGGAAGACGTTTGAAGGTTATCTTTTTAATTTTTGCAGGTTTTGCTTGTTGAAGTTTTATCTTTTTATACTCTTTCCCACGTAGAATAAATTTACCTTTAAACTTAGATATAATGTAGATATCGTCAGAGTTGTGTTTTCTATTTATAAATTCAAAACTTGCATGTAAAACGTTTTCTACAAATAACTTTTTATCATTTATTTTTTTTACATACTGATGCCATCCGTTAAAAGTCTTGTCAAAAGAACTTACTTCTATGTAGTGATTTAAACTTGGTATATAAAAATCATATCTGATATTTGTT
>Ga0315288_10006611_pt1 | contig 14710 bp, 24 predicted proteins | sample YL17G11_20_MG_FD_203454 | JGI IMG/M metagenome (GOLD analysis project Ga0315288, IMG submission 203454) | Sediment microbial communities from Yellowstone Lake, YNP, Wyoming, USA - YL17G11_20 | ecosystem: Environmental > Aquatic > Freshwater > Lake > Sediment | place: USA: Wyoming | collected... | reverse complement strand
GGATTAACAGCAAGAATCTTAGGGAATATGAATCTTTTTTGATATCAGTCAAATACAATGATCTTATTAGAAAGCGTAGGGTTTTCTCGAGTTATTTCGCATCTGGAAAGACAGGATTGATCTATGTTTCTGATCGTGAAAAGCGAATGAAAGAAAGAGAGCTTATAAAAATAAAAGAAGCATCAATGCATCCGAATATCACAAATAAGATTAAATTCAAAAAAATAACAGAGCAAAAAAATGTAGGAATAATAACTACTGATCGTCCGCTTAGCGGTGAAAGAATTGTGCAGATGCATATAGAGATAAGAATAAAAACGCCTTATTCAAGTCAGCCTGTTCATGCTGATGGTTATTCTTTATTAGGCGACGCAGCAGATCCAATCCAGCAGCAAAAAATGTATAATCAGGCATTAATAAGCGCAAAAAATAGCATCAAATCATATTCTACTGATTATGAATTATTAAAAATTGATTTTATCCATTTGGTTAAGAAAGAAGATATACGCTTATTGGGTTGATGCTATGCCTAAAGTTTCTCTCCGTCCTCTTTCTTCAAAGATACCATCATATTCCATTTACGCTTTCGATATTGAAACAACAGGTTCGGATAATGATTTTTTGATGGGTTCGGTTGTAGGGGATAATGTCAAAAAAATATTTTGGGATAAAAAAGAAATGATAAAGTATATTACTACTAAAAGGGATTTTTACCATAGTTCAAGGATATTCGCCACAAACCTCTCTTTTGATTTGATGGCTCTGTTCCAAAAGACTGAATGGATGCCTAAGCTTAGCATCCTATTGAGAGGCAGCAAGATAATTCAAGCCAAGCTTCAAGTTGAAACCCATCAGCCGAAAAAAGATACAGAGCCTATTATAAAGAAGATGACTTTTCTTGATACATTGAATTACAGCCTTTTTTCAGTTGAGGAATTGGGAAAAATAATCAATCTGCCTAAAATGGAAATGCCTCCATATATCCTTGAAAAGAGGATGCCTACAGAGAATGAAAAGTCATATATTGAGGAATACAATATCAGGGATTCGGAGATAACTTTCAGATTCGCTTCATTCATGCAGGATTCATTCAATAGGATGGGCTGCAAAATGAGAATGACTATAGCAAGCACAGCATTGGATTTATTCAAGAGAAGATATCTTAATAAAAAGATGTATCAAGAGCCTAAAATGATAATGGAGAAGCAATATGAGGGATATTATGGAGGACGTGCGGAAGTCTTTAAGCGTGGGATTGCCAGGGACGTGAATTATTATGATTTTAACTCTCTTTATCCTTCGGTGATGCGCAATGAATATCCTGATGTTTCAAGCTCTTATTATAGGGAAAAAGGATATATGGATTTTATTGAATCATATCATGGAATAAGCGATGTTGATTTATTCTGCCCTAAGACTATTAATATTCCTTTGCTGCCTTTGCATATGAACGGCAAGCTATTATTCCCATCAGGCAAGTTCAGCGGATGGTATTCCCATATAGAGATCAGAAAGGCGCTGGAGATCGGGTATCTTCTCCTGAATATAAGAGAGCAGATTTATTATACCCATTCGCACTATCCTTTCAAGGAATATGTTGAGAACCTTTATCAGCTTAGAAAGGAGAAAAAAGAGGCGAAAGACCGCACAGAATTGATAATAAAGCTGATGATGAACAGCCTTTATGGGAAGTTCGGGCAAAAAATAACGGGGCATGAGAAGATTTACCATATTGATACCCTCACTTATGACCAGATAAGAAGGATGAGTGAAAAAGGTAACCTGTCGATGGTCGGCGAATACATTTATTTTGTGGAGCATAATCCAACGCATATTGCTTCTCATATCATGCCTATCTATGCGCTTTATACTACGGCATACGGGCGGATAAATCTGTATGAGGCGATGAAAAACGTTGATGTTATCTATGTCGATACAGATAGCATCGTAACGCCTGATGCCATCAGCGTTTCAAAGGAGATGGGAGAATTGAAGCTGGAGCACCGGATAAAAGAGGGCATATTCATACGCCCCAAGATGTATGGTTTCCTGACAGAAGAAGGAGAATCCCATATCAGGATCAAGGGCAATAGCGCCAGCTTCGACTGGGATTATGACAGGTTCAAGCGATTCATATCCAATCCTACGGTTCAAACTGACAGATTCTCCACATTCAAGACAGCCAATAGGAAAGGCATATCTTTCAATTCGATCCTGCAGATAGAGAAGAATTTTGAGTTAGAGGACGATAAGAGGATTTGGGAAGGATCATTCAATCCCCTATCCGCTCAAGGCTCAAGTCCGCTGGTTATCTGATAATGTCCTTGAAGTCTATCTCTTTTAACATAAGATACAGCAATCCAACGATCATTATCATAGGTATCAGCATAAGCAGGAAATAATCATTATGTGTTCCTGAAATATACCTGTAATCAGCTTGATATGTTCCATTTGCCAGCATTGTAAGGTTTCCTAACGCAAGAGTGTAATTAGAGTATGCTATCCATTGGTTGTAAGTCAAAGTCATATTCGTGAGATTGCTTGTCATTTTGTGATATTGGTAGCTGACTGAAACATTAGTGATATTCGAGGTGGTTCCGTTATTCTGGAATGAAAAGTTATTTACCGTTCCGAACCATGCATAAGGATATGATACCCCTGCCACATTGCTGCCATTCGTAAGATTGGCTATATTATGTCCATTGACAGAGATGTTTATGCGGTCATTCGAGTTCTCCATTATTATTGAGATGTTGAATGTCGCATTTATTGGCGTTTTTGCCAATAATAATGTTACATTGCTATTCGCTTGCGCAAGCGCTGTGTCATTGTAATCTGTTTGCGAGAGATTTGCTCCTGTATTTATGAAGAAAACAGCTGTAGCCGGATCGCTTAGCCAGCTTGCGTTTATGCTTGAAAGGGAATCAGGGCATTCAACGACATAGCCTAAAAGATGGGAGCCTATCGATGCGCTTATGTTATCGGATTCTTCTTTTTCGCAATTTATATTGAGCGTGGCGGTTCCTTGCCCTGTAGCTATATGGTTTGTGCTCAATGATTTGCTGCCGTTGAATCCGGCAAGGGCGACATTGTTCGATGCGCTTCCAGCCATCAGTTTATCCATGCTCAATACAGAGAATACGGATTGGCTGATGTGCTTCGATACGTTGGAAACAGCTGTAAAGACCTCATTCGACATTGTGGAGAATAGGTTTTTATTGTCAGTCGCTATCTTGTCGATCAATGAGAACGAGGATAGCAGTATAACTATTGCCACAAAAACAGATATTATAGATATTGTCTTTATTTCCATAAAAATATATTGCTTAGATTAATATATAAGAATATGCTTTATATAATATTATATTATATCATCGCATGGGATCAAGTCGGTGATCGTAAGCTGCTGTGCGTCCCTCTTGCATTCCCTGCTCTTTGCCTTGAACTGTTCCTCTGCCATCCGCAGGTAATGGAGAAGCTCTTTTGTGTCCATATGGCGCTCATTTTTGAATCTGACAAGAAAAGCCATGATCTCAAGGTATCTGGGCGAGCGCCATTCATTGATTTGCGAGATTGCCATGATCATCTGCCGCTTTCTTCTCTTATTTGCCTTATTTCTTCTTTATTTAACTTGTCAATTTCACGAGCAAGCCAGATGACGGATAATAGGAATATTGCCAAAAAGCCAATCAGATAAGGCATAACCCATAAATATTGCTCTGTAAGCGAACTCATCAGATTACCTCTTTTTTCTGTCGCCATGTTAGCTATCTACCGCACAAGCCTTGGCAGGGCTTCAACAGCTATGGAATTAGCCCTCACAAGTCGATGAAAGTCGATTGAACTTTTATCTTCCCGTCAGAACTAATTTTTTTTAATACGGTTTCGACATCAGCAATTTCATTTATAACACTCTATTATACTATATAATACTATAATACTATAATACTTATGTTTCTATGCTTCTTATGAACATCCAAAAGCCCATGCCAATGCAGCTGATTGAGAATATGAGGCTCATATCGAATATCATAAAAGCTATCGCAAGCCAAAGCACGCCAGCTATCAATGTTGGTATGAACCTTAAAGGCTTTTGGAATAGTGAAAGCAAAGTTAAGCCGATAGCGAGCGTCGCTGAAACACTAAGCAGAAAGAAATCAAGCATATTAGATCACGATCTGAATATCCTTATCCATAAATACAGTCCTACCCCTACGCAGCAAATTCCGATTATTATGTTAATTGGGAAGAACAAGAAGCCTAAGCCTTCGAACATTGCCCCTGATATGATCCAAAGCATAGTCCTGTCGAATCTAAGGGCAATGGCAGCCAAAACTATGCTAAGAATGGTGAATATCATCACAAAGGTATTATCAGTCGTGTTCTGCGCCGCTGATGATACTGTATTGTTCAATGTGGCGTTTATCTGCGCCATCAATGAGGATTCATTTATGCTGGCATTGATCGATCCGTTTATCACAAATGTCGGGTTGCTTGCATTGTAAAGCTGCTCCTGCTCATGGATAGATAGGTATTCTGTAGTTGTCAATGACCTGTTTGCGTAATTCCAGACATCAGCCGATATCTCGCTGGAGTTCACCGTGAAGTTATCCGTCAATGTCCTGTTTGTATTGTTCCAAACAGCATTGGCTATCTCCGTTATATTCATATAATAGGATGTTACATTTCCAACGATATTCGATTTGACAGGCTCTATATTGCCTTCATTGTCATTGGAATGATATCTTAAATATGAATAGTTCAAAGGATTAAAAATGAAAGCTGGAGGATATACTATGCTCGGTACGCATGCATTCAGCGTATCAATGCAATATTCGGTATCATCGCATCCTGTTCCTGAATCATGGCATGAAAGAGTCGTGTTTATAGCCGTTGAATTCAAATTCGTGAATGTTACGCTTGTGATTGGAGGCGTGGTATCTATCGCTGTTGCTGTGATGTTTCCCAATCCCATGAATTTATTTATGGAATTGTTGTATATCTGGCTGTATTCTTCGGCTGTCAGGACATGATCATAAACCCTTGCCTCATCCATAAGACCTCCTAACGTCTGCCCTCCTCCTCCGTCACTCGAGCCAAGATAACCTGTCCCTTCCGTCGTTACGCATCCTTGATAGAAAGATGCTGATATTATCCCATCCTGTAAAAGCTGGACATCGCCGGATGTGTCTATAGTGAAGCCTACAGAATGGAATATGCCATCATTCAGATTTGGCTGGCTTGTATTGCTCTGCTCGCTGCCTGAATCGCACCAATGGTAAAGCTTGTTGCTTTTTATGTAAAATTCCTCTGCCCCTCCGCTTGCCCAAAAAACTATAGCCGCTTGCGATGGGTTGCTTGTTTTGATCCAAGTGAGGAAAGTTCCCCCTGTCGCCGAACTCATGGCTGGCATATCTGAAACAGTAAGCGATTTGGAAGATGTTATGTTTGACGCATTGCCGAATATTCCAGCAAAAATGCCTGGCGCTGAATTGAAAGATGCCGTCCTTGCGTAAGCCGTTGAATCATTGGCGCCATTGTTGCCAAGATGCCAAACAGCCAATATTCCTGATGGATAAACTGAAGTCGGAGAATAATTAAGACCGCCTCTCGGCTCTGACTCGAAAGAGACGACATCCCCTGAACTGTTGCAGATGGCATAATGCGAACTGTCATTGAAATAGATTGCCGATGCCAATGATGGATTGGCTATTATAGGCGTCCCATTGAATCCAACGCTGCTGTTCACGAAAAAAGCGTCATTAGGATTGCCGCCTGTATTGGTGAAATTCATATAGTAATTATAATCATCAGAACAGGCTGAAAAGCCTATTGAGGATAGGGTAAAGATCGCAAATAGGGCAAGCTCAAGCATCCTGACTTTATGCCATTCTTTTGTAACTGGAAACATCATAATACCGCCTTCGCATTCTCTCCAAACAGCCTGTTCATCCCGCAGGTCATATGATACGTCTTTTTAAATATCTTCATGTGTTTGTGCCCATTGATAGGCTTGCCGCATTCTGCGCATTTTAGGTCAGTCCCTAATATCTGCCTTGAATATTCCTGCGCTTCCTTGTCCATCACATCGCCTTATATTTCGAACAATCCTTTTACCATGATCGAGATATCGAGAATGACAAGCGAATGGATAGCCAAAAGCAATATGCTTATCGGAATGGAAATCCATGTCGGGAATATGGATATGGTGAAATATCCTGATGTGATGAAGAATATAACTATGCCAATGACATAAGTTATGACATAGAATATTATATGCAATGCCAGCCCTAAATATTCCAATAGCATGAGCAGCGGAGTTCCTATGCAATCAAGATACAATGCCCCTATTGTGCATGAGAAAGGCGTTATCAATGACGCTAACGCACCAAAATTGGATGCTGGAGATGAGAAAGACAGTATTGATATTGGATTTGCGAATGATGGGAACAAAGACGTTATCGAAACAGGCAATAGGAATGTCATTACGCAGAATAGTGTCGATAGCATCAATGCGAACATGAACAGCCCTATATCTATCTTTATCGCCATAATATCATTCTCCGCTCTTTCCTAATCCGAACCCTTGGCTCATTTTATAAGCTATCAGTATTATTTCAACCACTATTATTAAAACCGTGAACCAGATCGGTATTATAGGGGATGCAGGTATGAAAGAGCATCCAATCAGCGCAAGCGTGCCAAGGATCAAGGCGCCTGTGAATCCACCGAACATCGCTCCAGCTACCGTAAAGACGATTGTCAATATTATCGCTACCAATAAGGCTATCGTTCCAATATCCATCCAATCAACCTGTCTTGTTCTGCGTCATTATCGCGCCCAATATTCCGCCTATCAATGCCACAATGGCGATCCATAATGGGATCCATGCGGGATTCGGTATCAATGCGAACACGAACATAAGACCTATCATAATGGAAACGGCTACAAGCGAACCGCCAAGCATGAATCCTATATATATTCCCGATGCTATGACAATGAGCGAAATGATGAACATGACCATTGGAGAGAATAAAGAGAGCGCATCCATCGTATTGACGATATCACAAGTCCTTGGGTTTATGTAGAATGAGATATTATTCGGATGCATCATTTCCCAAGCTGTTCCGTTTGTGATGTTGACGCAAATAATTCTATAATGATGAGAGCCGTTCGTGATATTCGCCGCTGAAATGATATGGCTTGCGTTCGCTGATAGGAAATAAAACCTTCCTGGAAGGGTGAATATCAAATCAAACAATGATTCATCATCTATGGCAATACCGCATCCCGCTGTCGGAAAGATGTTTGAAGTGAAGCTCATATTTACATTTAAATTGTTCGATCCGCATATCGGCTTTGCGTTCGATAGCGGAGAGAATATCGTAAGGCATATAGGCTCATATCCTATATTCTTTGGAGTTTCATTCGTTTCGATCACCCAAGTGTCATTCTCTACGAAATTACCGCAATATGCGACAGCCTGATGCGCTCCTTTTGGAATCTCCATATCGAAATCATGGCTAACATTGACCGTAAAATTATGAATCCTATCCAATATCCCTAATCCAAAAGCGACTTCCCCAAGATCAGGGAAATAATAGCCGCACCATGCCGAAGACAGATTCTCCTTGAAGAATTGCAAAGTCCCGTTTGTCCTATTCGATCCGCATAGCAATTTTCCATCTATCGGAGCGAAAAAGTTTATGCCTTCATTTAATATTGTGATGCGCTTTTTGCCTGATTGCCCGTAAAAAGTCCCATTCTGGCAATAGACAGATACGTTATGGTCGCCATATCCGGCTTCTGTCATATTGACCGATATGACCCTATGGATGCTTTCATTGGTGGAATAGGATAGAGCCGGAGGCAATGACGTATCGTTGTCTATGAAAACATTGCATAAAGCCGACGGCACGTCCCAAGAAAGATATGTGTATTCTATCGGTATTGTAAAATCATTGAATATCTGATCATTCAATGGCGAATATATGAATGGCTGTATGGGCTCAACATAAAATGTTATATTATCGCTCTCTATCCAATCCGATCCGTTTTGGCAATAAATCCTTATCGTCTGGTTTCCCTGCGCCATCGGATAATATCTCCATATGCCAACATTGGTATTCACTATCTCTGTCGTGGGATTCGGCAAATCATAGCCTGATCCATTTATATTCAGGACAGAGCAAGCCGCTGACGAGAAATTGTCAGCATCGATAATATAATTCACAGGAGTAAGCGCATAATTGGAATGAAGATAATCGACAGGAGTGAATACTGACAAAGCGGTGAAATTTCCCGTGATATTGCCTTGGAAAGCCAATGGATAATAATCATGTGCATTATAACCGGAAATGCTATAATTATTAGCGCAAATACCGGATGAATAATTACCATTGCATAAAGATTCTATTTGAGAGAATCCTGTGCCATTCATATTTACCCATGCATTACCACCGGTACAATTGCCGCCAATTATATTTTTTGTTCCTGTACAATTAATAGGATTATTAAAAAAATCCGCTGTAACCTCTCCTGTTGTATTCCTAAAGGCATCATAGGCGCTTTCAGATTTATTAAAAATATTATTATATATATAATTGCCGCCTTGAGAATTAATATAAATTCCACTTCCACTATTATTATGTAATATATTATTTTTGAAAACATTATTTCTTGAATAAATATATTGGCTAAAAAGATAAATTCCATCACCTACATTTGAATCTATCGTATTATTCGAGATTATATTATCTTGAGTGGCATAATCATAAATTCCATCATTGGCATTTGAATGAATATTGTTAAAACTAATATTTAAATAATTTCCGCCTTCTATATGAATCCCATCCGAAAAATTAAGTATATTGCAATTCTTTATCGTCCCTATGGGATTGTTATTATTCACAAAAACGCCATTGCCTGACCTGTTGCCTGTTATCGAATGCCCTGCGCAGTCAAGCGTGATATTGGAAGTGCTGACATAAAAAATAAAGCATGATCCGTTTTCCGGCAATGATGCGTTGATATCATTATCAAGAGTATAAGATGTATTCGACGAACTAAGATTATCACAAACCGTAAGATTATTGGCATTAGCAATAGGCAATAGGATCAATGCCAGCAATCCGAAAATCCAGAGATTCGCTTTCATTTTTCCCTCATTTTCCGCTATTGCTCCCTAACGAAGAAAAAGGAGGAAAGGTATGTGCCTTTCCGAATGATCGTATGTATGAGAATAAGCGCTTAGCGCTTAACTCCAACATAAGCGACAGCGCCAGCAATGACTACCAAGAGGTAGATTACAGGCACTATAGGGAGTAATAGAGCTCCAGCCGATCCAGCGGAGGCGTTTGCCGCCGCATTAGCGGCGAAAGTGTCCACGCTCGGATACAGCGCAAGCCCTAAGAAAATCCCTACCACAGCTTCGATAAGATGCTTTGCGTCCATAAGATGGCTTGGCAAGCATATATTAAAAGCTTATTGTTTATATAATATAATATTATAGAATATGTAATATTACGAAAAAAGTAATATTCTATCTGTCAAAATCCTCCTTATTGGTTCTTGGTATTGTCTTTGTCTTTGTCTTGTCCTCTATCGTTCTCGGCTCGGTTTTTGGATTGGTTGTCATTTAATCAACTCATCTTTACACCATTTCGCTACGAACTCGCATAGTTCTTTCGGGAGCTTTCCACGTTCATATGCTCCTTTCAATCCTTGTGTCCCTGTTTTGGCTCCTCTCGAAGCGCGTTCATGGCAAGAATCACCGTTATGGCACATTGATCTGAAAGGGATATCAGCATTAGTCCAGATATCTGTCGGTTTCATCCGTCGCTCTCCGTATTGGCAATATGTGATGGTCTTCCGAGGAAGCTCTGCCATGAACGGCATCTTGCGGAGAACACCACGAGGATTCTCAATGAACCAAAACCTCGGTTTCATCCTATCTATAATCTCAATTGTCTTTTTCACAATCTCGATTGCTATCTTCGTTTTATCCGTCTTCGGTTCATAATTGCCTTTCCAATTACTTCCGATGGCTGCGACAGAAAAGCATTGGCAGGGCGGAGATGCCCAAACTACATCGAAACGTCCGATAATCTGGAATAAATCAGTTATGTTTGTACGGAGATCTAAACAATAATCTGGTCGGTATTCTGGATTGATGTCGATAGTGCATGTAGAGAAATCTTCCGCACGGAAGGCTTTTGCCATCACTCCCGATCCACTGAACAATTCGAGCATTCTCATAACTATACACCTCCTTCGTTTTCATTCATCTTTTCACTTTGTCCTCGGCGGCTGGGACTGGATGAGTGCAACTCGTTTCAATACATATCTTTGATATCATCATATTATCATTTGAGTTAGAATGATACCATCCTTCGTCATATTTTACTATTTCTTTAAAAAGTTCAACTATCTCCTTTGTTACGAAAAATAATTCTTCTCCACAATTTTTGCACGTCGGCATTGTATCATCTCGTTATGCAATCAAATCTCTTTGAACCGTCTTTGTTATATTTATAGCAAGTTATTCCCCTATCACAAGCGAGGGAGCTAATCCAACCATCGTCATATCCTCTTTCCTTACAGAATGAAATAACGAGTTCATTGTTCGGTATGTTAGGCATTACTTTACTGAAATTATGATTATTGACCGTGTTTTCGAGTAAAGCATAATTTCCATTATGGATTACTTCTCTATCAATCCAATCTATACGAAAAGCTAAGAAGGCAAATGCTACGAAACAGATTATTACAACTATGAAAAAACTATGTTTCGTGTCTTCGTATTCCGCATATCTTGTTTTATTTATTTTATTCGTCGGCATTGGCTACACCTCTTTTAATTCTCCTTCATCCCAATCTTCTTTACCACAATCACAACAAAGTTTTACAATTATCCAGGTATAGTTTTGCAGTTCATAAATGCTACTCGGATAAAATTTGTGTTCATGTTTTTTAGTCATTTTATTCCACACCATATTTTTTCTTGATATTAGTATATGGTTTCCAATCTCTAATATCAAAAAAAGAAGCCCCACCAAACACTGCGTCGAGTTTAGAAAATATCTCTCGTGCAGTTTGTTTTCTTATTTTATTTCTTAATTGTTCTAAAATTTCTTTTTTCATATCCTCTTTATTTTTTTTCATATCCTCTTTATTTTTCTTTTTATAATATCTTCCTATTTTAAAACCTTTATCATAATATTCTTTCATAATTTTTTTACGTTCATTGTTTTTATGTTCTTTTAATTTGTTTATATCTTTTTCTTTCATAATAAATCCCAGCTTATCTTTCATCATTCCACCCCGTATTTTTCCCTGAGCTTTTGATAATCTTTCGGACTTAAATTAAATGTAACTGCTCCACAATACTCTGCAATTGACATTTTTTCCAGTTCCTCAAATATTTTCCTCGCCACTCGCTGGCATTCGGAGGCACGGATTGATTTTTCAAATTCTTGAAGGAATATTGGCTCTGCTTTCCTCAGTTTCTCGGTTTCCGCAGACTTTTGGGAAATGAAAGAAGCCCATTCGTATCTATCTTCATATCGGATAGAGCCGTATCCTTTTTCTTTAAGAAATTCTTTTTCAAATTTCTTGATTTGTGCGTTGGTGGTTGTCATGCTATCGCCTTCCTTACATTTTCATCTAATTCTTTGAATAAACAATCTGCATGATAATGACCTTTTTTAGATGAAACCCTCAAACTTTTTTGAGATCAATTTATGGCATATCTCGCATTTTGGCTTGATATATAACAAACTATATAACAAACATTTTGATTTCGTCATTTCCTCACGTCCTCGCAGGCATCGCGCACTTTCTCATACTCTTTCCACGCGGAGTTGCACACTTCCTCGTACTCCTTAAACGCGGCATCGCATTTTTTCACACATGGTATTCACCTTCCATTTCTTCATTCCGTAAAATCAATCATCTGATGAGTATCATATAATTCGAAATAAGGATCAGCCTTCATTATGAATACTTTTTTATGCCCTTCCATATCATTTATTGTCCATTTTATGAATATGTCTTTTTTCGCATCCTTAGGCGATAGATTCTCGCATTTTATGAAATAATCAGTATTGCTTCTCAATCTCTTGTCAATCTGATGGCTCTGCTGCGTCGTATATATAAGCACGATATTGCGCTTTCTGGATTGCGTTATGAAATAGCTGATGATGCGATTCTTCTTAGTGCCGGACTGCCTCGAATCCATGAACAAATGAATCTCATCTATAACCAATAAAGCATTTGAGAAATCAAAATCGCAATTAGTTATATCCTGCATCCTCAAAGGCTTGTGCTTGAAAGTCAATCCATAATTGGCGTATACTTCCGATCCTTTTGTGAAATAATCATAGGCGAACATCGAGGCAAGTATAGTTTTGCCTGATCCCATAGAACCCGTCATAGCGATTATCATAATAAACCATACCTTATGAATAATAAGAATACATAGCAGACAAATATAATGAATTCCGGTAGTATCGTATTCTCAAAATAATCAATATTATATCTTTCTATCAGGAATTTACTGGCTTTATTTTTGATAAATAATAAGAAAATAGCAAAGCCGATATAAAAAAATGCGCTGTCCACGCTTTCATTAAGAGCATCGCATAATTTTATCTGCGTTTCATTGCATATCAATTGCTGGCTGAATGTCAAATTAAGAGAGCTATTGGAGAAATAAGCATAATTCATTTTTTGCTACCTCTTAATGATGAATCCGATCGATCCACCTTTTTAATTAAGCCATTCCTTTTTGCCTCGAATAATCTTATTGCCGCATTGAACTTAATCTGCTCCATTAAATTAACCAATGGCTTCAATTCATTGAAAAGTTTTATAGCCTCATTGAAATATCCGATTTTTTCAGGATTGGAATACCTGTCAAATCTTTTAGAATTCATGCGTATCATAAACATCTCGATCTGACGCTCTATATTCTCTCTTTTCAATCTCTTATCCTTATCCTCGAACATTATTTCTTCACCTTGTCCCAATCAATTAACGCATCACCGTAAATATAAATACCTGCATTGAGCATGCAGTATCCTAATATAATTATAAAAGATAAATTAAAAATCAAACATAAGCCAAAAATTATAGCTGATACTCCAAAAGCCATCAGATACCATTTATTACGCTTGTATTCTTTTATGCTTCTCATATTTTCAACCTCCTTATTTTTCCTGAAAAAATCACCGCACAGGCTCATTTCTTTTCAGGTCATATCTGCCTTGCCTCTTATTCGATGGGAGGATGAAAAAATCTCACTCCTCGAAAGTGAAATACGTCCGTCCTGATCCTGCCGACTTCTGCGCCCTGATCTTAGCATGAACAGGCAGCGCAAACTTCGGGTTCGCCAAAGCCTTCTCGATCTGACCTTTCAGGACTCCGCCGAATGGCACGCTGTAATCCTTGCCGTCCACTTCGCACTTGGCGAGATAAAAGTTTCCATTCTCACCGATTCGAAGCTCAAGCTCTTTTATGCTTATGTCCTTTCCAACAATTTCTTCCGTCTTTTTCTGCGGCAAGTCCTTCATCGCTGAATTGACGTATCCGCTCATTTCATTTGCCATATATACACACTTTCCCTTATGAGGTCATCATAAGCATCAGATCTTCCCCTGCTTGAACAATCCGGCAAGATTCTCCATTCCTGTTTCCTTGCCTTTATCCTTCACCGTCTCAACAAATTCAGCACGCCCTTTTCTCGCCATCGATACCCTCAATCTTTCGAACTTGTCTATGAAAATGCCGATTGAATCCAAACCGAATATATCCTTTATGAATTCCGCCCTCGAAAAAATATTTATCTCCTGCGATGACATCTCCGTTTTCATGTCTATATTTTCGCCTGTAAAAAGCTCTTTCGCTATCTGTAACTTTTCACTATCTCCCTGCATCATGGAACCGAACAAATCAGGTATCGGCTCATTTTTCGCATTATCTTTTTTAGGCATATCAATGCACAACCGCAGCCGTCATGTTGGCTGTCATGTTAGACGCAGCATTATGAGCGAATGAAATGATCCCCGCCGACGCAGCGAAATTAAGAATGCCTATGAACAGCGTAACCGCTACCAATATCAAAAGCAGATCAGCAGCCTGTCCGCTTGAAACCATCTCTTTTATGACTTTGGAATTAAGGATATCGAAAAAACTTTCAGAGGATATCACTTTGCCGCTGATCTCCAATTTTGAATGGACAAAAGTTATAGGATTCGGGTTATCATGGAAATAAAAGAGATAAGGCTTGCTTTTATCATATTTAATCAGCTTATGATCCACAATATAGGCGCATTTCCCTTCCAGTTTAAAAGTATTATTCACCTTATAAACGCAAGATTCATGCCTAAGCTGACCATTTTCCATTATGAAAGCAGCACGGATAAAATTCCTGTTCAATTTTTCGGTTATGAATGAATAGCCCATATCAAATCAATCCTATTTCATCTTTAGGAATGTATTTTACCTTAAAAAATTTAGAAAGAGCGAACCTGATAGCTTCTTCTTTCGAGGATAAACTGTTTTTTGCCTTGAAAATTGTAACTTCTTTGTTGATATCCTCTGGTATATCTATCAGGATCGTAACCATAATATTATATTATATTATACCTTTTTAAATCTTTCGGAAGCTTTTAGCCATCAATCGGCTCAAAATCCCCTTTATATACCCCA
>Ga0315288_10006609_pt1 | contig 14712 bp, 23 predicted proteins | sample YL17G11_20_MG_FD_203454 | JGI IMG/M metagenome (GOLD analysis project Ga0315288, IMG submission 203454) | Sediment microbial communities from Yellowstone Lake, YNP, Wyoming, USA - YL17G11_20 | ecosystem: Environmental > Aquatic > Freshwater > Lake > Sediment | place: USA: Wyoming | collected... | reverse complement strand
TTTGCTTCTCGCACTACGTGCTGCTGCCTCCCACTCCCATGACGTGCTGCTGCCCGAGACGGCCAGCCGCGTGATACGGATTTTCGGCGACCATCGCGCCGCGGATCGACGCCTCGGTCCACACCCAGCGTCCAGCAAGCCACGCCTGGGAGGTCACGTGGTTTAGCGGCGCATTTGTCTGGTTGATCCAGATGAGGCGAGCCGGTATCCCGACACCCCGGCTCATGCCCACGAGCATCATGTTCAAGTCTTCGCAGTTCCCGCCGTGCGTGAGCGTGTACATCGGCGGTTGGAACCACTCCTCGCCCTGCGCCGTGCGCTTCGGATCGTACGGAAGCGACTGCACCCAGCGCAGAATCTCGCCGACAACATACGGCTGCGGATTGTTGACCCCAGCCCGGCGCGCCAGGACTTTTCCCTGCGCGCACAAACTCTCCGCAATCGAGCGAATCAGCGGTTGGATCGCGGCGTCGTTGGCGTACTGGTCGAGGATCGCAAGGCGCTCGCAGTCCGTCGTGAAGAGGGAGACCTGGAACGGGACGTCAGGCAGCGATGATCGGACCTGCCCGCCGGGCCGAACGCCGCGAGCGGCCGTCTGCAGGTCCGTCAGCAGGCCCGCGACGATCGCCCGGCCGTGGCGCTCGCTCTCAGCAGACAACGACCACGGCTGGCTCCACATCCGCTGAAGCTTGCCGACGACCTGATCGCGACCCTGGTAGTAGCCGGGCTCATCAGGCCCGAGAACATGCAGCCGCAGCGTTGTCGGCGCGCTCGGCGCGTCGGTCTTTACGAGCACGTAACCTTGCTGGATCTCCGGTCGACCGTGAAGCCACGGCAGAAGATCCCGATCACGGCCGGACAGGCTGACGACGTCGAACACCGGCCGACGCTATCACGTCGGCCTCAATCACCTCAATGGCGACAGCGCTATTGCTACGTCGTGGCGGACTTGCTGCCCATCTTCTGAACGGCTTCGAGGATGGCCGGCAGGTTCGGTGCGATTTCCGCGACCTTCTCGGCCAGACCCATCAGGTTCAAGCCGTCGCCGCCGTTGTGCTTGGCGTTGTCGGCAGCGTCCGCATCGACCTCGGCCTCGTGCTTGGCCTTCGTCAGCTTCACGTTGTCGGTCTGCAGGTCGTAGACGTGCTTCTCGGCCTTCGTCAGCTTCTCGCGCAGACCAGACTCGGCCCGTTCGAGCCGCTCGCGCCAGGACGCTTCCAACTGGTCGATCTCGCTGCGCTGTCGGCGACGCATGTCCTCGATCTCTTGGCGCAAACGGTCAGACTCACTCTGGAACATCCTGGCTCGATCCTCGTAGTTTCGCAGGCGGTCCTCGTAGTTTCGAATCGTCTCGGCGGCCAGTCCGCCGCCAGCTGGCGCCCCGGCGCTCCCACCGAGCGCACGCTCGATCAGCCGCTCAGTGAACGCCTCGGACCGTTCGCGTGCCTTCTGCGCCAACAGCTCGGCGGCCGCTTCTTTGTCGCGCGCGGCTTGCATCATGCTCTGGCTCGCGAGCCACTCCGCCTGCCGCTCTGGCGCAAGCCCGGGAACCGTGACGTTTCCAACGGGAACGGCCTGAGCGCCGCCCGCCGACTCGCCAAACATCGGCCCCCCGCCGCCAGGGCCGGGAGCGTGCTTGCCGTCGCCGCCCTCTTTCTCTTCTTCTTCTTCCTCTTCCTCTTCGTCGCCGTCTTTCCCGCGCCGGCGATCACGCGGGTCGTCTGTGCCGCCTTCCTCCTCGATGAACATCGGGAAGCCGGTGATGACCTGACCCTTCTTGCTGATCAAATCGACGAAGAAATCGCCGAATTTGAAGCGCTGCTGCATGGCTTCCAGCAGCTCTTGAGGCGTCGTCTCGAACGGATTCGGACGATTCTCATCCGTCATCGGGATCGCGGATTTCCTCTTCCGGCCGTCCTTGTCGATCATCCGGCTGACACGGATGTACTTGACCGCGGACGCCATGATCGGCGGCATCACATCGGGGACCATCGGACAGATTGTGTCGTCAGCTGCTTCTTTCGCCATATTGCGCAAGCTAAGCCAGCAAATGAGGCCCGTCAATGTACTGGCTGCGCAGTGGTCTCAAGTGCGCATCGTCGACCGTATTTTGCGACTTCCCGGCCGTAGACCCATGTCCTGATGGCGTTCAAACTGGGAAATCTGCCGCGAAACGGTGTATTTTGGTGTCGAAAGCGGCTACGTTGGACTTTCGGGACGATTTGACGGACGTTCGGAAGCCATGCCCACGCCAATTGGCGGTCCACCCGCGGACTACTATCAGTGCCCAAACTGCGGAGATCGCCACCATACCTGCCTGAATCGCTGTCCCCGCTGTGACGCATCGGTCTGGCTGGAGCCGAGATTCTACTCGAAGACGACGGCGGCCGAGGCCGAGGTCATCGCTGGGCCTGCCGCTCGAATGCCAGAGCGCGCGCCCGCGGACATCCCTCTCCCGCCGGCGGACGAGTACGCGAGCACGGGCTTCCTCAGTCTCGACTACCTCCTCGGCGGCGGACTGATCGAGGGCCAGGGCATTCTGACCGGGGGCGACCCCGGCATCGGGAAGACTACCCTCCTAATGCACATTGCCGCGTTCTCGGACCTCAAGCCGTCGCTCTACATCTCTGGCGAGCAGCAGGCCTCAGACCTCGCCAGGATCGCCAAGAAGATCGGCGCGACGAACGTCAAGGATTTCTTCCTGCTCGCCACAGACTCGGCCGAGGACGCCTGGGCCGCGGTCCAGCGCGTCAACGCGAAGCTCGTGATCACCGACTCGATCCAGACGCTTCGAACCGATCGATTCCCGAACAAGAGCGCGGGCAACCCGATCGTGATGAAGTACGTCGTCAACAATCTCTGTGCGAAGACCAAGAAGCAGGGCCGAACGATCTTCATCGTCGGGCAGGTCAACAAGGACGGGACCTTCGAGGGGCCGCGCGCGCTCGAACATCTCGTGGACACCCTACTGTTCTTCGACGGCAATCCGAAGAAGCCGATCCGCACGTTGTTCTGTCTCAAGAACCGCAACGGACCGACCGACCGCGTCGTCCGGCTCAAGATGACCGGCAAAGGCCTCGTCGAGGTCGACGAAGTGCCGAAAGAAGGCGAGACCTACGCGGACGAGGAGCCCGAGGCGGAAACAGCGGAGACGCCGACGCCCAAGCCCGCGCCAGGATCGCGCCGTCGTCCATCTGCGGCTGCCGGCGGGTAGACAGGCGCCAGGAAAAATGACCAGGAGTTCTGATGGCTAAGAAGACTGATCCATTCGAGATCGAAAACGTGGTCGGCGAATGGCTAACATGGGCTGGTGGGGAGCCGAGGACAGCCCGCGACTTGATCGATGATCTCCGTCGAGACGAGCTAGGCAATCTGTCTGGCCTGCGCAGCGCCTGGGAGAAACTCACCAAGTCGAAGCCCGGTCGCGCCTTGAAGCCGTCGCAAATCAGCTACGCCCTCAGAACCTGCAGAAACAGGCTTACGAAGAGCGGGTACCGGTTCGTTCGCGACAACAAGAAAGAGGCGGGCTACTCGTGGCGCGTCGAGAAAGTTCCCCAGCGTGCTCTCAGAAAGAGTCGAGAGGCGATGAAGTCGAAGACTGAGCAGCTGGGTCTTGCATTTCAGGAGAAACTATCGTGACCACCGTTGTCGACCGCCACGAGCTGCTGCGGCAGCTTTCCTCCTTGGATCCTGACGTTCGTGCGGAGGTCAGGCGCGCCATGGAGAGGGCTGGCCTTCTCGAATCACACACGAGCGCGAACAGAGCGAGAACTCCCGCTCCGAAGCCGGGCCTGAACCGCGCCGGGCGTCGAGCACAGGTCGGCCGAAAGCGCTGACCGTCGTCCGCGCTGCTCCCGACTGCTCCCGGACTCGCCGGGAGTAGCTTCCCACCATCCCCAAACAGACTCCTGCGTTGAGAGAAGACGGTCACTCCGAGAGTTGGAGTAACTCGCCTTCGGCTCCAACCCTGGCTACGGCCAATTGGGCCGAGCAAGCGGCTGCACATGCTCGAATTCCTATCTGCAGGTCATCTGCAGGTCATCTGCAGCGACGAATTCGTCATTCATTACGGGTACTAATACCACTTTCCTGCAGACCTGCAGATAGACTTCTGATCTTAAGGCCAGGAAAAATATGAGAGAGGAAAAATACATGTAGGCAAACTTTTCACTTTGCGGATCCCACCTTGAGTCGCGTTTTCATGTGCAGGCGTCGCGATTTCGACAACTATAGGATACAGTACGGAGAGTTATCATCCTGCAGATAGGCTGCAGATAGAGATCCGGCATCTGCAGCCGCCCGGCGCCGAGTGTCAGTTGGTGATAAACGAAGACGAAGCTTGACGCTTCCGAGGCGTTCGGGTACCGCTGGCGACATGGCAGACGCTAGAGACAGCGCAGATGGTCATCCTACAAAGACCGACGTCGGTCTTGTGGCGACGACGGTGAGCGAGCCAGCCAGGGAGTCGGAGCCACTGCTCACGACCATCGAGACGGCGCGCTACCTGAAGATCACTCGACAGACACTTTACGGACTGATGTCGTCGGGGCGGATCGCTGCCGTGCGGATCGGTGGGGCGTGGCGGATCGAGCCTGCCGAGCTGCGGAGATTCGTCGCGGAGAGCCGAACAGCAAGCCGAACGGGCACCTGATCGCACGCTTTGAGGGGTTCGGGGAGTGCCGGCAGAGGCACGCGAGGTTCAATTGGCCGATACGGCTCAGGGCACAACACCGCTTCGTGTAGTCGGCGGCTCGTCTGACGACGGGTCCGCTGATGACTTCGGGGACGGCGAAGGAACCGGCGGCGGAACTGGCGGTCGTGGCCCGAGGCCGCGTGATCAGATCGTCATCACGGTGGACGAGGACAAGGTTGCGCACGATGCCATCGCAGCGCTGGTCTCACGTGGCGTCTTGTACCAACGCTGCGGCGATCTCGTTCACACCGTGAAGAACTCGACGGCCCGCGAAACGGTTGATCGTTACGAGACACCAGTCACGATCGAGAAGTTGCCGCCGCTCCAGCTGCGACGCCTTCTTGCGAAGTACATCGACTTCTGGAAGACGACATCGAAAGGCGATCTTGTTCCTGCGCATCCACCCGAGTGGTGCATCGGCGAGATCGATACGATGCGTCGCTGGCCGGATATCGACCATCTGGAGGCGGTGGTAACGACGCCGCTGCTCCGGCCGGATGGAACAGTTCTCGATGAGAAGGGCTACGACTCGCGCACGGGCATCATCTACGAGAGCAAGGTCGAGTTCGATCACATTTTGCGCCAACCGACACGCCAGGACGCGTTCGAGGCTCGGGACATTTTGCTGGAAACGATCGTGAATTTTCCGCTCAAGACCGAAGCGTACAAGTCGTGCTGGATGGCGGCAGTTCTTTCGCCGTTCGCTCGCTACGCGTACCCGGGACCAACGCCACTGTTCGTCATCGACAAGAACATGCCGGGCGCCGGCGGATCCTTGCTCGCCGACTCGATCGGTCTGATCGCGATGGGACATCCGATGCCCCGGATGCCGAACACGGCCGACGACGAAGAGATGCGAAAGAAGATCACGACGCTCGCGATGTCATCCGAGCGGATGGTGTTGATCGACAACGTCGTCGGGAAGGTGGGAACGACATCGCTCGACGCGTGCTTGACGAGCGAAATCTGGCAGGACCGGGTTCTTGGCAAGAATGCCGGAATCACGCTGCCGATGAAGATCATCTGGCTGACAACGGGGAATAACGTCGATCTGCGTCGCGACACGTCGCGCCGGTCGCTGCGCATGCTGATCGAGTCTCAGGAGGCGAACCCGGAAGAGCGAGAGAACCTTCCTGATCTGCCGGCCTGGATTTACGAGAATCGTGGGCGTCTGGTGTGCGCCGCACTGACGCTGCTCCGGGCGTACTGCGCCGCAGGTCGACCGAACATGGGACTCAAACCGTGGGGTTCGTTCGAGGGCTGGTCACGCTTGATCCGCGACGCGATTGTGTGGGCCGGGATGATCGATCCGGGGACCACGCGCGAGACGCTTCAGGAAGACTCGGACACGGACTCGGCGCTTCTCGAAGACATCATCGCTTCATGGATTTCATGGGCCGGTGGAGAGGCGAAGACCGCGAGCGAATTGATCGCTGACATGCGTCGCGACGAGGCCGGCGAGAAGGCATTTCAGGTGCCGGGGAAGCTTTCTGGGCTACGCAGCGCCTGGGAGGAAATCACCAAATCGAAGCCCGGTCAGGCGCTGAAATCCTCGCAGGTCAGCTACGTGCTGAGGACGTACAGAAACAGAGTGACGAAGGGGGGCTACCGGTTCGTTCGCGACGACAAGAAAGAGGCCGGCTACTCGTGGCGCGTTGAGAAGGTGGAGGATTCGATTGCCCATCAACCCACAGCCTGAAAAGACGCTGAAAATTGGAACTTCCAGGGGCACGCTCGCCGTTCAGTTCTGGCGGGAAGGGTTCGTGAACGTGTGGGTCGCGGTGGGAAGCAATCGCTCGAAAACCGGAACCGTCGAGGCGAATGTCGCGGCGATGCAACCGACGAAGGATCACGTTCGAGTCCGCACGGGCAAGTACGGCGACAGCTGGCTGATGCTCGGGAGCGGTGCATTCGAGAACGGCCGGATCGTGCGACACAACATCTCGCTCGACATCGAGTCGATGCGTGCGATCGAGCGACACGTGAGTGACCAGATGGAACACGGAGCAAGGCAGCGAGGGGGACAGCCATGATCGTCGCCGCTACCGGTCATCGGCCGGACAAGCTTCCGTGGCACGGAGTCGATGGCTACGCGGCCGATGCTCGGGCGCACCTGGAGGCCTTCGCCGTGACAATCCTGCGCGCGCTGAATCCAGACACGGTCGTGTCGGGAATGGCGCTCGGGTGGGATCAGGCCGTCGGCGAGGCGGCCATCCAGCTGGGGATCCCGCTCGTCGCCGCGCTTCCCTTTGGCGGCCAGGAGCTCACGTGGCCGCGGGAGTCGCAGGAGCGGTACCGCGCGCTGCTGAAGAAGACGACGACGATCAAGCTGGTGTGCGAAGGCGGATACGCCGCGTGGAAGTTCCAGCGCAGGAACGAGTACCTCGTGACGTCGAGCCATCTACTCGTTGCGCTTTGGGATGGAAGCGACGGCGGGACGGCGAACTGCGTGCGGTACGCCGAGAGATGTGGCCGCGAGATGCAGGATGTCGTAGGGGCGCTGTTGTCCGCGGAGAATCACAGCGTGCACGGCGGCGGAATGGTGAACGTCTGGAGCCGTTGGGTCGCGGTGGCCGGATGAAGCGCGGATCGAAGAAGTCTGGATTCGCCGGGATGACGGCCGAGGCTCGCCACGCCGCCCAGGCGAGAGGCGGCAAGGTCGCGCAGCAGCGGCGTCGAGCGAAGCGGTCGGGGGTACGAACGAATGTTGAATCAGCGAAGGAGATCAGCCATGCCGAAGAAAACAAAACCAGCGCCGCTCGGGAAGCCGACGCGCAAACCGATCCTCCAGCCTCGACAGCGGGCTCGCGCAGCAAAGCGAGCGACGGGGCAGGCGGGGCAAGTGTCCCGACCAGCAGGCCTGCTTCGGAGCGTTGCTGACTACGTCTTCGTCAAGACTCGTCGTCTGGCTGGGCGCGGCGGCATGATGTTCACGATGAAGCAGATCGAGCAGTGGCAGTTCGCCGTGTCGCCCGAGATCCACAAGCCGGCAAAAGCTCTCTATCGCGCGCTCGTGGCGGCCGGGTTCGGCCAGTGAGCGGCCGACCGATCTTGTGCATTGACGTCGAGAGCAACAGCCTTCATGGGAAGGCGTTCTGCGTAGGGGTAGTCGTTCTTGATGGCAACCAAACGCATTCATTCAGGTCGCGCTGCCCGATCGAAGGAGACGTTGACCCGTGGGTGAAAGAGAACGTGCTTCCTGCGCTCGCCGAGGTTGAGCAGACGCACCCCGACCTGCGCTCGCTCGCGGTCGAGTTCGCAAGATGGTTCGCCCGGCACCATCACGGCTGCGATGTGTTCGTCGACTGTGGCTATCCGGTCGAGATGAACTTCTTTGCAGAGGTTCGCCGAGCCGATAGTCGATTCGCGCCCTATCCGATCCACGAGGTCGCCACGATGTTCCTCGCGGCCGGCATGGATCCCGACTTGAATCGTGACAACTTTGTCCTACTGCGTTGGGACGACGTCGACATTGGTGAGGGCAAGGGATCACGATGAGCGTCCTTCTCTCCTGCCCCGTCCACCGCTCGTTCGGGAAGCCCTGGCGCCATCCTGATGGCGACCGCTGCCCGATCTGTGGCTGGTTCTTCGACGGGCGCGCGCCGGGCCCTGTCGAGCCGTCGATCGTCCGCACGTTCGCTCACTACCGCTCGCTGGTCGAGCGCACCGACCAGGGCGATGGTCACTTTCCGCTGGAGTACCACGCGGGATGCTTGATGGAAGAGGCCGGCGAGTTCTACGGGCTCGCCAAGAAGGTCGTGTACCACAGGCATCCGCGGGACGAAGCGACGCTGACGAAGATGCGCGAAGAGCTTGGCGACGCCCTCTGGTTTCTCGATCGGTGCGCTCAGCGGATCGGAACGACGCTCGAAGTCATCGCGGCCGAGAACGACGCCAAGCTCAGAAGACGGTACCCGAAGAAATTTTCGTTCGAGCGCAGTCAGAACCGCGAGGACTTGTCGCCGCGCAAAGAGATGCCGGTTTGGGCTTGGCTGACGGCTCCTGGCGCTTGCGTCGAACTGCTCCTGAAAGGAAGTCTTGTTCGGACGATCACGATGCAGCAGTGCGGCGCCAACGCTGACGGTCTGTTCGTGCCGATCAGCCCGGACGAGATCACCGACGAGCATCACCTGACAGTCGTGAATCCACGACGCCAGCTCCGCTCGGGGCCGATTACGTCCCTGCTGATTGACGGCAGGTTCGCCGTGATTCCGAGCGCGATGCTCGATGACGGTTCTAGGGCAAGGACACTATGAAAGTCTACATCGCCACCCCGGCAGAAAACCGACTCTCAGCCATCGTCGTCGCGCGAATGCTCAGAGGGCAAGGCCACGAGGTTATGAGTACGTGGCACGACCGCGAACCGGGCGATAACGAAGATGGGGCTCACGCCGTCGCGCAAAACTTCGCCGCGATCGAGTTCTCGGATGCTCTCCTGTTCCTCGATCATTGTCGCGCGAAGGATGCACTCGTGGAGGTCGGATTTGCCTGGGGCAGATGCCGCAAGGTGATCGGGATCGGGCCGCGGCAAGGACGCTCAATAGCAGCCGAGTACTGCGGGGCATGGTTCACATCTTCTGCGGAAGCGCTGGCGACAATCGTATGACTGACGACATGACCGACGTTCACGTGATCCACATGCAAAGCACGTTCGAACAACGAGCTGGAGAGCATTATCACAAGTGCCCTGAGTGTTACGAATCGAAGCCGTGCCAATGGACGTGCTCGATCGCGTCCGACCTGAAGGAAGACGAGGCCGATCATGAGTCGCCGGCGACGTGCGAGGACTGTTGCCGCCAGCTGGCCGCCAAACTGGGGATGCGGGGAGTTTGGCCGGAGAACTACCCGCCGTACTTCTACGCCGAGTGCATCCGCTGTCTCGCGACATCGCCCAAGGGACACTCGCCGAAATACGTGCTCGATCTGGCGGTGGCGTCGGACGATCCAGAGGATCCACTCTCTCGCGCTTTCTACATGGTGACGAGCATCTGGATGTGCAGGCGATGTGCGCAGGCGCACGCGCGCGGGGAGGGCAAGAGCACATTCTTCGAGGGCCAGCACAGATGACCAATCCGAGAAGCTGCTGCGGCCACACGACCAACCCGATGCGCTGCGACGAAGAGGTCGACGAGGACGGAGACGAGACGTGCGAGTCGCCAGCGACGCTTCGCTGCCACAGCACCTGCAACCGCTGCCTGTGTGAACTCCATCGAACGCGAATGTGCCTCGACGGAACCCCGCACCGGGCGGAAGAACCGACTTGTGTCGAGGCTGGTTGCGACGAGCGGGCACGACGCGTTTGCGTCGCTTGCGGGGCCGCGGTCTGCATGCGGCACGCTGTGAAGGAGGTGTGAAAATGAAAGGACTGTTTGGCGCGGTGGTTCCGTGGGCTCTCGGGCCGACACTGGGTCTCGCCTTGCTGGGCGGAGGATATGTGCTGAGTCGCTCGTGGTCCGACGACTCGCACTTGGACGAGATCCGCCGCTCGGCGAGCGACGTCCGTATGCGAGGCGTGGAAAAGAGACTTGGCGAACTCGATGTGCGACTCGACGCGCTGTCGTCCGCGCTACGACTCGAACGCCAGTCGCGCGAGGATAGCGAGCAGGAGCGGCAACTGCGCGTTGATGCGATCGTGGCGCGAGCGAATACTTTGCGAGATGCGAGGGATCGATGAAGCGAACAAGACAATGGCTGTCCACCGTCGCCTGGGGAGTGTCGAACGCTGTCGCCATGATCGCGATTCGACTCGATCCCGAGCACGAGAAACTCGACGCCGAGGGCGAGCGGATCCGCTCGCTTATGCTGCGAACCCTGGACGATCATCGGCGCGAGATGGGCGCCGCGAGTCTGTGCCGATGACGCCGTACAGGGAGAATGCCCTAGCACTCCCCGAGCGGCAGCCGCTGTGGCGTCTTGTCGTCGCGTGGGTCACGCGGCCCTGGCGGCGAATGCGGGCTGCGCTGGAGGCGTCAGAGCTGAACGAGCGCCGTCGCCAGCTTGCGGCGGTCGAAGCTGTCTCTGCGAGAGCTGTCGCTGCTGCCGAGCGAAAGATCGCTCAGCGGCTGTTGCCGCCACCGATGCCGCGAATGCCGCCGATGCCACCGATGCCGCGGATGCCGGCAATGGCTGGACTCACAGAGCCGATCGTGCGGGCGCGCAGACGCGCGAGTCGATCTTCGCGAGTGGCCCAGGCCGGGGAGGCGTCGGATCGTCTGCTGGCCGTTACAGCAGGCGCCGGGGTGGTAACGATGCTCGTGGCTACGGCTCTTACTCTGGTGACTCGTCGCGCACGCCAACTGGAGGCTGCGACGCCACAGCCACCACCCCCAGATCCGCTAGCCAAGCAGTGACAAATCCCTGGTAAATTGCGCTACGATACTCGTTGTGACCGAACGCCCATTCGAGCTCAAGCCATGTGCCCACTGCGATCGGGAGATGCCACGCCATCTCCGAACGAAAGGTGGGCGCAGTACCGCCGAGGGCCAAGCCGAGTACAACGGCCGCCAATTCTGCAGTCGAGCGTGCGTGTTAGCCAGGAAGGCTCAGCGGATGTCCGATCGCGTTGTGAACTGCCCAGACTGCGGCGTGGCGGTCGCCGAACCCGTGCTCGCAGAGCATCGGGTAACGCCCTACTGCGCCGTTCAGTGCGAGGCGTTGAGGGCTGTCGCGCGCGGAATGATCCGCTGCCCGAGCGATGCTCTGCTTGCGATGATTCAGGAAGCGGGGGCACCGTGCGAGCAGCTCGCGACGCGCGCCTTCGAGAGTTACGAGCCGCTTCTCTATGTCCGCGTCGATGTTGAGTGGTGGATCCCGGCTATCGCGGAAGACATCGTACGGTTCGACGCGCCGCTTGAAGCTCGGATGCAGGCGCTGAGGAAGCTGGCATCGATGCCGGAATTCCAGCCGGATCGACTCATGATCGGCTGATCCACTCGCTCATCCTTGGCAGCAGGACAGAGCAGAGAGGTCGACGATCGATACCAGCGCTAGCGCCGACGACGATACATGACTATACTGAGCGCATGGTGCTGCCATGGGATCGACCGCTCGTAAGATTGACCAGGAGTTCTCCGAAGACCTAGAGCTTGATTACGCATTCCATCGCGCGTCAGGCGACGCCGTGTGCTCTACGTGCCAGAAGCCGTATCGACGCCACGCGCAAGACCTCGCGAAACTTGGATACGACGGGCAGCCGTTCCTTCGCGTGCTGTGCTCGGGCATGAGAGTCAAGCTCTAGCTCGTGCGCAGCTACCTCGTGGTTCAGTCTGGGGACGTGATCGGCTGTACGCATTGCCGCCAGCCGACACGGACCCGCATTTGGATGTACTGGGGATCGCGTAGCGCGTGGTGGCACTTCTGCTTCAGGTGCTCCCGAACCGCCATCGCACTTGCCGAGCTGGCGGGATACTGGCCGACCGAGAACCCGCCGCCCTCGCGATGAGCGGAACAGCCGCTCCGATGCTTCGCAGGTAGCGGGCCTGTTCACCCGGCCGGACCAGCGTAGACTCTGCCGATGGACACCATTTACGTCTCTGGGACCGGCTGCTCTCACTGCACGACCGTGATCAGGTTTATGAACAGCCACCCATCGCTCGCTCAGAAGGTCAGCGTGCGGGACATCGAGGCCGATGATGGCGCCCTCAGAGACTGGACCGCGCTCGGTATCCGTGCGAGGCCAGTGGCGATCATCGACGGCCAAGTCGTCAAGGGTGACATGCCGATCATCAGCGCCGTGCGAATGAAGTACGGCGTCCGATGATCGTCGATTCCTACCTCAACCTGAACGAGCTGAAGCGCACCGGAAAGGTGACGTACTCGATCCGTGCGCACGAGGGCCCAAAGAAGGGCCTTGTCGTCGGGCACGAGAACCGCGTGCTTCTTCGCGACGTGACGATGCATGTCGGATCGGCCGCTCAGAAGCGCATCAGGGCCGGCGCCGCGAAAGAGGTCCATGCGGTCGTGCGTGGAACGCTCGTCCAAGGGCCAAAGAGCGGCGACTGGGTCCGCATCCGGTACAACCCGAGGCTGTTCGAGACATTCGTGGTCGCCGGCAGTGAGCAGCCGATCCACCGCGCCGCCTGGGTCGTGCTCGACAAGGACGGTGCGCACGCCATCCTCCACTCAGCCGACAAGGGTCTGCTGGTGAGCAAGAACCCGTCACGGCGCCGAATCGAGCCAAGACACGAAGTCACGCTTTGGAACGGGTGAGCGATGTCAACGAAGCAAACCAAGTCAAGCCCGCTTCCGTGGCTGATCGGCGGCGGGGCGGCGCTGGCTGTTCTCGCGGTCATTCTCGTCCGTCGGTCGCGCGCGAAGGCCGCCGCGCCGACACAGCCGCAGCTGGCTCCAGAGCCGCAGCTGGCGCCTCAGTCGGTTCCGGCACCCAGCGAGAGCGCCGTGCCGCAGGAGCCCGTGCTGCAAAGGCCTCAGGCGGCGCCGGTGTCGACCGCCCGGGTGTCGACCGCCCGGGTGGCGACAGCCCCGCCACGCGCCGCGCCTCAGGCGGCGCCGCCGCGGCAGTCCACTCAGGGTCCGGCCGTGCTTCCAACGATCCAGCGGCAAGCGAGACTGACGGAGGCGACGGCGTCGTCATCCGCAGCGATCCGCGTTTTGCAGCATCAGCTGCAGTACCTCGGGTACGAGATCACGCGTGTAGATGGTCGACCGAGTGCCGAGCTATCGCGAGCGACGCTGTCGTTCGAGAACGACGCCGGCCTCCATCACTTCACTTCGAACCTCGAACTTCTGATCGCGGTCGATCAGCGCTACGGACACGTGTTCGATCCGAACAACCGCGGAGTCGCGTAGTCGCCGAATTTCCGCAGAGTAGAGTGGGCAGCTAGGAGGCCCAGTCTTTCTAGGGTAACCTTGCCACGATGAATCGGCTGTATCCACTCGGGGTCGAAAGCTTCGCGAACGGGCAGATTTCGTGGCTCAGCGACACCATCGTGCTCGTGGCCACGAGCGGATACGTGTTCAGCCCGCTCGACCAGTTCCTGGCGGACATCCCGCTGGTACAAAGAATTGCGACAACCTCCTCACTGTCGGCCAAGACGACGAACCTGCCGACCCCGGGTGTCGTCGATGCGGACAACACGTCCGTAGCGATCCCTCCACTTTCGCCGGCGATCGGCGCCTTCGTGATTTACCAGGACACCGGAGTTGCGGCGACGTCTCGGCTCATCTGCTACGAGGATGGAAGTATCCTCGTGACCGCATGCGGGCCAGCACCCGTCCTAGCCACGGTGATCGACGTGACAGCGCTGGTCTCCGCGCTTCCGGTTGGCACGTCGATGACCTTCACGGGTGGGGCCGTCGCGACTCTGACAGCTGCGGCGCCGGCAGGCAGCATGACGCTGACAGTCGCACCCCTCGGGCTTCCGATCGCGGCCGGCGAAACTGCACAGGCGAATACGGCTACAGGGCTTCCGCTGCCTCCGAGTCCAACAGGCGGCGTCGTAGCGATCACGTTTGATGGCGGACCGAACAGAATCTTCGCCCTATGAGTGAATCATTCGTACAACTTCCGCTTGCAGTCACGATCGGCAGCAAGCTGCGAACCTTTCAGTGGGTGATCGGGCTGAACACGGTCGAGGGTGAATCGCAGGTCATCTGCGATCCTGCGGACGGCACTCCAGTCACGATCACGACGGTGGCCGCTCTGCGGCGACTGGGAACCGAGGCCGCGCAAGGGCCGGCAGCGGCCATCACCGCGCCATGGTCGGTTCAGCTGTCGGATGGTGCAGCCGCGATCGGCGTTCTTGCGAATCCATTACGCGTCGACCCCACCGGCACAACGCCTCAGCCGATCACGGCGGCGGCGCTGCCGCTTCCGGCCGGGGCTGCGACAAGCGCGCTGCAGGTCGCTGGGAATGCGTCGCTGGCGTCGATCGACGCGACTACTACAGCATCGCTGAACGCCACGCTCTCTTCGCGCGCGAGCGAAGCAACGCTGGGAGTGGTGGCCGGAACTGTCGTTGCCTCCCTGGACACCACGCTGTCATCTCGGGCGACCGAAG